>Ga0315284_10010548_pt1 | contig 13157 bp, 13 predicted proteins | sample YL17G09_16_MG_FD_203696 | JGI IMG/M metagenome (GOLD analysis project Ga0315284, IMG submission 203696) | Sediment microbial communities from Yellowstone Lake, YNP, Wyoming, USA - YL17G09_16 | ecosystem: Environmental > Aquatic > Freshwater > Lake > Sediment | place: USA: Wyoming | collected...
TGGGGAAGAAGACGGGCAGTTATACGGGCCATCGGATGTCGCAGTTGATTCGTCAGACAATGTCTACGTCGCTGATAGCTTCAACAATCGGATCCAGAAGTTTTATTCAAACGGGACTTTTTCGGCGAAATGGGGATCTATAGGGGATGGAGACGGGCAGTTTTTCTATCCCTCCGGTGTAGCAGTTGATTCATCAGGGAATGTCTACGTCACAGATCAATCGCGGATCCAGAAGTTTAATTCAACCGGGAATTTTTTAGCGAAGTGGGGATCAGAGGGCACCGAAAACGGGAATTTCATATATCCTAGGGGGATAGCAGTAGATTCATCAGGGAATGTCTACGTTGCTGACACAGGGTATGATAGGATTCAGAAGTTTAATTCAACCGGGAAATTTTTAACGAAGTGGGGGTCAGATGTATCCTTAAACGGGCAGTTATGCAGTCCCAAAGGTGTAGCAGTAGATTCATCAGGCAATGTCTATGTCGCTGACAGGTGCAACGATCGAATCCAGAAGTTCAATTCTGCCGGGGCATTTTTATTGAAGTGGGGATCAGAGGGCACTGAAAACGGGCAGTTCGAAGATCCCACCGGTATCGCAGTTGATTCATCAGGAAATGTCTACGTTGCTGACGAGGTTTATACAGACGAGTTATATCGGATCCAGAAGTTCAGTTCCACCGGGAAATTTTTAGCGAAGTGGGGATCAAACGTATCTGGATACGAAAACGTATCAAGATACGGGATTTTTGACACTCCCCATGGTATCGCAGTTGATTCGTCGGGCAATGTCTATGCCGTGCAAGATGAGGGCGAATCCATCTGGAAGTTCAGTTCAAATGGGACATTATTAGGTGAATTTGGGTGGGGTCCTATAAATCCTTCGGGAGTTTCAGTTGATTCTTCGGGCAAAGTATATGTCGCGGACACGTGGGGCGATGCCATCTGGAAGTTCAGTTCAAACGGGACATTATTAAGATTTTGGGGATCACACGGCACCGAAGACGGGCAGTTTGACTATCCCTCCGGTATCGCAGTAGATTCATCAGGGAATATCTACGTCGCTGACACGCATAACCGACGGATCCAGAAGTTCAGTTCAAATGGAACAATTTTAGCGAAGTGGGGATTAGGGCCAGAATTTTGGATTAATTTCTGGGGCCCCTCCGGGGTCGCGGTTGATTCGTCGGGCAATATCTACGTTGCTGACGCGGGAAACCGCATCTGGAAATTATCCCGATCGGTTTCTCCCACTGGGATCGGGGTATACCGGAATTCAACGAAGCTGTTCTATCTGGATTACAATGGAAACGGTGTGTGGAATGGATCGGTAGTCGACAGACAGTACAATTTCAGTAGCAAAAACGGAGACCTTCCGGTAACTGGCGACTGGAACAATGATGGAAGATCTGAGATCGGGGTATACCGGAATTCAACGCACATGTTCTACCTTGATTACAATGGAAACGGTGTGTGGAATGGATCGGTGGTCGACAGGCAGTATAACTTCGGTATAAGCGGAGACCTTCCGATATCCGGCGACTGGAACAATGACAGAAAATCTGAGATCGGGGTATACCGGAATTCAACGAAGCTGTTCTATCTGGATTACAATGGAAACGGTGTGTGGAATGGATCGGTAGTCGACAGACAGTACAATTTCAGTAGTAAAAGCGGAGACCTTCCGGTAACTGGCGACTGGAACAATAACGGAATATCAGAGATCGGCGTATTCCGGAATTCAACGCACATGTTCTACCTGGATTACAATGGAAACGGTGTGTGGAATGGATCGGTAGTCGACAGGCAGTATAACTTCGGTTTAAGCGGAGACCTTCCGATATCCGGCGACTGGAACAATGACGGAAAATCTGAGATCGGCGTATTCCGGAATTCAACGCACCTGTTCTACCTGGATTTCAATGGAAACGGTGTGTGGAATGGAGCCTCAGTCGACCGATCGTATAATTTCGGCATAACCGGAGACATTCCGATATCTGGGAAATGGTAGACAGAACAATCAAAAATTATTTTTTTCACGCGCAGGAAATAATCATAAAAACTCAATGCCTGGCTTCTGCAATTGTCGTTGGATCAAGGGTCCTGAAATAAATCCGGATCCTCATAAATCTTCTTTTATACTGTACTTCGGTAATGCAAATGAAGCATTATCTCATCATTTTTTCTCCGGAAAGTACCTTTCGTGTCATCGTTATGATCCATGCACGGTTCAGGACCAGGTGGGCAGCGACAAAAAATCCCAGCGCAAGACCGGACCAGTCGTGCACATTACTCATCTGTGCGATAGGGAGCACCCGTGTAGTAAGGCCGAATAACCTCATGAAGAACGCAAACTTGAACATTCCGGTGATAAAACTGATCAGGAAAAAAATACCCATACCGATATCCACATACCACTTGACAACCTGCATGTTCATGACCGTAACACCCTCCCGATATATTCAGGCTATGCAAGTGAAAGGTGATGGAACTTGCGTTCCAGAGTACTGCTGGCAGTTCTTACCATTGCCGGTCTATGAAACTATTATCCCCCCGTAATTCTCAAATATACGATGCAACCAGATATGAACAATGCACGGCATTGCCGGTTTACGAGTGAACGTGAATACAACCACGGGGAAATAACATGACGCAACAACTTGGCGGACAACAGGTCATAATTCTTAAGGAAGGAACAACAAGGAACCGCGGACAGGAAGCCCAGAGTGGCAATATTGCTGCTGCAGTGGCGGTGGCAAACGCTGTCCGCTCGACGCTCGGGCCCCGGGGCATGGATAAGATGCTCATCGACAGCATCGGCGATATTGTGATCACCAACGATGGCGCCACCATTCTTAAGGAAATGGACATCGGGCATCCTGCCGCAAAGATGATGGTGGAGGTCGCAAAGACCCAGGATGACGAAGTCGGTGATGGTACAACCACCGCGGTGGTTCTTGCCGGGGAACTGCTGAAGAACGCAGAGAGCCTGCTTGCCAAAAAAGTTCATGCAACGGTCATTGCGGAAGGATACCTGCATGCGGCAACGAAAGCAGTGGAGATACTCAACGGGATTGCCATAACGGTTAAACCGACCGATACGGCCATGTTAAAAAAGATTGCCGATACCGCGATCAGCGGCAAGAACTCCGATGTGTCAAAGGAGAAACTCTGCGCTATTGTGGTCACCGCGATCACGAGGGTTATCGAACCTGACGGGACGGTGGATATCAGCCATGTGACGGTCGAGAAGAAAGTCGGTGGTTCGGTGGATGATTCCGCGCTTGTTGAAGGCATGGTGATCGATAAGGAACGGGCTCACCCGGCCATGCCAAAAGAGGTGAAGAATGCAAAAATTCTCCTCATCAACGCGGCGATCGAATTCAAAAAGACGGAGGTGGGTGCAAAGATCCATATCTCCCGCCCTGACCAGGTGCAGGCATTCATTGATGAGGATGAGCAGATGGTCCACACGATGGCTGACAAGGTTGTTGCGAGTGGTGCAAATGTCGTCTTCTGCCAGAAAGGCATTGATGACACGGCCCAGCACTACCTGGTAAAAGCCGGTGTTTTGGCAGTCCGGCGGGTGAAGAAGAGCGATATGGAGAACCTTTCCCGTGCCACGGGGGCTAGTATTGTCAACAGCATCGATGCCATCACAAAAAATGATCTCGGGACTGCCGGGCTTGTCGAGGAGAAGAAACTCTCCGGTGAGGAGATGATCTTTGTCTCGGGATGTAAAAACCCAAAAGCTGTCTCCATCATTGTCCGTGGCGGGACAGAGCACGTTGTCGATGAACTCGAGCGTGCCATCCATGATGCGCTGATGGTTGTCAGTGTTGTCATAAAGGACAAAAAAGTGGTGGCCGGGGGTGGGGCACCGGAAGTCGAGATCTCTCTCCAGCTGAGGCGATCTGCATCGGAGGAGATCGGTCGTTCCCAGCTGGCGATTGAAGCGTTTGCATCTGCCATGGAGATCATCCCGCGTTCCCTTGCCGAGAACTCAGGCCTTGACCCCATCGATATGCTTGTCGCGTTGCGGGCAGCGCATGAAGCGGGAAAAAAGAATTTCGGGCTGGATGTGGATGCAGGCAAGCCTGCGGATATGCTGGAGGCAGGCGTTGTTGAACCCCTGCGGGTAAAGACGCAGGCCATCAACAGTGCTGCCGAGGCGGCGATCATGATCCTGCGTATCGATGATGTGATTGCATCGTCACAACCCCCCTCTGCGGGCGGGGGGATGCCCCCGGGTGGCATGCCGCCGGGAATGGAAGATTACTAAAAACATCTCCTCTTTTTTTGTGCGGTTTTCCCGTACTGGTGCACCAGAGAGAGATTGCCTGGTTGTAAATCTTGGTTTGTGACAGGTTCACCTGAAAGCCAGAGTGCACGCAGCCGCGTGTTCTTATTGACACGGGAAAGAAAGGGGAAGAGCCCGACTATCCTCCGTTTCTCCCGGCTGATTGCGATCACCGGGACGAGCAGCGGGTAACTTTTTTTATGGGCTGCTCCTGTCAGTTCGGGAAAATTACTGGTATCACAACTCCGGAGGTATGGTACGCAGGTACTCTTTGTGTAACACCGGTGATACACAAGAGGCTGGTATGTACCATTTTTTTGATTTTGTGTTACACAAGAAAACTATCTGTCAATTGTATCGACAGGATGAATCTGCTTTAGTAAGAATTTTACCCTGTCTTCCCCGGAGATAACCGGGAGTTTATGCGACATCGGCTCCTTCAGCTTTGGTAATTTCCAGCCTGATCGCATGGGTCTTTTTTTGGAGTTCTTCACGCTGGACTTCTAAAACGAGTTCTATTGCTTCTTTGATATTGGCAAGCGCTTCATCCTTGGTTTCACCCCCCTGACTGATCGCCCCGGGGATCTCTACACACTGGACGGTGAGCCCGTCATCACAACCACCGTACACCTGAGCGAAGTAGCAAACGTGCTGGAAGATGCTGCGGGAATATCGTTTGCCGGTGACTTCCTTTCAGCGGTCCTCAAAAAACCCGCCATCAGTGTTGAACCGGTATCGGTCGATGATTACCGGGAAAGTATCCTGCTCGCACAGAAAAGTGCCATCAGCATCAACGATGCACTTGCGATACTTATCATGGAACGGCAGGGAATCGACGAGATCTATACCTTCGACCGGCATTTTAACCAGGCGAAGGTCAGGATCGTGCAGGAATAGTTTGTCTCAGGATGATGTACATTTGTCAGACATGCTCTGCATAGTGTCGCGGTTCATAATCGCGATAGAATTTCGGGATCTTCCCCAATGGGATCGAGATCCCCGGACTTTCCCTTGTTTTCGTCGTCAATTTTTGCTTTGATTTGAAATAAGATCGCTCGTATGGTAAACCTTGAGGAGATCCTGCCGGAGAAAATGCCGGTCCTCAGTCCAGATCCCGTCAAGGGTGAGTGCGAGCCCAACCGCAAGAAACGGGGCATCGTTCTCATCGACAGATTCCATAATCCGGATGGCATGGGAGTATTCCGGTTCAAAGGTATCGAAAGGGATCAGAGTAATCTGTTCAAGAAGAATGTGAAGGAGCGTATCAAAATCTGACTCTGTTATCTTCGCTTTCTTCATCAAATATTCGCGATGACGGAAGAGTTCTGTTTCAATGTAATCGGGAGCGTAAAATAGGAAATGATTATCGAGAATAATTTTCCGGGAGGTGGATTCCTTTAAGAGACCTGCCATTATCCTGTTTGTATCAATAACAAGTCTCATCATTCACGCCCGGAGGTACAGGATGTCATGATAATTTAAAAAAATCAGGATGAATCCTGTTTCCTTCCGGTTCTCTGTGCTGCTTTGTTCTTGTAATGCTGGTGAACACCCGATTTGATTTTTTTATCGAGTACCATGATATCATCTTGTGTAAGCTTGCTTTGTGCGGTCATCGCATTCAGAAGTGATACTTTCTTCGCATAATCTTCAATTGCCCGCCGGGCGATCTCACTCCAGCGGACTTCCTTGTGTGACTTTACAATCTTATAGACATCTTCGGGAAGGGAAAGAGTCATGTTCGGCATGGGATCACCACACATACATATGTGTATTCACATATTTAATGTGCACTATGGTATATTGCCCGTGATAGGAGGAGTGAGATCTCAAAGCACTAAAATAAGCAAAAATTAGGTATGTTCTTTATAACCCCTTTTAAAAAAAATCCCATAAAACCGTCTGTTTGGGTGCGTTTTAAAAAAATCGGATGTGCAAATATGGGTGTTTTTACATGGCAGTCCTGTGATTTTAGGTCTGCAGAATCTTTTTTTCCAGGAGTTCCTTAACGTTTTCCGGATCGCGGATCCCGTACAGGCAATCAAGAGGGCCGCGTGCCCCGTTCTGTGCAACAAGGGTATATCCTGTCCCTGTACCGTTCGTGCCGGCGGTACCGTTTCTGCCCGTATCCGTTCCCCGGAGAAGAGATCCGGCAAGAATTATTGTGCCGGCATGGATGAACCGGTTGAACCGGTTCTGTTTTACGATAATCCTGCCAATCTGCCGGTAGGCGATCAGGTGTTCCACCGGTGTCCAGACACCACCGGTAATCCTGATGACATCCCGGTACATGGTGTAGCGGATGGAGCGCCGGAATACTTCTGTGCCGATAATAACCAGAACTGATGCAATGACACTGAACGGCTGGACGAGGTAGGCAGTCCACTGGAAGAGCAGGAGCAGGTACGGGGTGGCAACTGACGGGATACCCACGGTCTGCACCTGGTAGAATGCGCCGATGCCGCTCAGGAGCAATGTCAGGGCGGCTCCAATCCATATCTCCGGATGGTTTGTTGCATCCCCGAGGTAGATGAACAGAAGGAAGATACCGATGGGGGCGATCAGCAACACGGTCATGTCGATGAATGCGGGAAGTTCGGCGACCATCGTTCCGAGCGATTTTACCAGTGCTGGAGGAAATGTGGCAACCACGCTTTGCATCCAGGTCAACAGAAGCAGCGAGAAGCCTGCCAACACCACGGGTGTGAGGCCCAGGAGATACCGGGAGAGGAAACCCCGGGGTGACGGGTGGGTGGTGAGAAGAATTGGTCCATATATCCCATGGGTCTCCATAGCTGTTCTCTCCTTGTACGGTGTCTTTAAATCTGCTTCTATATATATCTATGTTATCATGAATATTGTCATACACTCAAAAAAACGGGAAAAAAATATTAAAATGAGTGTATTTTTTCAAAAACCGGCCCGGGACTGGTTGTTGCAGGGAACGGATCGATGACGATAGGAAATGTCCTCTCATTTTTTTCTTCTTTATGCAACGGCAGCTCTGTTTTCTGGTGAAAGGTTTTTTTTGGTATCGTCATTATTGCACCACAAATAAAAAATTTGGATGCCGATATAAAAACCGGGTGAAAAACGGGATCTGAAAATGATTGGGGTGATAAAAAACATATGCAAGGCACCGGTGCAAGGCAACACGGCATACAATACTATTTCCTGGTATGAGCATCTTTTTTAAAAAAGCGACCAGATTAATTGGGGCCGATCGGGTATCCGTGGGTTTCCACCATGGCAAGAATATTTCTCAGCATGGTGTTGATCTCGGGATCATTAAGGAGTAAATCGCGCTCCCTCTCTTTGTCCGGTGTTAATTTTTCCATCATCATTCAACTCCAGTACGTGCCTTGCTATTATTTTTTATCATAATAGCATCCTTTCTGCGTAACCATGTGTCAATTCTCATAAATAATAAATGTTGGTAAATTGTTTTGAAAATATATTGAGGCTGTCCAGCGAGCCATAAGAAGTGCCGGGCCGCCAGCCGGGAAAAAGCGGCAAAGCATAATTTCATCGCAATAACCATTACCGGGTCAGATGAATCATACGCATTTTACCGGGTAACCTGTATGATGAGCCTTTCCCTACAGGAAATGGTGGATCCCTGTGCAGAGGAAATGTTTCAGATCTGCCGGCGGTTCAACACCCCAAAGGAGATTGCCGGTGGAGCGGGAAATATGTTCAATGCTCCGGTGCGAGGTTCATCAGACGCATGCAGGTTTTTTTTATCGCGCTTATCATTCATGGATGAATATTCCTCCAAATATACTTTTACCGCAGCCTGGCGAATTTTTTCAGGATTATTTAAAAAGTTTTCTGTTGCCAAGCACCGGCGCATGGCATTGTAATATATAGCCCGTGCTGCTTTTTATTAGTTACACAATTATATTTTAGTGTACTGTACTTCGCGAGGGTATTAGTTTATGAAAAAACTGTTTGTGATTGGGCTTATCCTGGCCCTGTGTTTAATGAGCCTTCCTGTTGTCGCCGAAGATGGCGCTGCAACCGGGAATGGTGATGTACCGCCGACGATCATAGAAACACCGGCACCGACCGAGGTGCCAACAGCCGATCCGACAGCGGCTCCAACTGCTGAACCTACGGTAATGCCTACCCCGGATCCAACCGCAGTGGCGACTCCGGACCCGACACCGGATCCTACTGCTGAACCTACTGCTGAACCTACGGTAATGCCTACCCCGGATCCAACGGCGGTGGTAACCCCGGACCCGACAACGGTTCCGACCACCGAACCCACGGCAGTACCAACGGCTGAACAGACGGTAGCGCCTACAACAGTCCAGACCACCGTTCCTGTACCGACAGCGACGGTAACCTATGCGGCAAACACCGTCCCGATCATGGTGAAATTCAAGGGATCGGCTAACAAGGCCAAGATCGATGAGGCCATCACCGCGTCTGGTGGAAAGAGTGAGCGGGACCTCTCGCAGATCCGCACCCGGGTCATCCGGGTGCCTGCCGGGGAAGTGAATGCGGTTCTTGCCAAGTACAAGAACAATGGCCAGGTTGAGCGTGCCTCCGGCCCGGTGAAATTCCGTATTGCAGCAATCCCCAGCGATACGAACTATGCCCTGCAATGGGCACTGCCCGCGATGGACTGGGACACTGCATACACAACAATCCCGGTAACCGGTTCGGCAACCCTTGCTGTGCTCGATACCGGTATTGATGCCACCCACCCGGACCTTGCAGGTCGCATAGGTGCCGGCCAGAGCTTCACTGCCTCTATTCCCACGGTTGATACCAACGGCCACGGTACCGCACTTGCCGGTATCGCAGCAGCCGATGTCAACAACGGTATCGGTATTGCCGGTGTCGCATATTCCCCCGTAACCATCCTCCCCGTCCAGGTGCTCCAGGCAGACGGCACCGGCTGGGACGCTGATGTTGTTGCCGGTGTCTTATGGGCAGCGGACAACAATGCTGACGTCATCCTCATGGGATTCAGCAGCACTGAATATTCAGCTGCACTTGCCGATGCAATCACCTATGCACAGGGCAAGGGAGTTGTCATCGTTGCCGCATCAGGCAATGACGGGACGAGCACTCCCACCTACCCGGCAGGCATGAGCGGTGTCATCGGTGTCGCAGCGACAGACAATACCAATACAATAGCAACTTTCAGCAACACCGGCAGTGCATCAGTCGCAGCACCCGGTGTTGCTATCCTCGCCACCAAACCCGGCAGCGCCTATACGGTTTCGAGCGGTACTTCCGCAGCATCAGCAGAAGTTGCCGGGCTTGCAACCCTCCTCGCAGCGAACGGGAAATCGGCTGCAGAAATTGCTACCCAGATTAAAGGCACAACTGATCCTGTTTTGGGGTCAGCAATTGGGCAGGTCAATGTCCTGAATGCGCTGAGTGGTGTGGCAGTTGTAACGCCGGTGCCAATGCCGACGCCGACGGTTACGCCGGTGCCGAATGTGACGTATGTGGCTGGGGCAATGTCAATTTCAAGCATCTCTCCCAACTCAGGTCCAATTTCTGGGGGGACATCTGTCACTATTAGTGGATCTGGATTCGGTGAAGGAGGGATACCATATACTGTAACATTCGGTAGTGTAACCGTAACAGCAACACGAGATAATGGAAACACACTAACAGCGGTCACCCCCCCACATGCAGCAGGGGCTGTTGATGTTACTGTTCGTGATACAGGTAGTAAAAATCCGAGTTCAGTAACGCTTACAAATGGCTTTACTTATAACGCTGCGACAAATCAAGCACCCGTTCTCGGAGCAATTGGCAATAAAAATGTGGATGAACAGGTACTTCTGTCGTTCACTGCAACAGCAACTGATGATGGTCTTCCCACAAATACTCTAACTTACTCTCTGGTAGGAACGGTCCCAACCGGAGCGAGCATAACAACTGGTGGAGCATTCAGCTGGACGCCGGCTGAAAACCAGGGACCAGGCAGCTATACCTTTGACGTAGTGGTTTCTGATGGAGCGCTCACAGATTCCGAGACGATTACGGTTACAGTCAACGAAGTCAACCGTGCACCGACGATTGCGGATGTTCCGGCATCTGCAACCATCGATGAGATGACCGCGACTCCGTATACCTTTACGGCAACCGCGTCAGATCCGGACCTTCCGGCCAACACGCTGACCTTCAGCCTGGTAGGAGCACCGACCGGAGCCAGCATTGGTGGAACAAGTGGTATATTCACCTGGACTCCGGCTGAAGACCAGGGACCCGGGGACTACACGATCACAGTGAAAGTCACAGACAGTGGGACTCCGGCAATGTCCGATCAGAAGGATATCAGCATCCACGTCAACGAGGTCAACCGTGCACCAACCCTCGCAAATGTCCCGTCAATAAAAGGACTTCCATGGGGTGAAACATTATCGTTTACGGCAACCGCGACAGATCCGGACCTTCCGGCCAACACGCTGACCTTCAGCCTGATAGGAGCACCGACCGGAGCCAGTATTGGTGGATCAAGTGGAGTATTCAGCTGGACCCCCACATCAGATCAAATCGGTCCGCATTTCTTCAAAGTTCGGGTAACCGATAACGGTGTCAATCCAAATAATCTCTACGATGAAAAGTCAATCACCGTAACAGTTGGAAAACGAGAAACTCTACTAACCTATAATGGAGATCTTACTGAACAGTATTCTGACTCAGCATCGTTAAGCGCAACCCTGACAGATAAACTGTCAGGTGCTCCGATTGCGGGTAAACAGGTAACCTATACTATTGGTTCCCAGAGCACCAGTGCAACAACCGCTGTGTCGACAGGTATTGCAAGCACAAGCCTGATACTTACGCAGGATCCCCTGCCAATCTATACTGTAAAATCTGACTTTGCCGGCGATAGTCTCTATATTACAAGTTCAGATACATATGCCTTCGATATTACACAGGAAGACGCCCGGGTAACATATACCGGTCTCCCGACATTCGCGACACCATCACCTACGAGTACAACCGCGACCGTAACCTCATCGGCAACTATTCAGGATATCACCGCGGTATCCAGTAGTGATCCAGCATATGATGGCAATGCGGGAGATATTAGGAATGCCAAGGTGACATTCACCAAGGATGGCACTCCGATAAACGGATGTATCGATCTCCCTGTAGGTCTTGTGAATAGCGCTGATACGAAAGTTGGTACTGCGACCTGTACCTGGTCCGCAACAGCCTCAACCTCAACTGGTGGAACAATTTATACAATCGGGACGATCGTTAAGAATTACTACACGAGGAACTCGGTTGCGGATGTCGTTCCCGTTAATGTCTACATCCCGTCAACAACCAACTTCATAACAGGGGGCGGACATCTTGTCCTGTCCAGTTCCAACGGGCAGTATGCCGGTAACAAAGACTCCAAGAACAACTTCGGCTTCAACGTGAAATATAACAAGGCAAAGACCAACCTGCAGGGCAACCTGAACGCAATCTTCCGCAGGACTGAAGCAGACGGCATCCTCCATGTCTACCAGATCAAGAGCACATCATGGGGTACTGCCACTCTGACGGTGACGCCTTCAACAGGTAACGGATGCTCAGCTACAACTGCAACCGCGACGTGCCCGATAAGTGCCTCGTTCACCGCGAAAGCCGATCTCTATGATATAACAAACCCGTTATTATCTCCTCAAACAAAGGCTCAGGGCGCACCGCTTCAGGTAACTATGACTGATTATGGCGAACCCGGTTCTAAGGATACAATCGGCATCACGCTGTCGGGCACGAGTGGGAGTGGCGGAGTTCTGTTCTCAAGTACCTGGAACGGAGTGAAGACAATTGAGAAAGTCCTTGGCGGCGGCAACCTCGTCGTCCACTAACCAACAATTTTTTCTTAAATTTCTAAATTTCTTTTTGATATCAATTTGAAAAGTGTATTTTTTAATTAAAATCCCGCATTTTCGTACACAACGCTCTCAGCACCATTTCCAAACTCCGCCACCACCATAACAGAATTGCCGCCAGAACTACCAGTAAAAGTCCCGCTCGCACCCGGACTGGCATCAAGCACCCCCTTCTGCTGGCCGTTGACAGAGACCCTGAGTCCGGTAACATCTCCCGGAATGCAGGTATTGGCCATGACCTGAAGATGGATCGATGAGGGCGGGACCTTCTGGCCGTTGATAGCGATGGTGCATGACGGGGGTTGCGGAGCGGTTGGCGCCACAAAATCCGTTGAGGAGATGATGGCGGGAGATGGTATAGTTACGGGTTGCGGGGAGGGACTGGAGAGGAACAGGGCGGCAACAAGGATCACGAGAAGAATGATGCCGCAAATGATGAGCCAGGGGAGACGGGATCTCTTGGACATGTAACCATTCCTTTTTATCCGGTGAGATATCGTGGTTGTTTCAGGGATTGGATGTATGATGATTTAAAAAAAATCTCCACCATTTTTTTCATTGGCCAGGCTGACCTGTACTGCCGGTGATGGGTTTTTAATCAAAAGGAGTTCAGGAACGATGCAGTTCTCCGGTCCCTGCCGGATTTTTTATAAAGCTCGTCTCTGGTGGGGGTACCCACCTTTGTTTTGTCAGGCATACGCTGCGTGCCGGCTTTAGTTTTTCAGCCATTCCTCTCTTAAAATGCCGGGGGATGATTGCAGAGCCGGCAGGGTCTTTTACGCGACCCGAAGATCTCATGAGGAGCAATGAATACGTTCTGCTCTGGACGGTGCAGGAATTATAAAGAGGGCTCTTCTTGTGCATGCTCTCCTGATAAGGGAAAGCAGGGATCAGGTCTTTTCAGATACCTGGGCGCTGCAACCATTTCCAGAGAGGGATATACTGGATATCGCCCCGGATGCCGAACCATTCTTCAGTCTTTGTCTGCTCTT
>Ga0315284_10010552_pt1 | contig 13153 bp, 10 predicted proteins | sample YL17G09_16_MG_FD_203696 | JGI IMG/M metagenome (GOLD analysis project Ga0315284, IMG submission 203696) | Sediment microbial communities from Yellowstone Lake, YNP, Wyoming, USA - YL17G09_16 | ecosystem: Environmental > Aquatic > Freshwater > Lake > Sediment | place: USA: Wyoming | collected...
TCAAGAGGCACGCCGCCGCCACGATCACCCACGCGGTCGAGGAGGGCACGAGCAGCAGAACGAGCGCACCGAGAGCAAAAATTAGAGGCTTCCAAAGGTCCCAAATCAGCGCATCACCCACCATCCCCAGAGGTCCGCACAGCGTGTCCTTCCACGAGATCAATTCCGTGTCCCCGTCCTCGATCCGCCGCCGGAGCGCGCCCACAGCCAGCGAGGCCATGACCGGATGCGCGTTCAGAAAGCCGGCGGCGGTGCGCACGCGAAGCGTGCGCGATTCGCTTCGCCGCAGCCACGGCCAAAGCGCATAGAGATAGCCCTCGCCCTGCATGCTGCGGTAATTCAGCAAGACTTGAAGCAGGAGAAGCCGCCGCGTCAGACGGCACGTTTCGCGCGCGCTCAGAGGCACAGCCATCCTCCGCCCAGGCCCAGCGCGAGTGCAACATAGAACCAGCGCAGTCTTTCACGGCGCGCGAAACGCGAAACGACGACCGCCGCACCGGCCCCCAACATCAGCGGCCAAATCCCGCGGAAGAACTCCTGCGCCGCACCGCCATTGACGTTTTTCAACAGGATGCTTCCGACCAGCAATCCCGCCGCCGTCAGAAGCAGCCCAGCCAGTGCGTGAATGCCCACTGCTCCGGCGAAGAGAAGCGAGAAACGTGTGTTGTCACCCGCTTCCGCCGCCGCCGTGACCCGTGGCGCAAAACCCACCATCAACCGCCGCACCAAAACCGTCAGTTCTGCTCCCGCGTAGGCGATGATAACTCCGATGAGAATCGCCAGCGAGAGCGCCAGCCACGGCAGTTCGCTTCCACCGGCCGGCGCAGCTTTCACCGCCAGTGCGGTGGCGGTCAGTGCGCCCACGTTCCCTTCCGGAAACTTGGCCGCGCCTACGGGCAGACTCCCCGACCACAGAAGCTGAAAAACGACTCCGCAAAAAATCCCCACGTCCGGCCGCCCCGCGATCCACCCCCAAAGAGGGCAGGCGATGATCGGCTGACAGATCATGATCTGGGCAATGGCCGTGGTGTCGAGGTAGACCACCATCCCCGCCACCGCCGCCCACATCCAGCTCATGATCAGAATTCCCGCTCGATCATGAATTCGGCCCAGTCCTGCAAGAGGTCGCGATAGGGCGATGGCGGCACCTGCGCCAAATGCGTCAGCGCTTCATCCACCCGTGTTCGCGCCAAGTCCGCGGTGTAGGCGATGCTGCCCAGCCGCTGGAACAGCTCCTGCAGGGCCGCGATTTGTTCTGTGCCGGCCTGCGGATTTCCCAGAGTATTGAGCATGAGCTTGCGCTCGGCGTCCGAGGCCTGACGATAGGCATGCAGGACAATCAGCGTACGCTTGCCTTCGCGGATGTCGCCGCCCACCGGCTTGCCCAACACCGTCTCGTTGCCGACAATGCCGAGAATGTCGTCCTGAAGCTGGAAGGCCGTGCCGCACGCGCTGCAGAACTTCCCCAAAGCCTGAGCCAGCGGATGTTTGAGGTCGGGGCAATTCAGTCCGATGCACGCTCCTGCTTCGCCGCAAAATTCATAGAGCGCGCCGGTCTTTTTCCACAGCATGGACTCCACTTGCTCGAGCGAAAGCTGCGGAACGGGCACGCGCGAATACTGCACGTCCAGCATCTCGCCGTCCACCAACGTGCACAGCACGCGGGTGTCGAGCGTGTTGATGAGCATCAGCGTCACATCCGGCGCAAGACCGTACTTGCGCGTGAGCTCGGTCATCAGGCTGATGCCCCAGCCGTGCTGCACATCCCCCGCCAAAACCGCCACCGACAGACCATAGTGCCGCGCTTCGCTGTCGTCTCCATCGTAGAGCGCACGCGTGCTGGGCTTCACCCGGAAGCGTTCGTGCACGGTGGGCGCTCCGCGGCGGATGGGATCGCGATCTATGATGTCGTCATGGACCAGCGTCCAGGTGTGGAAGATCTCCGTGGCTGCCGCCGCGCACAGGGCCTTCTTCTCGTCGCCCCCAACCGCGCCGACGCAGAACAGCAGCACGGCGGGTCGGAGGCGTTTACCGCCGGATTCAAAGTAGCAGGTTACCGCCTCCCGCATGTCCTCGGGGGTCAGGCGGTTCAGATACTCCGGCTGCATAACATAGTCCCTGACGAGCCGGACCCGCTCTTCGATAGCCTGCTGAAATCTTTGCTGCAAATGAATTTAACAGGTGTTTTGGTGTAAGCGGGAGAAACCCGTTCATGCGACCTAAGTCTAATAGTATAGCGTTATTGTCAATCAATAGCAAGGAATTCCGCCCCATCGTGTCCGCATAGCAAGAGCCGCGGGGAATGCCCTCGCGGCTCAACTCACGGATTCAACTGAAATGTCAGCAGCAGGCTGATGAATCACCCGGGCATCCGCACACCGGTTCCGTCCCCGCGATCATTCCCGCCAGCACACCGGCCGCGCATCCGACTCCGGAACGAACACGGATGGCCTCCGGCTCGCAGTTTTTCGCGCAGGCTCCGCATTCCATGCAGGCCCCACGGTCGGCAACCACAGCCCTCTTGTCTATCATGGCGAAAACCGCATGCGGACAAACGATCACGCACATTCCACACCCGTTGCAGGCTTTCGGATCGAACTCTAAGGTCACGACGCTCTCGAGATACCTCATGACATGCGTCCCCCCGGCACCAGCAGGCCGATCACCCAGAGCCCCAGTCCAATAATGGATCCCGTGATCTGCGCGGGGAGGGCAAACCGCATCTCACGCTGAACGCCGCTGAGTGAGGTGAAGGTGGAAGCTCCGGTGAAGTTCATCACAGTGAAACTGGCAATCGCCGGCGTCATGAGCGCCCAGGCCGCCACGTGCAGCGACGGGCCGGAGGGGCTGAGCGCGGTCCAACCGCTGACAATCAACGCGCCGAGCATGGCAAAGCCGAGCACCGCACCTTTGATCGAAAAGGCCCGGCCCGGCAGCCACGGCAGCAGCGCGGGCCCAAGTATGGCGCCGCCGAAAGACGATACGAAAATGAGAGCAGCGCTCATCAGACCCGTCGTTCGGACGTTCGCGAAGGAATATCCGTGCAAGGTAAGACCGCTCAGCAGCACGAGCGCAGCCGCTGCCAGCAGAGCGTATTTCCCTCCCATGACCAGTTCCACCGGAATGAGCACCAGCCGGTCAACGAAGTTGAAGCGCACGCGCCGCATCTCGGGCTGGGCTTTCATTCCCGCGTCGAGAAAAGCCGGCAAGTCCGCCGCGCGAACCGGCCCGTACACTACCCGGAAACCGCAGCGATTTCGTACGACATGCGCGCTCACACCGGTGGCGCCAAGCTGCGGTACCACGAGCTTTCTGTGCGAGACGATGCGTTCGAGTCCGGACATCTGAACACGCCGCACGATCTCATCGGTGCCGAAGGTGCCTTTTCCCGCCGCGCACCAGACGTTGATCCCCTTGGTATCGAGCACCAGGATCCACGCGTCGCGGCCGGAGAGCACACTGCGCAAGCGATCAAAACTGAGTTTGTAGTTCGCAGAAACAAGAACGGGAGAATCAGGGCCGGGATCGCCGACCCCGTACAGACCGGGCGCAACGCGATAGCTCATTCGTCCGACGCCCCAACGCGCTTTGATGGTGCCTATCCGGTCCCGGTAGTTCAAGGCCGTTCGCACGCGTGGAACCTCGCCGACTTCGGTCGGAATGACACCATCGCTCCATGGAGTGCCAATGCGGTCAAGCCAATGAGCCCGCATCACAGTCTGACTGCAACAACCGGGCGAGCCTTGCTCTCCGCAACTGGCATTCTCTTTGATTCGAAACGTCACCATCCGGAATCTTCCGTCAGACGGCAATCAACATGTAGAAACCCAAGGCAATCAGCAGCGTGCCGGCACCGATGCGTACGGCAGGCATCAGACGACTCGCGGTGTTTCCCAGCCTGCTGAAGCCGAAACCAATTCCGACAAGACCAGCCGCCAAAGGCAGGCTGTATCCCAGCGCGAAGACCGCGAAGAGGATGGCGCCCGTGATCGCCGCGCCTTTCAAAATTGCGGCTCCCACGACTACTCCCAGAAGCGGGTTACAACACCCCACGGAGCAAGCGGTTGAGGCTCCCCCTACAGCCAACCCGTACAGAATCGCTCCGGTCGGTCCCCGGCTGATGGATTTGGTGCTGAGGTTGATCCGTGGAATTTGCAGCGGTGCGAGGCCGAGACTGATCAACCCGAACAGCACCATAATCAGACCGGCCGCCACCCGCCAGTACTTTCCGAGAGTCGTGCCTGCCATCTGGCTTACGAACCCCGCGAACGCTCCGAGTATGGCGAGAGAGAGGATCGTACCGATCATAAAGAAAAGCCCGACCAGCAGAAGCTCACGGCGGCGATTCTGCGGGTCGAGCGACACCGCATACCCAGCCACCGCGCCGATCACCGGCAAGGTGCAGCAGGAAGTCACCGCTCCCAGCGCACCGAGAAAGAACACTGCCGGAAAGATCATCAAACCGAGCTGGTCGGCGGACAAGAGGGACTGTATCCACTGTTGCACGGGTGTCTCTCTCTACTTGCCGCAGCAATTGGTCTGGCAGTCTTTGCCGCAATTCTGGGTGGCGGGCGCGGCGCCGGACTTAGCGCCCAACGAGTACGCGCCGACCCCGACCGCCGCCAGCATCACGATCGCGAACAACCACAACTTGACTCGCGATCGGCGCGGCGGCGTACCGCTGTTGCAACCTGTCCCGGTCTGTTGGTTTGATTCTCCGCCACAACAGCCACCCGAAAAGTCTTCCTTACTCTTCTCCGGTTCCACGATCTCCTCCTGTGAAATGAAGTTCTGAGTTGATGCCGGTGCTGCCCAAGAGGGTCGAGAGTAGTTGCAGTTTGTCCTCCGGAATACGGCACTCCACCTTCTGGCCGTGACGCTCCACTTTGACCAGTCCGGCCTGACGCAACGCCTTGATGTGGTGGGACACCGTCGAAGCGGCCAGGCCAAGCCCCTCGCCCAAATCTCCGATGCACTGGCGGATCCCGGCCACACTGGAATTACAGTACACCTTTGAATCATAACATGTTACAATCCGCAACAAGAGGCGGAGCCGCTGGGGGTGAGACAGCGCCTTGAAAACCTCCGCCAGCTGCTCAACACTCACTATTCGATTATTCGACATATATGAAAATATACGGATAAGAAAACAAATTGTCAAGCCACCAGCCCCTCATTCGCGCAAAGCAAACGCCGCGAGAGATGTCCTCTCGCGGCGTTTGTTCAGGAATCCAAGTCAAGCTATCTCAGCTTTGTGCCCACCGCTAATTCGAGCGCGATCAGCGAGGACTGATACTCCAGCGACTTCTGCAAATGCTCGGTCTCGGCTTGGGCATAAATGACTTGCGCGTCTCGCAGGCCTAAGGCCGAGGTGGCTCCCAACCGATAGCGCTCGCGCTCAAGATTCAGCGTGCGATCGGCCAAATCCCGGTTGCGGGCCGTGATCTGAAGCTGGTTGTAAACTTTTTCCAGATTGTAGTAGGCGTCGCGCACGTCCCGCTCGAGCTGCAAACGCAGTTGCCGTTCGCTCTCGATGGCCTTGTCGCGGGCCACCCGCTGCGTGGCCATGTTGTACTCGCGCGAAAAACCGTCGAAGAGATTCCAGCGCAAGCTGAGTCCGTAATAGCTGTTCTCGTTCTGCGGGTCAAGCGTCCAGTCCGCGTTCTTGCCCGACTGCTGGCTGCGCGAATACTGGTAGGTGAACGTCGCCGAAGGCAGATACTCCGAGCGGTTCACGTTCAGATTCTGCTTGGACCTCTTCACGGTCAGTTCGGCCAGATGCAGATCGGTGCGGTTGGCGTAGGCGTCGCCGACCAATCGGTCAATATCAAATTCAAAGGGAGTGGCCTCGGGCGCGCTCTCGATAGGATACTCGCTTCTCAGGTCAATGCCCAGAAGCTGGTTCAGGGCTTCCCGCTGCGCTTCGAGATCGCGCTGTGCCGAGGTGATGGCGTTTTCCGCTTTGCCGAGCTCGATCTGCGTTTGCAGGACGTCCAATTCCGTCACCGCCCCCACTTCGTAGCGGGCGCGGGCCAGATCGAAGGCGTCCTTGCGCTGATCGCGCAGCTTCTTGTTCAGATCCAGCAGCTTTTCCTGAGTAAGAACCAGCGTGACCTGCTGCGCTATCTGCGCCGCCAGAACCTTCTTGCGGTCCACCACTGACAGATTGTTGATCCGCTCCTGCGTCTTGGCCAGACGATACAGACCGATCCGCCGCCCGCCCTCGAAAATCGTCTCGCTCAGGGTCAAAGACCAATTAGACGAGCGGTTATCTCCTTCCGGCACACCCGCTCCCGGAATGGTCACGGTCACAGGCACCAGCCGCGGGTTGGAAAACGTGCCGTCCGGCAGCGTGTCCTGCCACTGAATCTCGTATGTCGTTCCCGTCACCGAGTCGGTAGGAAAGCTGGCTATGCTCCCGTCGGGATTTCGGTAGGTCGGATTGCGCTCGTGCGTTTGTGAGAAATTCGCTCCTACCGACACCGTCGGCAGAAAGCTCCCCACCGCATTGATCCGCCCGATGCGATTCAGCCGGGTGTCAAGGGTCGTCTGCCGCAGCCCGGGATTGTACTGGTAGCCGAGAGCAACCAGCGAATCCAGAGAAAGCGGCGTTTCACTGCGAATGATCGGAAACTGGGGCTGAGCCGGAGCTGTTCCCGCGATCAGCACGCCCAGTATCAGCACTCGGAGTTTCATGGTTGTCTTTGGTTCCTAAGAATTGCCGTTTGATTTCATGCAGATAGGCCAGCACGGCGTCGTGCTCGTTGGGCACGCGGCCGTCGAGAATGGCGTCCTCCAGAGCGGTCTTTATCTTTCCGACTACCGGACCGGGACTTATGTTGCAGACCGCCATGATTTCTTCGCCCCGCACCGGACTCTGAAAAGCGCGCAGGTTGTCTTTTTCCACCACCTCTCGAATGCGCCGGCTGAGCTTCTCGAACTGGTCGAGGTACTTCTTGACTTTATTGGGTTTGGACGAGGTAATGTCGGCCCGGCACAAGGACAGAAGATCGTCCAGGTCCTCGCCTGCGTCAACGATCAGCCGCCGTACCGCGCTGTCGGTGACGCCCTCGTATGTCAAGTTGATGGGGCGCATGTGCAGAGCCGTTATCTTCACCAACTTGCCGCAGGCGTCCTCGGACAGCTTCATGCGCCGCGCCATGGTGCGCACCATGCGTGCGCCCACGTCCTCATGCCCGTGAAAAGTCCAGCCCGTCTGCGGAATAAACTTCTTGGTTCTGGGTTTGGCGATGTCGTGAAGGAGCGCCGCCAGCCGCAGCAGAGGATCTTCCGTGAGCAGCGCGACCTGATCCACCACCAAAAGTGTGTGCTCGAACACATCCTTGTGATGGTGCGTGCCGACTTGTTCCACTCCCGCTAACTTGCTGATTTCGGGAAAGACCGCGTCCATCACGCCGGTCAGATACATAAGCCGCAGGCCGACGGAGGGCTGTCGCGCCGAGAGCAGCTTGAGAAATTCCTCGGTGATGCGCTCCTGACTGATGATCTTCAGCCGTTCCACCATGTTTTCCAGCGCTTGCCGCGTCTGTTTTTCGATGCCGAACTCGAGCTGGGCGGCGAAGCGCACGGCCCGCAGGATGCGCAACGGATCTTCCGAAAAGGTCTGCTCCGGTTCGAGCGGTGTACGCAGAGTCCCGCTCTCCAGATCGCGCCGGCCGTCGAACAGGTCAACTAACAGCCCGTAGTTGCCGGCGTTGAGCCCGGCGGCCATGGCGTTTACGGTGAAGTCGCGGCGGCGCAAATCGGCTTCCAGACCCGCCGGCACCACCTTCGGTTTGCGCGAATGCTCTTGATAGCTCTCCTCCCGTGCCGAGACGAAATCCAGCCGGTAGCCGCGGTAGGGAACCATGGCCGTGCCGAATCGCGCGAACACCACCGGCCGCCGGACAGCGAGATGACGGGACAGTTTTCCGGCGAACTCCACCGCGTCGCCGACCACCGAAAAGTCCATCTCGCGCTTGAGCGGCCGCTTCATCAGCCGGTCGCGCACGCTGCCCCCCACCAGATAGAGAGCAACTCCCTCGGCGTCGGCGAACTTGCCCAGCCGGTCAAGCAGACGCGAATCGCTGCGCGTGAAAACGCGCACGCTGTCGGTCAGGCTATCTTCCACGGTTTTCGCTTCGAGAGTCCGCTGAACTTTGGGACAACCGCTCACGCATCGCTTCGATCTTCTCTTTGCGCCGCCGCTCGACGTCCTCCGTGCGGCGCACCGCGAGCCCGGATCGGGCATAGCTTTCGGCCGCCTCCGGCCGCCCGAGCTGATCGGCGCAGATCATCAGCCGCCAATAGAGCGTGGTGGTCTCGTACCCGTTGTTTTGCGGATCGGCCAAATACTCCTGCAACAGGCGCAGCCCGGTTTCCTCCGCTTCGGCCCAGTGTTCCTGCCTCACCTGCACCGCCAACTTGGGCCAAAGGAAGGTGCGGCTGCCGGGAAAACGCACCAGACCCACGTCGCAAAGGCTGTCCGCCAAGTAGTACTCCCGTTCGTCGAGAGTGAACCACGCCAGCGCGTTCAGGGCCGCCCAGCGCGACCAGCGGGACGAATCGGCGGCCAGTCGAAGATCGCGCAGGCCGCTTTCCAAGTCCGGGATGAACGGCAAAACCCCTAACACCGAGGCATGCTGCGCCACCGCGCAACGGTAGGTGCCGCGCCCCAGATAGGCATCGTAGGATTGCGGATCGGCTTCGATGGCCGCGTCGAACTCGTGCCGGGCCGCGAGCAGCTTGCGCAACCCCGCCACTAACTTGCCGGCTCGCATCAAGATGATTCCCGCCGACGAGAGCGCGCTGCCCCGGATGTAGGCCAGAAGGGAGGGCTCCTCCCGCCCCGCGTCCCGCCATTCCTCGCAGAGCCGGGCGCACGAATCCGCCAGCTCGAAGAACTCCGCCCGCCCGGCACTGTCCTCGGAGTCTATGAGGCGCGTGTACAGCACCGTGCCCCGGGCATAGAGGGAAGCCGGATGGCCGGCGTGCCCGGCGGAAATCCGGGCGCAAATGGTATCGGCCGCCCCGTAGAAGCCCGCCACCAGCGTGTCCATCAGGGCCCCATAGTGCTCCATCGGACCGGCCGCCTGCGCCGGTGGCCACGGCCCGAGACAGAAGCCCGCCGCCAGCAGCCATCCGGCCACGCTCTTAAGACGCCTTACGCTGCCCTGCGGTTTAAGCATCGGTCGGTCTGGGGAGGTCTTCACGTCGGATGGGCCCTGAAGATGCGTCCGGGGTGGCAGGGAGGCACAGAGAGGCGTCCTCCGGACGAAGCGCCGGCCGTGGCTCCAGAACCTGCGGCCAAAGGCAGTAAGTTATGACAAAATTGTCAAAAAGCAAGCTGATACGGCCCGTCAAGATGTTCAAACTTTATCATCCCGGCATGGTGCATCTGCCCTTTCATGCGTATATTATGACGCACTTGGTGAAATGGGCAACCGCGCTCAGAGTGTTCGCTAAGCGTTGTTAATGACCCTGCTCCAACGATTCGCGCCACCGACTGACCCTTCCTGCCGGCTGCCGGCTGTCCGGGCGCGCAAAGGCAAGTCCCATTGCGCGCTGCGTTGGTCGGTCGCCCTTCTGTGTGCCCTCTATCCGGCGATGAGCATTCCACCGCCGGCCGCCTCGCCGCATCCCTCCGCTGAATCCGCCTCTCCCCTCCGTGCCTATGAACACCGGCTGATCGTGCTTCGCGATCAGGCGGATCTTGCCGTTTTTCCGCCGCCGTCTGCGCGGCGGTCGAGCGCATTGCGCTCGCACCACCGGTCCGTGGTGCAGGCCTTGCAGCGCACCGCCCGCGAAACGCAGGCTGCCGTGCTGGCCCGCCTCGAATCGCTTTCGGCCCGGGGCGAAGTGAGCGGATTCACGCCGTTCTGGGTGGTCAACCTGATCGCCGTAGAGGGAACGGCTGTCGCGCTGGCCGAGATTGAGACCCTGTCCGAAGTGGCCGCCATCGAGGCCGATCCGGAGATCACGCCGGTGATTCCGGAGATCGAACCGGCGCGCGGCACACTCGATGACATGGCCGCTCCTGTCGGCCTTCGCATCATTCGCGCGCCGCAGGTCTGGGCTTTGGGCATCACCGGCGCGGGCATCCTGCTGGCGAATTTCGACTCCGGCGTGAACAGTTCTCATCCGTCTCTGGCCGGGAGGTGGCAGGGCAGTTATGGCGTTCCTGCGTCGCAGTGCTGGCTGGATCTGGTGGGATCTGCGTCGTCCCCGACCGATGCCGTCGGGCACGGCACCCAAACGATGAGTATTCTCTGCGGCATGGCGGCCGGTGACACGGTCGGTGTGGCTTGGGGTGGACGTTACATTGCCGCGCGCCTCAATTTGTCCTCCGGTGCGGCCTTGGTGTCCACCGCCTTGCTGGCTTTCCAGTGGGCCGCGGACCCCGACAACAATCCTGCCACCTTCGACGATGTGCCGCGCGTGCTGTCCTGCTCGTGGGGCCTCGAAGCCGGCACCTTTCCGCCCTGCTACGACGTGCTCGACTTGGCCGTGCAAGCCTGCGAGGCGGCGGGCATCGCCATCTTCTGGGCTGCCGGCAACGAAGGCAACCTTGGCGCCGGCACTATCCGCGTTCCCGCCGATTACATTTCGAATGAAGCCTGCGCTTTTGCCGTCGGCGCGTATGATTACACCATAGATTCCGTCTGGTACAGGTCGAGCCGCGGCCCCTCCTCGTGTGCGTCCGATCCCGGGCTTCGCATTAAGCCGGAGGTGGTCGCACCCGGGCGCAACGTGCGCTCCGCCACTCTCGGAACATCGTACGCCTACGGAACCGGCACGTCGTACGCCGCTCCGCACGCGGCGGGCGTGGCTGCACTGATACTCGAGGTCAATCCCGCGCTGTCGCCCGATTCGCTGAAGAAAATCCTCCTCTTGACCGCCGTGGACATGGGCGCGTCCGGCAATGACAATGATTTCGGCTTCGGACGGATAGATGCCTTTTGCGCCGTCATGGCCGCCGCCGGCGGCGTGGGCTGGGTGGCGGGACGTGTCACCGACGTTTATGGCTGGCCGGTGGAGGCTGTGCTCTCGATAGGCGATCATCCGCAGTGGACGCGCTGCAACGGCGACGGCCGATTCGTTTTGCCCATGCCCGCGCAGATGCCCTTGGATTTGCGGATCTCGGCGGCGACCTTCGACACGTTCTTTCAGAGTGTCACCCTGCTGCCGGGCGACACGCTGGATCTTGAAGCTATCCTCACACTGGCTCCGGACTGCGGCTATCTGACCGGAACCGTTATCAATTGTCTGAGCGGGCCGGCCGCCGGGGCACGAGTGTCGTTCTCCAACTGTCCGCTTCCCGCCATGTTCGCCGACGACGAAGGTCATTTCCGCGAGAGCCTTCCCGCGGGCACCTATGACCTCGTGGCCACGGACGGCTATTGCGCGGCTGCGTCCGTGACCGGTGTGGGCGTGATCGGTCGCGGCCTGACCGACATTGAGATCGTGCTCCCGTCGAATCCCGCCTACCAGTGCAGCCCGCCGGATCTCTCCGGCTATCGCGCCTGCGACGACGTGGACTCCGGCGGCCCCGCTTCCGCCTGGAACGAGATCGCTCCGTCTCAGGGCGGCCAAGGAGTGGTCTACAATCTCGCGGAAGACGGATCGCTGCTGCTGCTCGCGCCGTTTCCCATCACCTTCTACGGCCTGAACCGGGAACGTTTCTTTCTGAACGCCAACGGAAATATCACTCTCCTGCGCGCCTTCGCCGAATACACCAACACGGCGCTGCCGCGGGGCGTGACGCCGCTCATCTGTCCCTTCTGGGATGATCTCAGCGACAACTACGGCGGGGACATTTGCACCCACTACGAGCCTGCCGCGGGCACCTTGACCATCGAGTGGTCCGCGGTTCCGCGCTATGACGGCGAGGGCAGTGAGACCTTCGAAATGGTCGTTTACGATCCCGCGGTCTATCCCACCAGCACGGGCAACGCCATGCTGGAATTCCGTTACCATGACTTGGCCGTGACCGATGAGGCCACGGTCGGCGTCGAGGGTCCCGCCGGCAGCGGCTCTCTGCAATATGTCTTCAACGGCGTTTATGCGACTCACGCCTGCTCGTTGCGTGCCGGTCGCACCGTGCGCTGGGTGGCGGGGGAACTTCTGGCCGGTTCTCCGCGGCTCTCGCTGCTCAATCCGCAGATCCGCCTGTCTCTGCCGCCGGGCCAAGAGGTGGACACCGCTCTCATTCTGGTCAATTCCGGCGGCGGCCCCGCGTCCTATGCCGTCTCCACCGGCGCGCAATCTCTCAGTGCGTACACGTGGGCCAGTTCGCGCAATGCAGGTGGCCCGCCCTTCGAGTTCTTCAACATCGCCACCCTCGGGCAGAACATCGGCATTGCGCGCGACGATACCACCACCGACCCCATTCGCCTGCCGTGGTTTTTCCCCTTCTACGACCGCTACTTTGATCGCCTGACGGTGTGCGCCAACGGCTATCTGTCCTTCAACTCCGGCAGCTTCGACCGTTCATGGTCGCCGAACCTGCTCTCCGATCAGCACGATCCTTTCTACGCTCTGGCCCCCTACTGGGTGGATCTGGACATCACTGCCGGCGGAGCGGTGCTCAAATACCACGATGAGGCGAACGACCGGTTCATCATTCAGTGGAATCAGATCCGGCGCTACCACGAGAGCGGCCCCAACACCTTTCAGGCTGTTCTCCACCACGACGGGACTATTGATCTGGTCTACGCGTACCTGTCGTCGCCGCTCAACAACGGCACGGTGGGCATCAAGGGACGCAATACGCCGGAGTGCCTGCAGCTCGCCTATCGCCAGTCGTTCCTGCAGAGTAACATGCTGGTGCGGATCTCCCGGCCCGACACCGCCTCGGCCGCCTGCATCGTGCGCGATGCGCCGCAGGGGGTGATTGCGCCCGCCTCGATCCTGCGCGTGCCGCTGCGGCTGTCCAACCGCACCGTCTCTTTCGGGCAAAGGACGTGGGACCTGGTCGTGCCTTCTTCCGATCCGCAGGCTCTCGGCCTGAGCGCGCAGGTGGTCATGGTCGGCATGCCCTCGCCGGCCACGCTGCATTTGGTCATTGCACCCGAAGCGGCGGGAGTACGGCTCCACTGGAACCGTCTGCCCGCGCCGCGATACTGCATCTACAGCGGCACGTCAGCGAGCGAGC
>Ga0315284_10010553_pt1 | contig 13153 bp, 12 predicted proteins | sample YL17G09_16_MG_FD_203696 | JGI IMG/M metagenome (GOLD analysis project Ga0315284, IMG submission 203696) | Sediment microbial communities from Yellowstone Lake, YNP, Wyoming, USA - YL17G09_16 | ecosystem: Environmental > Aquatic > Freshwater > Lake > Sediment | place: USA: Wyoming | collected...
GGAGCCTCTGGAAAAAGTGATCCAGCTTCTGGATCTGCTCGAGTCACTTCGCAGCCACCCCTTTCTCAAGGAACGCGTCGTCTTGAAAGGGGGAACCGTTTTGAACTTGTTCATCTTCAAGGCACGCCGCTTGTCGGTCGACATCGATTTGAATTACATCGGCACAGCGGACCGCGAAGTGATGCTCAGCGAGCGGCCTAAGATCGAGCAGGCCGTGCAAGCAGTGTGCGGGCGGCTCGGAATGCAGGTCCGGCGAGCGCCGACAGGGCACGCCGGCGGAAAGTGGCGTCTCTCCTATCCCCTCTCGGTTCCTCTGTTCCCTCCGTTCCCTCTGCGTTAAAGCTTTTTCCCCCAAGGCATAACCTCCGAAACCGTTACCGCCCCGCCCACCCACAACAGAGGAATGACGACTTCCCCTTCCTCAAAACGCTTCACAATCCCGTATCGCCACCCAAGCACTCCTCCTCCGGAAACCGGGTCGCGATAAACCTCGATGCATCGCTCCACCAAATTCACAATCCAGTAATCCGCAATTCCAGCGCGAGCATACAAGCTCCCCTTCAGTTCCCGATCAAAAGCGAGGGTAGAATCGGAAACCTCGATCAGAAGCAGCGCCGTCGAAGGGTGTTGATAGCAGTACTCACGTGCCGCCCCCGCAACGACCGCGATATCGGGCTCCGGTTCGGAGGCGTCATCAATCGCCAGCGGCAATTGGCAACGTATGTGACAGCCCCCGGATAGTGCGGCATGCAGCGCATCCTGGATCAGGCATATCGCAGTGGCGTGTGCACTCCCTTGCGGGGTCACTTCGATGATTTCTCCGTTGATCAATTCGACCCTGTCATCGGGAGAGAGAACGCCGGCAGTCACCATTTTGTCGTACTGGCCGCGCGTCCAGCGCCGTACTTGCAGCGAATCCATGAATGGAGCACTCCTGGAAAACTGATCCACAGTTTACCTCAAAACCCGGATCTTTGGCAAACCTCGCCCTCGCTCCAAACATCTGCGCGCGAAGAATCTCTTCCCGCCATAGTAGTTTCCGCAACCACAAGATTATTTCCGGAAGTCAGAGTGAAATGATCGACGGGTTCCAGACACATTTATCATGAATGAAAGAATTGAATGAGATAACCGAGCAGATCATCGGAGCGGCGATGCAGGTCCACAGTGTCCTGGGGCCAGGACTTTTGGAATCCGCATATGAAGCTTGCCTTGCATCTGAATTGGCAACCCGCCAATTGAGGTTTGAACGTCAGAAACCTCTGCCCCTGATTTATCGAGATACTAAATTGGACTGCGGCTACCGCCTGGATTTTCTGGTTGAGACTCGTGTTGTCGTCGAAGTCAAGTCCGTGGAAGGTGTTTTACCCGTCCATAAAGCCCAACTTCTGTCTTATCTTCGTCTAGCAAACTGCCGAATAGGCCTGCTCATCAATTTCAACGTGGAGCACCTCAGACAGGGAATTTCCCGCATCATCAACACCCTCGCTTTTCCTCCGCTCCCTCCGTTCCCTCCGCGTTAAAGCTTTTTAAAAATGCCGGTACGCCGGCGACCCAAGGGGATAAACATTGAATCCTAATTCATACAATCCCTTATGATCCAATATATTCCTCCCGTCAAAGAGAAATGCCGGTTTTTCCATCGAGCCATATATCTTACCCCAATCCAGAGTCCGATATTCTTCCCACTCAGTCATGATCGCCACCGCATGAGCCCCTCGCGCCGCCTGATATGGATCCTCCGCATACTCGACCGGCGCCCCTTCCAGATCATGCCGCGCATTTTCAATCGCCTTGGGATCGGTAATGACGACCCTGGCTCTTTCCTCCATCAGCTTTCTAGCCACGAAAATCGCTGGCGACTCGCGGGTATCACTGGTATCGGCCTTGAACGAAAACCCGAACAGCGCAATCCGCTTGTCAACGATGGTATTGAACATCGCCCTAATCATGGCTCGCACGAACCGCTGTTCCTGGTATTCGTTCATGGTGATGACCGATTCCCAGTAGCGGGCGACTTCGTGGAGCCCATAGGACTCGCAGATGTAAACGAGGTTCAGGATGTCCTTTTTGAAGCACGATCCCCCGAAGCCGACCGAGGCGTTCAGAAACCGTGAGCCGACGCGTGAATCCATGCCGACGGCGTGCGCTACTTCTCTGACGTTCGCCTCGGTTTTCTCACACAGCGCGGAGATGCTGTTGATGGACGAGATGCGCTGAGCCAGGAACGCATTGGCGACCAGCTTGGAGAGCTCGGCACTCCAGACGTTGCTGGTGACGATTCTCTCTGCCGGCACCCAGTTCGCGTAGATATCAACGATTTCCTGCCGTGCCTTGAGCCCCTCGGGCGTCTCGCGCGAGCCGATGAGGACGCGGTCGGGTTCGAGCAGGTCTTTGACCGCAGTCCCTTCTGCCAGAAACTCCGGGTTCGAAATGACCTCAAAATGCACGCCATCCCCTTTGGCATTGAGGATCGTCTCCATCGTCTGCGCGGTTTTGACCGGCAAGGTGCTTTTTTCGATGACGATTTTCGGCGACGTTGACTCGCGCAAAATCTCGCGCGCGACCTTTTCCCAGTACTGTAGATCGGCGGCCCTGCCGGCCCCTTCCCCAAAGGTTTTGGTCGGGGTGTTCACGGAAACAAAGATGATTTCCGCCTCACGAATCGCCCCGGCAATGTCAGTAGTAAAGAAAAGGTTGCGCCCGCGCGCCGCCTGGACGACATCGAGCAGCCCGGGTTCATAGATAGGCAACGAGTCAGTTTGCCAGGCATCGATCCGGGCCTTATTGAGATCGGCGACAATGACTTTGTATTGCGGGCATTTCATGGCGATCATCGCCATCGTCGGTCCCCCGACGTATCCCGCGCCGATACACGCAATCCGCTTCGTAAACATAAGTGCATTTCCTCCTGGACAAACTAATCGGCAAAAGCAACCGACACTTGAGTTTATGTTCGCGATGCAACAAACACAATCGCGAAAAACATCTCAAGGCAGAGAGCGCCCATTCGTGTCATTCGTGGCTGTTTCAAAAAGGCCATCAATCTTCATGATCCCAGACTCACTTTTGCTTGCGTGTAAGGCCGGTCATGCGTAAGATGGTTCAAAATCTAGGCCGTTAGTTCCTGGAGGGAGGACCTCTCATGTTTCGAAATGTGGTGTGGGCTTTTCTAGCAGTATCGGTAATCGGGTTTATCGGTTGGGTCGCGGTTCGGTTCACGAAGCCTGTTCTTGGCGTATCTCATGAAGGATTTCTTATTCTAACCTTGATTTCGCTGGGATTTGTCATCGCCCTTAGCCTGATCGAGCTCGCATTTCCAATAAAAAAGTGAAATTAGCTCGATTGTTGCTGGCCACGAAATAGTCAAAGTTTTGACATTGGGGATAGCGATTAGTATAATGTTTGTACCCCTCGCTTACGATAATGTTACTGGATCTATTGGTGTCAGATCTTGGCTATGGAATGCACTGGATCTGGTGGCCAAAGGCCAGCGGTTAGCGAATGTAAGGGATGGGGAAGAATAAGATATTAGCTCGGGGGGATGACGATATGGCTGAGGAACTCAAAAAAGGCTCAGATTCTCGCGGTGGCTCAAAGGACATGGGATCCGACTCGGCCGAGAAGCCATCACCGAATAGGCACGATGCGGCACGTCGCAAGGCAATCAAAGCCGGTTTAATCGGAGTCCCATTAGTCTTGACGCTCAAGGGGCAGACTGCGTGGGCGCGACATGCTTCGGGTGGCTCTGGTTCTTCTACTACTCAGATTACGCCGCAACCGGGAAAGCCCTTGGATAGAGCGTGACCGATACCGGCATGTCTCCTGCAGGCGAGCATCTTTGGAGAATTACTCAAGGTTGTGAGCTGCGATGGCGGAGTTGGAACGACGAGTACGTTGTCTACAATTCAGGCTCCGGCGATACCCACCTCCTCGACCTACTTTCCGCGGAAATACTGGAAAAAATCGAAGAGGTACCTGCCTCTTCCAGGGCATTGGAAGATTGGGTCGCGGGTAGGGTTGCAGCAGATTCCATTCCCGAAATTTCAGGCTATGTCTCAGACCTGCTTCTCCAGTTGCATTCCTTGGCCTTGATTGAAGCAGTGGACGCGTGAAAATCGCCGATTTGCCTTCCTCGGAACTGAGAGTTCGCCTCAAAGGTGAGGGCATTAGCCTTATCACGGGTCCTTTTGTCATCCGCTTGCAGAGCGGCATATCTTTCGTTTTCGAAGCAATCAAAAACCTCTACGCTGATTTCTCGATCGCGGATCCAAACAGGTTCGTGGATTTCCATGCAACCCTCAGGAGGCCTCGGGGGCCGAGGCGGTGGGTGCGACCACAAGCCTTGTTTGAAAGTGACGGCGAGATTCCTTTTCATCCTATGCCTCTTCGTCTTTCGGTACCGCTGCTTGAATGGGGCCTGAATTGGTGTGTCGCGGGTCGCGCACATCAGTATTTGATCCTCCATGCCGCAGTTCTGGAGCGCGGCGGGCGGGCCCTTCTGCTGCCGGCGCCTTCGGGTACCGGCAAAAGCACACTCTGTGCCGCACTGTGTTGGCGCGGATGGAGGCTGCTGACCGATGAATTGTGTTTGATCCGTCGGGCTGACATTCGGATTGCTCCCATCCCAAGGCCGGTTAGTCTGAAAGATGCGTCGATCGCAGTGATACGGTCTTTCGCATCTGAGGCTTGGATGGGGCCCGAGTGCCCTGACACTGTCAAGGGAACGCTCGCCCATATGCGTCCACCACCCGAATCTGTAGCACGCTCAAATGAAAGCGCGCTTCCGGCATGGGTGGTCTTCGTCAACTATCGTTCCGGCTCGCCGGCTATTCTGGAGCCTGTTCCCCGCTCGCGCGCTTTCCTCCGACTTGCCGATAATGGCGTCAACTATAGTCTGCTGAGAACTGCCGGATTTGACACCATGGCACGTGTGATTGATTCGACCTCAAGCTATGAATTTACTTATGGCACTTTAGACGATGCCGTAAAAGCCTTGGATAATATGCAGCAGCAACAAGACACGGCCTGAAATAGCCGCTATGTACGAGAATCATCTCCTTCTTCAGGCGTTGCGCGACCCTCAATCTTCTACTTCATTCACGTTCAATGAATGGAGATTCTGTATTCCGCTCGCACGTAGGGTAAAGGTATTGGCCCGCCTCTATTGCTTACTCGAGACGCATGGTTTGCTGGAGGCTGTTTGCGAGGAAGTACGAAATCAATTGGCAGCCGCGCATGTAACCGCCTCCCACAATGAACGCGAGGTGCGTTGGGAAGTGAACCGGCTGGAGCGCGTATTGGGTCATTTGGATACTCCAATCGTGCTTCTCAAGGGGAGCGCGTACCTTTTGTCGGGTTTGCCGCCATCCCGCGGCCGTCTCTATAATGATGTTGACGTCCTGGTTCCGAAAGCGAAACTGAACCTGGTCGAATCGGCGTTGCTGGATGCCGGATGGGAGGCCCTAAAGCTGGACGGATACGACCAACGCTACTATCGCACTTGGATGCATGAACTGCCACCAATGCGGCACCGGGAGCGTGGGACCGTGCTGGATGTCCACCATGCGATCCTGCCTGAAACCGGGCGCGTGCACCCCGACAGTCGGTTGCTTTTGGAGTCCGCGCTTGATCTGAAGGGATCGCGTTTCAAAGTGCTGGCCCCGGCAGATATGGTTCTGCACAGCGCCGCGCACATGTTTCAGGACGGCGAACTCGCGGGTTCGTTACGCGATCTGACAGACCTTGATGACCTGCTGCGATACTTTGGAGATCAGGAGGACTTCTGGGATGGGCTGGTTCCGCGAGCTAAACTCCTGGAGCTATCGCGGCCCCTATTCTATGCCTTGAGGTATGCGAACCAACTCTTGGAAACACCTGTGCCGGAGCCGGTCCGGGAGGCAGCGAGGGCGGCAGGCCAGCCACCAGCGCCGATCCTTCGCCTCATGGACAGCCTCGTCCGTCGCGCTCTGATGCTAGGCCCTCCGGATCAGGTAAAGCTCTCCGGCAATCTCGCCCGATTGCTCCTCTATATCCGCTCCCACTGGTTACGCATGCCGCCTCTTCTGCTGGCTCAGCATCTTCTGCGAAAAGCGCTACCCCGCCGCGAACCTCCCCCAACCTAGAATAATCCAAAACCTCATCGCAGAGGCCGCTGGGGCAGCAGAGATCGCAGAAAATTTCAGCTAAAACAGTTTTCCTCTGCTTCCTCTGTTTCCTCTGCGTTAAGATTTTGCTTTTCTCTCGTAATTTAATAAAACCGCGACGATGCGCTCCGCCGCATGGCCATCCCAGAAGGGCGGCAGCGTGCCGGCAGGAGGCTTAGCCAGCACTTCATCCGCTGCCTGCATGATTCTTCCAGGATCCGTCCCCACCAAGCGATTTGTCCCCATTTCAATGGTAGAAGGCCGTTCCGTATTATGGCGCAAAGTGATGCAAGGCACACCGAGGGCAGTAGTCTCCTCCTGAATGCCTCCGGAGTCTGTCAACACCAGCCGGGCATGGCTCATTAGTTGCAGGAAGTCGAGGTATCCCAAGGGGGCGGTCCAATAGAGACCGCTCCGCTTTTCCTCCGGCCCGATGGCAGTGCCGTCATTGGCAAATGATTCCTGCAGGTTCCATTCTACGATCTTCCCTGCCGTGCGCGGATGCACCGGGAACAAGAGAGGGAGCTTCTTGGAAATATCATGCAATGCTGAGAGAATTTCCCCGAATACGAAAGGATCATCCACATTGGAAGGCCGGTGCAGAGTCACTAATCCGAAGGTGCCGGGCCGAAACCCGATCTGTTCCATGATGGCGGATCGTCCCGCAGCCGCGAGCTGGCGCTTCAGCGAGTCGATCATGACGTTGCCGACAAAATGGATGCGCTCGGCAGCGATCCCTTCCTTCAAAAGATTCTGCCGCCCGCTTTCCTCGGTGACAAAGAGCAGATCGGAAATGTGATCCGTCAGAACGCGATTGATCTCTTCCGGCATCTCGCGATCGAAGCTGCGCAAACCTGCTTCCACGTGAATGACGCCGACCTGCAATTTGGCGGCTGTCAGAGCGCATGCGATCGTGGAATTTACATCTCCCACGACGAGCACGTAATCCGGCTTAAGTTCGAGCACAACCGGTTCGAACCGCTTCATTATCTCAGCCGTTTGCTGCGCATGCGATGCAGACCCGACATTGAGCGCGATGTCGGGCGGCGGTATGTCGAGATCGCGGAAGAAGGCGTCCGACATATCGGCATCGTAGTGCTGCCCTGTATGGACGAGGATCATCTTGATGGCATCAGGGCGCTTGAGCATCGCCGAAACAATCGGTGCAATCTTGACAAAATTGGGCCGCGCCCCCGCCACACAGATAATCTTGATCATCGATTCTATTTCGCCTCTTTCAATTGCAGATACTGTTCAAAGCCTCAACGCAGAGGACGCGGAGGCCGCAGAGGATTTTTGCTTTTGAATGACTTCTCTCTGCTACCTCCGCTACCTCTGCGTTGAGCTTTTAAAGATCCCAGTATGCCTACGACCCCCGTCGCACGAGCACCGTCTTAATGGTTTCGAGGATGATCGCTGAATCAAGCAGCCACGACATATGCTTGATGTAGAACAGATCGTACTGCAGCTTCTCGACTGCATCTCGCACCGAGCTCCCGTACTCATAGTTGATCTGGGCCCAGCCGGTCACTCCGGGCCTGACCACGTGCCGCAGGTGATAGAACGGGATCATGGCGGTCAGTTCTTTGACAAAATGAGGTCGTTCCGGTCGGGGTCCAACGAGGCTCATGTCGCCGAGGAGGATATTGAAGAGCTGGGGCAACTCATCCAGCCGAGTGCGCCGCATTAGCTTTCCCATGCGGGTGACGCGTGTATCTCCGGGCTTCGACCAGACCGGCCCGGTCTCCTGCTCCGCATTCTGGTGCATGGAGCGGAATTTCCACAATACGAAGTTTTTGCGATCGCGTCCCACTCGTTCCTGCCGGAAGAAAATCGGCCCGCGCGAGTCAAGTTTGATAAGGACCATCAGCAGCAGCATGATCGGCGCGAAGATGATCAGAAGCAGCGACGAAACCAGGAGCGAAAAGATGCGCTTTTGAATCCGGACGCTGCGCGAGACATCAAACCCGGAGTTGAAAATCATCCAGCTGGGTTTGAGGTTCTCAATCGCGATCTTGCCGGTGACCCGCTCATACATGCCGGTGGCCTCTTCGATGGCGATGCCTTGTGTTTTGAGCGCGAGCAGTTCTTCCACCGGCAGGCGCCCGCGCCGGTCATGCAGTTCGATCACTACCTTATCGATCTTGTGTTCCGAAACCAACCTGGGCAAATCCTGAGTCAGACCGATCACACGTGGATTTACAATCGAGGTCCCAAGCAGCGCCGGGTTGTCATCGGCAAAACCGCATATGGCGATTCCTAGCTCGGGGCGCCGCATGATTTCAGTAACCAGCTCGCGTGCCAGGCGGCCGGTGCCGACGATAAGGACATTGGAGCGCGGGGCTCGGATCCCGATATAGAGCCTGAGCAGCGTGTGCCAGACCGTCAGGAAACCGCATGCCAGAATAACAGCGACCGCGTAAACACCGCGGCCGATGCTCAATGCCGGAAAGGCATAAAAAAGAAAAGTCAGGGTGGCGGATGCCAGGAGCAAAGCCTGCCCCAGGCGGGCAAAAAAGTGGACAAATGAATTCGTCGTACTGAAATCGTAAACATCGCGCAAATGGAGGAAAAGCTGAAATACCAGGGCCATAATTACGGCGCGCAGCAGAAATTCACGAATGCTCATGCCGCCGCCCCATGATTGCGAGCGGATATGCACGGCATCAAGAACGCAGGCGACCAGCAGCAGGTGCTCAATAATTACCGCACCAAATCTCCGGAACGCCGCATACCTCAAGAAAACCCGCCACATCCCTCTATCTCTCCCCTATTCTCACCCAATCACACATTACTGAGTCTCGCCTATTATAGTGACGATCGCCCCTGGGACCGCGGGCGTCTCGCCCGCAGCTTTGGCACGCGGCATAGCCAAGGAATTTGCGGGCGGGACGCCCGCGGTCCCAGGGGGCCGCAGTCTTGATCCATGCGTGGTGTTTGTCACTGTATTTTGCGATTCTCAATAAGCCCACAAATCCCTCTGCGCTCTCTCCACAGCCTAATATTCGGCATAGCGTCTTTATTGACATCGCTCCGTTCCTGTCCTTTCAAAGGCAAGCAGGAGGAGCTCGCCATGCTGTTGTTGGTCGATAACAGCGTCTCCTGTCAAAATCAGTTCAGATATTACCTTTAAGCGAGCGTTCTGGCCAAAAAATGCCGCTCGAGGAGAGAAACCTCTCCCCGCATATGAATCGGATGTAAGGGGTAAAAACATTATAGATACCAGTTCTCGGCCCGGTCAACGAAATTGCAGCCCGGCTTCGTTCTCCTGGGCTAGAAAGATGAACTGCAAGGATGACCTCAGTACGGCCCAAGTGATCGAAGCCGTAGACAGCCTGTATGACATGGAGCTTTTTATCCTGCCACCCGATCGGGCAGAAATGCACCGGTCTGTCGAAATTGCACGGTCCTGCGGAATCACCTCCTATAACAGCTCCTTTGTTGCCCTTGCGGAGTCGATCGCAGCCACGTTCGTAACCGCCGACCAACGGCTTGCCCGAAGATTACGATCCCTGCGCTCGACTCATTTTCTCGGCGAAATTGTGGTCTAGCGAGACAGCGGGAACGCTCGCCAAAAACTCGCCGCAGAGAACTCCCGCCCGGTCGGAGAACGCAGAATATCATAAGCTTCATTCCCAAACTCTCTGCGTCCTCTGCATCCCTCCGCGCCCTCTCTCTGCGTTAATCTTTTGCCTTTTAGGTTTTTCCCATTCACTCACTCAGTGTAGAATTCCCTGACACTCTTTGGCTCTGGTATTCCAAACTCGGCGGGTGATTTTTGGTTGCTGGCCACCTTTATAGGTTTCTTGATATTCAATCCCCGCCTCAAAAATGTGATTGCATCTTTGTCCTGGCCGGCAGGCCGGAGCGCAAGGTCTTCGGCATCGACCTTTGGCGCCGTGGCTATGCTCCGGAGCTGATCCTGAGTGTGGGCCGATTCGAATGGCGGCGCTTTTATACGCTCGGATTGCCGGCTGACGGCGGTCTAAGGCAACTGGTGGATGCCACGCAGCCGAAGGAGCGCCACTTTTTCGTTCGATTGGGAGACTCGCAGGCGAAAGCGATCTTAATCCCGAGGGGCCGCCTCGGCACCATGACGGAAGGTCGGGAGCTTTCCGCTCTATTGCGTGGGGGGGCAATTCGTTCTCTGATGGTTGTTTCGACATCGATCCATTTGCGCCGGGCCGCGCTCGTTTTTCGCCGCGCTTTTCGCGGCAGCGGCATCGATTTGGCCTTTGTGGCCGTTCCTGAGGATCTTTCCTCGATCCGGCGATCCGATCTCGGTGCGGTTAAGGAAGTGCGCGCCGCAGTCTGGGAGGAATTCCAGAAATACTGCTGCTACCGCCTCCTCCTCTCTTTCCCTCCGCATAAGTAACCGTCAGATTCTAGCGATTTGGAAAACAAATCAAAAGCTTAACGCAGAGCCCTCAGAGTCCTCTGTTCCGAAAATAACTCGCACAAAAACTGCAAAAGCAGCCACGAATGACACGAATGGCATGGACTTTCGAGCCATTCGTGTCATTGGTGGCTGCCTTAAAAAGACCATTAATTTTCATGCACCTGGGTGCGCCCCCGGTGCATGGGAGACTGCGTTAAGTTTTTTTGTCGTGGCTATTCCGGCACTGAGGTTCCCGCACACCTCGCTCAAGGGCGCAAAGCGAAAATCCCGGAGCAACCGTTCGATCTTATCTTCCATCCGTGACAGGTTCGTATAGTGACGCAAGCGGGAGCGAAGTGGAGCCTGGATTCTCGGCTGACCGGGATCGATCTCCCAGGGATGGAAATAGACCATCACCGGCTGTTTTTCTTTTTCGTTGATGTGGCGGATAGCACGCCGGGTAACGGCATAGGGCGCAAGGCGCAGGTAGCCTCCGCCGGCGATCCCGATATTGCTATTCAACACGCGGATGGTTGAGGGGGGAAATTCGAAGACCGAATTGCCTTGCGGTGTCTGGTGCCAATGCGGAAAGCGCGGGGCGTCCGGTATGCCGTAAAAATCGTGCCGGACGGGGAAAACCGATGAATCGCAGGTAAAGCCCTCTTCCGCCAGGATGTCGAAGGCCCAGAGCGTGCTCTTCGTGATGGAAAAGTTCGGTGCCCGGTAGGCGAGCAGGGAGCACTGCACCTCGTCCATGAGACGCGCGCGTGCCGCCCGCAGATCCTGCCGGAACTGTTCGGGTGTCAGGCTATGCAGGCGCTGGTGGCCGAAGCCGTGACAGCCGATCTCGTGTCCGCGCGCCGCGATCTTCCGCACCAGGCCCGGAGAATGCTCGGCCACCCATCCAAGTACGAAGAAGGTCGCCTTGACCTCGTGCTTATCGAACAGATCCAGGATTCGCCCGACGTTGCCCTCGACCCTGGACGCGAAGGAATCCCAGCGGTCGCGCGGGACCTGGCCGGCAAAGGCCTCCACCTGGTAGTAATCCTCGACATCCACGCTCAGAACGTTTCGCATCGGTTTATCAAAACGGCAAAAAATTAACGCAGAGGGCGCGGAGCTATAAGACGGAGGCCGCAGAGGCCACGAAAATCGAACCCTCTGCGTTAATCTTTCGCCTTTGTCTTTGCTCTTATTCGTGCAATTCGTGGCTGCTCTTAGGACCCTCGTCTTACCAATACAGTCTTGATCGTCTGCAGCACGATCACCGAGTCCAGCAACCACGACATATGTTTGATGTAGAAGAGATCATACTGCAGCTTTTCGACCGCATCCCGGACGGAATTCCCGTATTCGTAGTTGATCTGCGCCCACCCGGTGACGCCGGGCTTTACCGCATGGCGAAGATGGTAAAACGGAATCATCGTGGCAAGCTCTTTGACGAAGTGCGGCCGTTCGGGACGGGGCCCGACCAGGCTCATATCCCCGCGCAGGACATTGAACAGCTGCGGCGCCTCATCCAGCCGTGTCCGGCGCAGGAACTGGCCGACGCGAGTCACCCGCGTATCGCCGGGTTCGGACCACACCGGGCCAGTTTCCTTTTCGGCATCTACCCGCATCGACCGGAACTTCCAGAGCGTAAAGACCTTGCCGCCCTGTCCAACGCGTTCCTGGCGATGGAAAATCGGTCCATGGGAATCCAACTTGATGAGCAGCATGGTCAGCAGAATTATGGGAGATAACAGGATAAGCAGAACCGCCGAAACAGCGATCGAGAAGATTCGCTTCTGCACCATCATTCTGCGCGACACATCGAAGCCGGCGTTAAAGATCATCCAGCTGGGCTTGAGGTTCTCGACGGCGATTTTACCGGTGATGCGCTCATAGATGCTGGTGGCATCCTCGATCGCCACCCCCTGGGTCTTCAGATGGAGCAACTCCTCGATCGGCAAACGCCCGCGCCGGTCCTGAAGCTCGACGATGACCCGATCAACCTTGTGCCGGGAAACCACCATGGGAAGATCGCAGGACAAACCGATCACTCGAGGATTCACGATCGAGGTTCCGAGCAGAGCCGGATCGTCATCGACGAAACCGCTGATGCCCATGCCAAGTTCGGGATGGCGCAGGATCTCCGTCACCAGCTCACGGGCCAAACGTCCAGTGCCCAAGATGAGAATATTGGATCGAGGAGTCCGGATGCCAAGGTACAAGCGCAACAGCGTGTGCCAGATGATGAGGAAGATCGAAATCAGGATCAGACTGATCGCAAAGACGCCACGCCCAATCCACAAATCGGGATCAATGTAATAGATGAACGTGAGGGTACCGGAAGCGAGCAACAGCGCTTCGGCCAGGCGCACGAAGAATTGGGCAAAGGAGATGGTTCTGCGAAAGTCATAGACATCACGCAGGTGCAGAAACAACTGGTAGGTGAGCGCCATGATTACGGCGCGCAGAAGGTACTGGCGGTAAAAGGCAAACCCGGTGCCAGGCTCGGACAGGCGGATATGGACGGCGTCCAGGACACAGCACACCAGCAGGATATGCTCGAGGATGATGGCGCCGAATCTTCGAAACGCCAGATAGCGTGAAAACACGCGCCACACGGTGCTCTGCCCTCTCAAAT
>Ga0315284_10010554_pt1 | contig 13152 bp, 15 predicted proteins | sample YL17G09_16_MG_FD_203696 | JGI IMG/M metagenome (GOLD analysis project Ga0315284, IMG submission 203696) | Sediment microbial communities from Yellowstone Lake, YNP, Wyoming, USA - YL17G09_16 | ecosystem: Environmental > Aquatic > Freshwater > Lake > Sediment | place: USA: Wyoming | collected...
CGATTAGTTACAGGCCGGGGCTGCACAAGTATACATAGGGTAGCCCAGCCCCGGCCTGAACAAGCAGGCTTGAGGCGGCGGGGCTCGCGATTACGATTAAAAGCGTCCATAATATTTTACATTATCTTATGCCGGTTTAAAACCTGCTATGACGCGGGGTTTTTTAGACGACGGCGCCATAAGCTGGCGGATAGCTTTAAAGATAGACCTGAATAGCCCTTTTACTTCTTAAAACAGTCGATAACATAGCAACGCCTTGTTCGGTAAAAACACGAGGTAGCTTGCGAGTGCCACCCCAACTTGATGTTCCAAATTGGAACATCAAGTTTTGCGATTCTGCTTTAGTTAACTTAAACATGAAGTCAGCAGGAAAGCGATCCAAGTTTCTAGCAACTGCTTTATTAAGCTCACGCGTTCCTATTTTAGTTACGGTATTCTGCAATACAACCTATTTCCGTTCCGGGTTCGGAATAGGTTCCTCTACACTATATAAGACATAAAAATAGCGATTTTGTCTCAAATATTTTTGATTTTTTTGTACGGACTGCTAGAATGGATAATTATTTAGGGTATTAGTAGCGGAGGGCCGTAGGGTGGCACCTTCTAGAATGGTCCCGAATTCTGGAAACTGTTCTTTTTTAACTCAGCATGGACCGGGTTTGGCATTAACTTATATTGTGTTCCAGCGAATATATCAAATACCCATCCTAACGGTCCACCTAAAAGCGTATTACCCGCCACGGCCTCGCTTATAACGTGCATTAATTTTACTGTCTGGCTTTCATACCCTTCTTTTGAAAATACAAGCGCATGGTCACGCCTTCGCTCAAGGCGCAGCCTTACAGGTGTGGCGTAGGAACTTTTTTCGTCGACCTGAACGACTGCCCCTGTCGGGTCAGAAGTAACTTGTATCTTCTGCGACGTTCCGTTTATTATAGTAGCGCACCCTGACATCGACGCAATAAGAAACCCGATAAACAAGATTACGCATATCCTTCGCACGCTTTACCTATTGTCCTTCTTGCCTTCTTGTACCGTCTGGAATTTTATACCTTAAACGTGTCCCCTTCTAGGATGGCACCAATCTATTTATCTGTTATAAATTTCGCGCCTATGGCCTATGTCTATTACGGATACCGTCAGAATGCTATGTTCTATTGAATAGATTATACGGTACATTCCTACCCTATATGACCATTTGCCTTTCAGCGTTAGCCTTAAAGGTTTACCCTGGTGAGGATCCAGAGCGATAGAATTTAAAGCGGCCTGTATTCGCGAAAATATATCCTTATTTGTCTTATGCAGATAGTGGTATTCCTTTTCAGCTACCTTTGTAAAAGTTATCTTATACAATGCCGAGTTCCTTTTCAACTTTGTCCAAACTCTTTACATTGCCGTTCTTAATATCTTTTTCCGCCTGCTTGATTCGCTTCATTAATTTCGGGTCAGACAATATGCTTAAAGTCTCCAGCAGGCTCTCATAGTCATCTATGGACATCATCATGGCAACCGGTTTACCCCGCTTTGTTATGACGAATCTATCCATCTTTGAATCTATCTCATCCACCACCCTGGGTAGGCTGGGCCTTAATTTTTTTAATGTTATGCTTTTTGTCATTTCATTCACCCCCAAAATAAAGTATACACTATAGTGTATACTTTGTCAAGCCCTTCTCAGGATGCCCTTATTTTTTCCCGAGTACTTTATTTAACCTATTGTATCACAATATATTAAAAACCCAGCAGATGATTTATGCCGGTTTAAAACCTGTTATCAAGCGGGATTTTTTAGAAGGCGGCGCCATAAGCTGCCGTATCGCTTTAAAGATAGACCTGATCTCCGCGTCATGATCGGTGACTCTTCGCTCCAGCTCGTTTAATTTTTGCGCCAGTTCTTTATGGGTAGATAGAATCTGCCTTAGTTTAACGAACGCGCGCATTATGACTATGTTTACCTGAATAGCCCTTTCACTGTTAAGAACGCTGGAAAGCATAGCTACGCCTTGTTCTGTAAAAGCATAGGGATTAGCGCGCCTTGCTCCACCCCATCTTGAAGTCGCAAATTGCGACTTCAAGATTTTACACTCTTTGCTGCTTAGTTGAAACATGAAGTCTCCGGGAAATCGTTTTGAATTTCTTTTAACCTGTTCGTTGAGTCGTTTTACATCTACTCCATAAAGCCGTGCCAAATCCATTGAAAGCATAACCTTATGCCCTCTTATCAAATAAATCTTATTTTCAATAACCTCCTGCGGCACCAATGCCTTCATGCTTACCTCCTTATATTATAGGTATAGGCAGCCATTCTGTCCCCTATTATATAAGACGTAAAAAATGGTAAATTGTTGCAACTTTTTTTGATTTTTTTAAGAACTGCTTAGGAAGGGTGATTATTTAGGATTTTGATATTGCAGGACCTAGGGTGTCCCCTTTTAGGATGGTCCCAATCTTACCCAGTCTTACCCGAGTTTTCTCTAAAATGGAGCCTCATTTAAAGGTATGGATACATTTACCCTTTCAAGAAAATCTTTTACGGTATAAGCATCTTTAACCCAGGGATTTTTATGAGTAGCTTGTCTTATTCGTAGGATTTCATCCTGTGTAATACCATCTTCCAATAATTCTATTATTTTCATTATCCTGCATGCTATTTTGTGCCCATTAGAATTCTCTAAGGCGACATATAGCGCCTCTCGCATTCTGTCATTCGTTGATGTATGTTTTAATAAAATTTTGACTATTTCCACTGCCAAATCTTCTGAAGAATCAATAGAAATAGATAGAGATTGTGTTTCATTAATAAAACCATATGGATCCAAACCATCTCTAATATGTATAATTAAAATTTTTTTTGCAATTGCAAAACCTATCTCTTGATCTACCCATTATAGGTTTTCGGGACGTGTCACTTTGGGACACTCAACTCGCTGCCGCTGCGAAGGGTTTTGTGAACGGCCTTCGTTCCTCGTCCTTCAGTTAAATTTTTTCGCCCTCATCGCAGGCGGAATTTTGGTGGTCCGCCTGACGCTGCTGTCAAAAATTTTGACACCTTATGGCGATTCAGAAAAAATTTTAAATTCCTGAAAGAAGTTAAAATTTTGTCAAAATTTTTCCAGAATAAATTGGCATGCCTAATGCCAATTTATGTCAGCGGAAGGCGGCCACCAAAGTAACCGCCTTTGTGCTGAAGCGAAAAAATTTATACCCTCTCATATGGTTCGAAGAATTTCTTATATTCATCGAGCGCGTATCTGTCGGTCATGCCGGCGATGTAATCGCAGATGACCAGATGTTTCTCCTCTTTCCTAAGCCGCGCCATAGTAGACGGTGGAAGCTGTTCGGGTTTGTCTGAATATACGTTGAAGAGCTCTGTGATGAAGCGGTGCGCCTTATTGGACATGCGCACGACGCGGTAATGCTGGTAGAGATTATTCTGCAGAAATTCGCGCATGGGCTTGCGAAGATTTTCCATCGCCTTGGAGAACGCTACGATGCGCACCGGTAATTTCGTGACGTCGCTAATCTTACGGATCTTATAGCGCCTGATATTGCTTTCCGTCTGTGCGAGTATATCCGTTATCTGTTCGTTTATGAGCGACCTGATTATCTGATATTTGCGTATCTCGTCTTTGAGGCGCGGATAAAATTTTCGGATCTGCTTCTCCTCCTTTTTCCATAGAGGAACGGCCTTAAGATCCTCCTCTTTTATGAGGCGGCTTGCTATACCGTCGTCCAGGTCGTGATTGTCATAGGCGATCTCATCGGCCACATCAACTACCTGAATCTCAAGTAACGTAGAAGCTGTGGATTCAAACGGGATCGCCGGGCGCGGCAGGTCATATGCTGTGGAATGTTTAATTATTCCTTCGCGCACTTCGTATGAAAGGTTAAGGCCCGGAAAATCCGGGTATCTCTCTTCAAGCAGATCAACTACTCTTAGCCCTTGAGTATTATGGTCAAAGCCGCCGTAATCCTTCATTATTTCCCGGAGGGCGTCTTCGCCTGAATGGCCGAACGGCGTGTGGCCGAGGTCATGGGCTAATGCTATCGCTTCAACAAGGTCCTCATTGAGCCGCAGGGCCCTGGCAATAGACTTGGCTATCTGCGCGACCTCCAACGTGTGGGTGAGCCGCGTCCTGTAATGGTCGCCTTCGTGATTTACAAAGACCTGGGTCTTATATTCAAGACGCCTGAATGCGGTGGAATATATTACCCTGTCCCTGTCACGCTGATAACATGACCTGTAGGGATGTTCCGCTTCTTTATAGCACCTGCCTTTAGAAAGTTTGCTCTTTTGCGCGTACGGCGCTAAGAGCTCTTCGGCTTTTTCAAGGTCTTTTCGTTTAAACATGGAGCTCTCCTCTATTACTTCAGTGCGACATCCGCCGAAGCACCTCATTGCCGTAGGGGAGGTTTAAACCTCCCCTACGGCTTGTTGAATGCGAAGGCGGATAAGTTACTTCCGGCGGAATAACTTATACATCGCGTCGAGCGAATCCGACACTACCTTTGTGTCAGCTATCACGGGCATGAAGTTCATATCGCCTGTCCAGCGCGGCACTATATGTATATGAATGTGGCCGGCGAACCCCGCGCCTCCCGCCCTGCCGATATTGAACCCTATATTGTAACCATGCGGTTTTAGTTTCTTATCCAGGACCTTCTTTGTCTTTACGACCAAATCCATGAGATCGCATACCTCGTCCTGCGACAGATATTCAATGCTCCTGACATGCCGTTTAGGCGCTACCATGACATGGCCGTTATTGTAAGGATAGATATTAAGCATTGATAAGGAATATTTTGTCGTATCAAGGACATACTCTTTGGGCTTACAGAATATGCACTTCTTCTTTTTATGCGCCGAGATTATATAGTTTTTGCGCCAAGGCGCCCAAAGGTTATTTATCTTCATTTTTTAACCTCACTTTAGCATCTTCGAAGAATGGAGCGGCGAATTCTGATGTCCACGTCTTCTCTTCAAACGGCCTTTCCCCGACGGTCTTTAAGAATCTCCTGAACTCCTCGGCGTAACTGCCGTAGATATGGAAACTGTCGCTTATATCAACATACCTGCCGACCGCCACATCCTTTCCGGTCCTTTCGGAAATCTCTTTGGCTATTCTAGCCTGAAGGTCGGTGAGCGCGAATATATTCATGAAGCTCGCCTTGTATCCGTCGCGCGACCTCCAGTGCGTATTCATGTTTAATGAATAGGAGCTGCTGCCGCGTTCAACGAGGCGCGCCCATATCCTCTGAAGGCACGGAGGGTCGTCCGTTACCGGGTCTGTCTTCGGGTTCCATGTTATCGCCTGCGCCCGCCTGGAATATGAGGTCTGGGAAAGTTTTTGAATCATGTACGCTATCTGGTTTACGCTCTCTCCTCCCGCGTCAAAGCTGAATAGGCGCTGATGATAGGTATACGTCCATTTCCCTTCTTCCGGTTTTATCCAATGGTCGTGTATTCCGTCCACAACCTCCTGCCTGTAAACCTCAAGGTCCTCCAGGCCGCCGGGAAACGCCCTGTGTATGCGCGGCTCCTTCATCGGATTATTAACTACCATTATCATGGTGCAGTCTTTGCTTGAAGGGTCGCCTGTCTTATCATACTCTGTCTTTATCTGGAGCCCGTCTTTCCATGTGGCTATTACCGCCTTCTCCCAGACTTCAGGCAGGGTGTCGCCTTCAACCTTTATAACGGGTATGTCTTTCATAACTTGGAATAGCCTTTCTTAAATTTAAAAATCAAAATTCAAAAATCAAAACTGTTGTGTCCTTCGGACCTAAATCTCAATTATTGCACCTTCTATCTTTTTGTCCGTTACCTCAAGTATCCCGTATGTATTAATGGAAGCGAAAATCTTATCAGTGGGGCTGCCCGGATTAAAATAGAGGACGCCGTCTTTTTCAATATTCATCGCAGCGTGAGAATGGCCGAATACAAGGCAGTCTATCTTATCAAATTCTCGTCTCACGGTATTAAGCAGATCTGACGGCGCGCCGTAACCGTGAACGATACCGATCTTAAATTTGCCTATCTTCACCAGTTCTTTAGGGCCGAGGCGCATGCGTATCTCCTTGGAGTCCATATTGCCTGAGACTGCCCTGACACTTTTAAGTGAACTTAATTTATCAAGCAGTGACACGTCTATAAAATCTCCTGCGTGAAAGATCATGTCCGCATCTTTAATGGCGTCGTAAACGCACACCGGAAGGTCCTGCGCGGCCACCGGTATGTGAGTGTCTGATATTACGAGTATCCTCACCCCGCCTGTCCTTTCCTAAGCTTGTTGTTATATAGTCGTTTTAACATATATAAATACTCTATCCATTAATACCGTTTTATAAAATATAACCGCTGTACTGCTTTAGGACAGGCGGGGCTCATTATATCGCAACCTTATTTTTACCGTAGAACGTCATTATATTATTAAGCGACGAGGCGTCCCATATTGATATCTTCAGTTCTTTCGCGAGCAACTTGGCATTTTCATCAATGCCGCTTAACGGTATGATTATCCTGCTGGAAATTTTATAGCCCGGCTGTTTTGTTTTCCTTATATACTCCACTATGTCATTTTCGGTCACTGCCTCTGTATACGGCTGCACCATCCATGTGCTGCCCCTGAAGGTTGCCGCGAGGCATCGTCTTCGGTCGGGAAAACTCCTTGTCTCTATCCTGGTAAAGTGCGGCAGTTTTAGCTGCCTTGAATCTATCTGCACAAGTTCGTTAGAGAATGAATTGAAGAGCTCGGCCACCCTTTCTACAATATCCCTTCCCGAAGAATCTACGAATTCGGATATATAGGCGTTTACCTCGGCTTCAAATAGGTCCGTCCTATTGAATATCCCGTCCACCAATAGATTCTTTCTCTTCTGGCATACCTTTTCAAGCCAGAACACGAGGAGCGAATCGTCTATCCTGTAAAATATGCCGCTTTTGGAAATAATGCCCAGATCACAAAGCTCCATAAGGTCTCTGGATATTTCAGATTGCTTTACCTTGACCGATTTTGAGATATCCGCCAATTTATTGCGGCCGTTCGCGATAGACGTCAATATTGATAGATACAGTTCCCTGCGTTTAGAATCCAGAAGGTCAAGTATGAAATTCGTCAGATATTGATGTATTACGCCGCTTGAATCATAGACCGTTTCCGCGATCGCCTTCGCCAGTATGCCGGTATCTATATAATTAGACATCCTCTCGCCCGCAATCTGGCCGGCCTTTCTGACAAGGTGGTTCAGGTAAAAAGGATTCCCGTCAGTGAACGCGAGCAGGAATTTTTTCAATATTGCGTCTATCTCGTACCCGTTGAGGCGCGTATCAATAAACCTTTTCGCGTTAGGCGCGTCAAAGCCGGATATCTTCACGATCTCAAAATTGCCGAATAGAAGCGAGAGCTTCTCGGAGAGGATCTTCTTGAATATCTGGTTGCGCGAACTGGATACAATATACATCGTATCCTTCTGTATCATTATGACTTTGCCGAAGTTGAGAAAAGGGTTTCTTACGCCTATGTGCTCCAGGTTGTCAAATTCATCCAGTATGACAACGCAGGATTTTTTAACCTCTTCCTTGACCGACGAGGTGAGCGCCAACAAATTAAAATAAGCGCCCTCATAATCATTCTTTTCTATCAATGCATTGATATGCCTTATAGCGGCGTAGGTTTTAGGCAGCCTCTCGCCTGCCTTATCAAGAAGCCCTTCCAGCTCAAACCCCGCGTCTAGGCCCGTCTTTAGCAGGGCATTGTATAAAAGGGTCGCTATAAATCTGTTTGAGAATACCTTAAACGGCTCTTTCACGACCTCCACATATACGGGTATAAAATCCTCTTCTCTTATAGAATACAGGAAGTGGTGTAAAATAGATGTTTTTCCGGCGAGGCTCTGTCCGGTAAGCGCGACATTCTGGCGGTAGCCGTCCTTCAGGGCCGAAATCCTTTTATTAAGAAGCTCCAGGACCTCGTCACGGCCGAAAAATCGCTCTCCTACAACCGGTTCGCTGAACATTAACAACCCTCTTTAATTAGGCCGTAGCCGTAGGGCAGGTTTAAACCTGCCCTACGGCATCGCAGCCTTAACGCGATAAATAATAGAACGGGTTCTGCGGCTCCCCGTCGCGCCTGATCTCAAAATGCAGGCTCGGCTCTTTTGCGCGGCCGCCGCGGCCCACTTTTGCTATAACTGTATTCTTCTCCACGAAATCGCCCACATTTACTAATATGAGTGAATTATAGGCGTATACCGTCTGAAAACTGTCCCCGTGGTCCAGTATAACCGTTTTACCGAAACCCTTGAGCCATTCGTCGCAGAATACAACCTTGCCTGCCCTTGAAGCCTTGACAGAGCTGCCTTCTTCAGCGCGTATATCTATCCCCTTATTGTTAGCCCTGTCAAGCTTTGTCCCGTAAAAGGAGATGACAGACCCTTTCAATGGCCAGGTAAAAAAGTCTTTAAAAGAATATGTTCTTTTTTCTTCTTCGCGCCTGGGCGAACCTGGTATAAGCAAGCGCTGTCCGCGATCTATATCCCCCGCATCGGAGATATTATTCGCCCTTAAGATTGTTTTCATATCAATGCCGTATTGTTTTGATATTCCCCAGAGCGTCTCGCCGCCCCTTACATAATGATAGACGCCGCCTATCGCGGCTGTATCCGCCCTGTAAGGCGCTCCCACCGTCTTACAGCCGGCGAGGGCGAGAAGCAATGCAACGATTATAAAATATTTCATATCGGTTCGTTTTTTTGTCCTACTTCGCCCTTCAACAATTAAACCACGCTAGGGCTTCGTAGAGACATTCTGCTTCGCTACAATTTCTGCGAAGCTCAAAGCTGAAAAGCTTTGAGCGAAGCAGAATGGAGCGGGTGAAGGGAGTCGAACCCTCGTATCCAGCTTGGGAAGCTGGAACACTAGCCGTTGTGTTACACCCGCTTGCCTTCCCGCCCATCAAAACCTCGTTAATTTTTTAAAATTTGAGTATCTCTTATTGATATCTACAGGTGATATACTTAAAAGTTTATTTACGCTGAAGTCCTGCACGACGAAAGACGCTAAGATGCTTCCGTACACCACGCCTTTTCTTATGACGGAGTCGTTAATACTACCGGATTTACCAATATACCCTACTACGCCTCCGGCAAAGGTATCGCCGGCGCCAGTAGGATCGTAAACGTCTTCCAAGGGATAGGCGGGCGCGATAAAATGCTCTTTTTTAGAATAATATATCACTCCGTGCTCGCCCTTCTTTATTATGACGCTCTTCGGGCCCTTTGCCACTATCGCTTTTGCCGCCTTTAAAAGATTCGCCTCTCCGCTGAATTGCCTGGCCTCAGCGTCATTCAAAAGGAATATATCAACCTTGTGCAGGAATTTTTCAAGCGATTTTTTCTTGCTCGCTATCCAGTGGTTCATGGAGTCGCACGCTATAAGTCTAGGCCTATTCATCTGCTTTAAGACGCTGTCCTGCAAATCCGGGTCTATATTGGCAAGGAATAGAAGGCGCGAATTTCTTAAATCTTGTGGGATTTTTGGCGAAAAATCCTGAAATACATTGAGATGCGTCGCCAGTGTATGCGCCACATTCATGTCATACTCATAGCGGCCTTCCCATCGGAATGTCTTACCTTTCTTCACCGCTATGCCCTCGGTCCCGATGTTCCTCTCTTTTAATAAATCCAGATGTCTTTTCGGAAAATCCTCGCCCACGGCGGCTATTATATTAACCTTATCAAAGAACGACGCCGCGATCGAAAAGAACGTCGCTGACCCGCCCAATATCTCATTCTTCTTCCCGAACGGCGTCTCAATCGTATCCAGCGCAACGGAACCTACTACTAGTATAGACATATATTATTGTTTCCTCTTAGCACAAAGTCTTTTGTTCGCGGCCTGAATTTTTACAACCTGTCGGCCAAAAAACCTCGCATACACCCGACATTACACCCAAGAGAGGTTCCATGTGCTGTCTATGACTAATTGGCACATGAAAATTCTTATGGCCGCTCACAAAAGGACTTTGTGCTTATACCGTTAATTTTTTCGCTCTCGTTGTAGGCGGAACTTTGGTGGTCCGCCTGACGCTGCCGTCAAAAATTTTGACACATTATGGCGATACAGAAAAAATTTTAAATTCCTGAAAGAAGTTAAAATTTTGTCAAAATTTTTCCGGAATAAATTGGCATGCCTAATGCCAATTTATGTCAGCGGTAGGCGGCCACCAAAGTAAACGCCTATCCGCTGAAGCGAAAAAATATCATCTCCTTAAACACTTCTCAGCCGTTTTGATAGAGCAATACTCGCCGCACATGGTGCAGACGTCTTTTGAACCGGGCGCGGATGAATTGCGGAAGGCCTTCGGCCTCTCCTTATCGATCGCTAATTCAAATTGCCTCTTCCAGTCGCGCTTGGCCCGCGCCTTTGATATATTGATATCCTTATCAATCGCTCCATTTACGCCTTTCGCGATATCGGCCGCGTGCGCGGCGATCTTTGACGCGACCACGCCTTCTTTCACGTCCTCCAATGTCGGAAGCCGTAGATGTTCCGACGGCGTGACATAACATAGAAAATCAGCGCCTGCGCTTGCCGCTATGGCACCGCCTATGGCGCCTGTTATATGGTCGTATCCGGGCGCGATATCGGTGACGAGCGGGCCCAGCACATAGAACGGCGCGCCGTTACACAGGGATTTTTCCAGCAATACGTTTGCCTCGATCTGGTTTATCGGGACGTGTCCCGGGCCTTCTATCATCACCTGAACGCCTTTCTTTAAGGCCTTCTTTTGCAGTTCGCCCAATGTGATTAACTCTGTGATTTGCGGTTTGTCCGTAGCGTCGGCTATTGATCCCGGCCTTAAGCCGTCGCCGAGGCTCAAAACAACGTCATAGCGCTTCGCGATATCCATAACCCTGTCAAAATATTCATAAAAAGGGTTTTCTTTCTTATTTGTTAAAATCCATTCGGCAAGAAATGCGCCGCCCCTGGAGACTATATCCAGAAGCCGCGGATTTTCTTTTAATATTGAGAGCGCTCTTTTTGTGACCCCGGCGTGAATCGTGAAAAAATCCACGCCCTCTTTCGCCTGTCCCTCTAAACAGGAGAATATGTCGTCCACTGTTATGCCTGCGATCGAGCCCCGTTTCTTTAAACCGTTTATTACAATCTCATAGATGGGGACGGTGCCGACAGGCACGATTGATTTTGCGAGGATCCTTGCCCGGGTCTGGCCTATGCGCGCGCCTGTGGAGAGGTCCATTATTGTATCAGCGCCAAGCCGGATAGACTCTTCCATCTTTTTCAGTTCATTCGCTATATTTGAAGAATCCTTTGACGTGCCTATATTGGCGTTTATCTTTGTTCTTAAGCCCCTGCCTATCCCGCAGGGGTTCGGGACATCGTGTTTAATATTTTTAGGGATTACGATGGCGCCGTCTGCCACGCCTTTTCGTATAAAGTCTATCGTGACGCCCTCGTCGCGGGATATCCGGACCATCTCAGAGGTTATCTTGCCTTTTTTAGCGGCTTCTAATTGAGTCACTTTGGAGCCCTTTACTCTTTCTTGTTGTACGACATCCCGCCCTGTTGCTATTGCTTATCGTGGCGGGACAATGCCTTTTTTTCTATTTCGTAAACCTTAAACCTTAAAGATGAAAGTTTAGCCGAACTTTTTTTGTCTACCAGCTTGAAGAATTCTTCCAGTACCCTCAATGACTCTTTCACCCTCTGTATGTTGGCGCTGAATATATCGTTATATCCGGGCCTCGCCATTTCGCTTTTTGACGAAGAGCACCTCCCGACATCGCGCTCAGAGTCCCTTGCTTCGCGCAATATCCTTGATGTGGCCGGGCTATCCCTTAATACCCCTGAAACGGCATGACGGACTTTTTTTAGCTCATTTGTAAGGCGCGGCGAATTCCATATAAAGCGCGCCACTTCCTCGCATACCCTTAAACCCTCGCGGGACCTGTTAAAATTCGCGTCTATCACGCGGTAAACTTCTCTTTTAATCACTATTAATCCATTCCTTAACGCGGATGAACGCGGATTTCACACGGATTCACGCGGATAATCCGCGCATATCCGCGTTTGATCCGCGACTATCCGCGTTTATGTTTCATTTCTTCTATAATAGCAGTTGTTGAATACCCCTTCAGAAAAGGCACTGTCTTGACCTTGCCTCCGTAGGACCTGACAAAATTTGAGCCAACGATATCCTCTAACCTCCAGTCGCCGCCCTTGACAAGGATATCGGGTTTCAGTTCTTTTATGAGCCGTTCCGGGGTAGGCTCGCTGAATACCGAGATGTAATTTATAAAAGAGAGGGCCGAAAGAACCTTTGCCCTGTCGCGCTCATTATTTATAGGACGGCCCTTCCCTTTGATCTTTCTCACCGAGGAATCGCTGTTGAGGCCGACTACGAGGATATCGCCAAGGCGCTTCGCCCTGGAAAGGTATTCCACATGCCCGGCATGCAGTATATCAAAGCAGCCGTTGGTAAAGACCACCTTTTTACCTTTTGATTGTAAGCGGCTTAATAGGAGTGCTAATTTTTTTGATGATAAAATTTTTGCTGACATCTATTTATTAAATAAACTGTCCTCAATAAGGCCGCAGAGTATGTGCCCTATCATTATGTGCGATTCCTGAACGCGCGGCGTATCCTTCGAAGCAACTATTATAGATATGTCGCACATCTCCTTAGTCTTACCGCCGTCTGCGCCCGATAAAGCGATAGTTTTTAAACCGATCGATTTCGCTTTTTTAAACGCCTCTATGACATTTTGAGAATTTCCGCTCGTGGATATGCCGAGCGCCACATCGCCCCTGGAAGCCAATGCCTCCAGCTGCCTTGAAAAAACAAGATCATAACCGTAATCGTTGGCTATAGCCGTCATTGCGGACGTATCCGTGGTGAGCGCTATCGCAGGAAGCGCCTTACGCTCCCTTTTAAACCTCCCGACAAGCTCTGCCGCGATATGCTGGCTGTCAGCAGCGCTTCCGCCGTTACCGAAGATAAAGAGTTTTCCGCCTTTTTTAAACGAATCTATTATCACGCTAGCGGCCTTCCCGATTGCCCCTATCTGATCTTTGAGAATACCTTCTTTGGCGCTTATGCTGTTTTTAATCGCATCCTCTATCTGTTTTTG
>Ga0315284_10010555_pt1 | contig 13151 bp, 13 predicted proteins | sample YL17G09_16_MG_FD_203696 | JGI IMG/M metagenome (GOLD analysis project Ga0315284, IMG submission 203696) | Sediment microbial communities from Yellowstone Lake, YNP, Wyoming, USA - YL17G09_16 | ecosystem: Environmental > Aquatic > Freshwater > Lake > Sediment | place: USA: Wyoming | collected...
TTGGGTGGGACCTTGGGTGGGACCTTGGGTGGGACCTTGGGTGGGACCTTGGGTGGGACCTTGGGTGGGACCTTGGGTGGGACCTTGGGTGGGACCTTGGGTGGGGTAATGTTGATGATGCCTATCATGGGGTTGATGTGGTTGTGGTTGAGGACCTTGACGTTGAATTGGTCCATATCCGTAACAGTTGGAACCATATTTGTTACTGGCGATTATGCCATCTGGACAGCACCCGTATTCCATTCCGGCACACCCGTCCGCAGCCTGCGGGTTGTAAGGGCGGTGATGACGACGCCTGGGATCGGGCTGATTCTTGCCTTTGGACGGATTCAATCCGAACACGTACAACAAAATGGTGGTGACATACGTCATCATGATGAAGGGAATGAACACGATGAACCACGAAAGAACGGTGAGCCCGCCGATGCACAACTGATTCAGCAAAATTGTGAAAATGATCATAACAATTACCTTCAAAAATGCGCTGTTTTGCTGTCCTCTAAACAAATCAACGATGATCTGAATTATAGAAAAACCGAGATACAGCACTGCTGGCGGACACAACGAATCTATCAGCATGACTCCAATTTGAAAATTAGTGGAATGTGTAAATCAATATAATGTATGAGTATATATTATTTTGATCTTTGATAGCATGATTAAATTGTGGTGATCATTTTTTTTGAGTGGTCTTTGATGTTTTTTTGATGAATTTCGCAACACCGTTCTTAAATGTCCCCACAATCTCTCCCACTTCATCATTCACGTATTCGTAAATGTCGCCATCTGTTTCATCGCTAGTAACATATGGTTTGCCTTTGATCATGACTTCAAACAGTTCAAGTTCTTCTTCATCTTCCACAAGTGTTTCCACAAGTGTTTCTTCCACAAGTGTTTCCACAAGTGTTTCTTCCACAAGTGTTTTTTCTGCTTCCACAAGTGTTTTTTCTGCTTCCACAAGTGTTTCCACAAGTGTTTCTTCCACAAGTGTTTCCACAAGTGTTTTTTCCACAAGTGTTTCCACAAGTGTTTCTACCACAAGTGTTTCCTCTTCTTCGCTGGCTTCTTCTTCTTCTTCGCTGGTTTCCTCTTCTTCTTCGCTGGTTTCCTCTTCTTCTTCGCTGGTTTCCTCTTCTTCTTCGCTGCCTTCTTTTTCTGTGTCCGACTCAATGGTTGCATTGATGTATTCTGAAATTGAATCCAGATTCGGCAAATTGCCCACCTGTTCTGCTGCAATGTCTACATCAATTATCTCCAGTTGTATTGGTTCATGCACCACTGGACGACACTTGCACTGATTCTCCAGCAAATGTTTTATAAATGGAATTTTGAGCAAGGCATCATGCGTTTCTTTGTATGTTTGATAATCTGTCAACATGTGTGAAATCTTGGGCTCCAGCGATTGTCGCACTTCATCCAGTAGGAGTGAAATGATGGAACTAGTTGCTGCTGTGGTTGCTGCGCTCGGTTCGGCTACGCTCATTTTGTGGAAGATGTATTATTGCACGGTCATTTGTTTAATATGATTTGATATACATTTTATTGTTTTCAATGGTTAAAGCAATTAAAAACAATGGACAAATGATAACTATAAGCACACACGCACTGCACCACCACAAAATGAGTTTTCTTCCACCGCATTTGCAGCATTTGCAGCACCTGCAGGGGGACGATCTGAAAGCAGCCATTCAACAGGAATATTACACGCAGGCCATTGCGTTCATTGTCCGACAAACGGATTACACGGAAGAGACCGCGACAGAACGACTTGCCGAATTAAAAGACCCGGTGAAAGTGGTTCAAGCGTATCTTGGACTTGGAAGAGATGCATGCGACAAACCCAATGCCATCAAGTCAAAGAATCAGCTCAAATACGGCGAGATCCGCAAATTCATGGACACGGGGGCAAAGCAGTACAATGCGCAAAAAGAATTAAATGAGCTGCGCAAGAAATACCAGGAGCATTTAGAACAGCAGCAACAAGAGAAGCTTCCAGTGTTCCAACAGGAGAAGCAAGAGCAACCCAATTGCAGCAATTGTTCTCCAGCATTTGCGACGTGTGACGGTGAATACCAGGGCGCGGATCACACGCTCCACGAAGCATAGTCGGTGCTGTAATTCCGACCCGCAAACGACAATGCTGGATCTTGTGGAGGCGGCAATTCAAGGACCACCTGTTTGTAGCAGAGATTGGGAGGCTTTAATATGAATGCGCCACCGGCTCTGTTGAATGCTTTATTGTACAACTGCAAATTGATGTCATTCAATTGCGGCATCATGCCAATCATTTGGCACCCAAACGCTTTTGCTACATTGAAATTTATGTTTTCTTTAAACGGAGCATCGGGGAACACAATGCTCATGTTTTTTTTGTTATGATCTATCAGCGTTTGCATGTCTGGCGTGTTTTTAACTCCCAAATCATATTGCAATTTGTGCAAAAATGGGGAATTCACGCCAGCGTTTATGATTTGGTATAGCGGTTTGTAGGTGGTGCACATCGGGTTGGACACGTCCGCCATGATGATGACCTTGTCCATAAAAACAGATATCGGTTGCTGGCCCAAATTATTGCCGTCGTACAAATAATTGTATTCTGGTCCCAACAACCGGTCGCCAAATTGATTGATTGCTTTGACGATGCCGTTTGCAAAATCAACGTTGGGATTGTTGCTTTTGATGCGCAAATTGATCAACAGCGGATCGTTGCCATTCGGGGTCACGGACAATGATGACGAAAATGCGTTAGAAATGATTGTTGAAATCACATCCGAAAGGGGCAATGAATTGTACGTTTCTTTGTTGTAGTAGTTGTTCTTCATTGAAGCCGCCACCACGGGGGCATTGCCCTCGCTGTAAATCTCAAAATCCAAGCAGCGGTATCCTTGTTTGATTGCGTGTATGAGGGGAGCCATGTCCACGTAATTGTTTTTCCATTCCCCTAAACAGCAGCAATTCAGCGCCGTTTTAATGTAAAAATTGCGCAATGGCATGGTCATTATGTCCACATTCGCATTTGCAATATTGATGTTGCCGCTGTCCAATGATTTAATTTTAGGATCCACCAACAGAAGGGTTGATTTTATTTCATCTTGTTTTTTATTGGCCATTATCACATAATACGCTATGGTGCACGCCATCACGACCGCCAATATCACATAAAGAGCCATTCTTAATGGATTTGCATTGGCAGTGGCCAATGCGCCCTTTGCAAATGTGGATGCGATGGCAACCGCACCAATTGCCTTGGATGCAATTGACGGCGCCGCATTATCATTTGCATCTATCATATCTTGCGGCGGTGCAGATGCCGTCGCACCATATGGAAATGTATTATCATCTGGTTCCATGGGCGGTGCAGATGGCACATTTAGGTTTGGGGTTATTGCCATTTTCAAGGTGTTGTGTGGATGGTATTGTGTTGTCGCTTTACTATAACTAATGTGCTATTAATGCAACGATTTAAATACAAATGCAAATAATGTATATATTACATTGTCACTATAAATAAAAAATAATAAACACAACAATATAAAATGACGGGTGGTCTACTAAACATTGTGTCATATGGTAATCAAAACATCATTCTAAATTCCAACCCGAAAAAGTCATTTTTCAAAACCGCATATGCCAAATACACCAATTTTGGCATGCAAAAGTTTAGAATTGATTTCACCGGGTTGCGCAATCTGCGCATGAGCGAGGAATCGCGGTTCACATTCACGGTGCCGCGCTATGCGGAGCTGATCATGGACACCTACCTCGTGGTCACGCTTCCCACCATTTGGAGCCCGATTTATCCGCCCCTGTCGTGCAATGACGCGTGGCACCCCTACGAGTTTCGCTGGATTGAAAATCTCGGCACCCAAATGATCAAGGAAATCGTGTTTTCCGTCGGCGGCCAAATTCTGCAGCGCATGACTGGGAAATACTTGCAGGCGGTGGTGCAGCGCGATCTGAACGGCACCAAGCGCTCCCTCTACGACAACATGACCGGCAGCACTGCGGAGCTGAACGACCCCGCCAACTTCTCGGGGCGCAAGGGCACGTACCCCAACGTGTATTACAACACGAGCCAGCAGGGACCGGAACCCTCCATTCGCAGCCGCAAGCTGTACATCCCGCTGAATGCGTGGTTCTGCAACAACAGCCGCACCGCATTCCCGCTGGTGGCGCTGCAATACAACGAGCTGCACATTGAAGTTGTCATGCGCCCGGTGCGCGAGCTCTTTGTCACGCGCGACATCAAGCATCCGGCATCAAACCCGACTGAAGTGGCACAGGCGCCCTTCATTCAGCCCAACTTCAACGAGCAGGAGTATCAGTTTTACCGGTTCCTGCAGCCACCCCCCTCGCCCGACATTGCCACGGCCGACGTGTATGCTGACAAGCGCACGGACTGGAACGCCGACGTGCACCTGATTTCCACCTACTGCTTTCTGTCGGCCGAGGAGTCGCGCGTGTTTGCATCCCAGGAGCAGAAGTACCTGCTTAAGGAAGCGTATGAGTGGGATTTCAAGAACATCACCGGCGTCCACCGCGTGGAGCTGCAGAACACGATGGGCATGGTGGCCACGTGGATGTTCCTGTTTCAGCGCAGCGACATCAACCTGCGCAACCAGTGGAGCAACTACACGAACTGGAAATACATGAACGTGATTCCGGACGATGTGACGCCGGCGCCCGTCAGTGGCGCGTTTCCAAACCCCTGCAATCAATCACACATCGGCCCCGGCGTGGAGCCTGACGGCACGCTGTCGGGACTTTACGTCACGCAGGACTACAACGTGGAGAACCAGCGCGAGATTCTGCAGCAGCTCGGCATTCTGCTGAACGGCTCGTACCGCGAGAACATGCTGGAATCGGGCGTTTACAACTACGTGGAAAAGTACATCCGCACGGCGGGGTCCGCGCCGTTCGGGCTCTACATTTACAACTTCGGTCTGGATGCAACCTTGGACACGTACCAGCCCAGCGGCGCAATCAACATGAGCAAATTCTCCACAATTGAGCTGGAATTCAACACGTACCCGCCGCCGCTGGACCCGAGCGCCAACTACTACACCATTTGCGACCCAGAAACGGGTCGCCCCATCGGCGTGAACAAGCCGGAGTGGCGCATTTATGATTACAACTACGACCTGACGGTTCTGGAAGAGAGATACAACGTGATCACGTTCATTGGCGGCAATTGCGCGCTCATGTATGCAAGATAGCGCACATGGTTGTCACGCGCATTTAGTTTAGTGCGATTATGCATCAATTCATGAAATGAAATAATAATAATAATATTATAATAAATCATTATTATAATACTTTGTTTTATGCCAATGAATCTCAACCGCATCAACGATTATCCTGGAACTGGCACAAATGCACAACCGTCGTGGTCGGACAAACCATTCAAAGATTACGGAAAAGACATTGCAAAAATATTGGTGACATTCATCTTGTTCGCGTGGTCCACTTCAACGAATTACTGCAACACGTTGCAAATGGTGAATGTGGACACAGATTATCCGGTTGACAAAACCACGTTGGACACCCTTTCATCACAAAACAAAAATCCATACTGCAGCAATTTGGTGAGCAACGAATACATAAGTGATGTGAACAAAGACAGGAACAAGTTTCAGTCAATGTCGCGATGGTTTCAAATTACACAAGAATCTTCCTACGAAATTGGCGGCAAAATATTGAATAAGTTTTTTAAATTTTCAAAATCTTTGCTTGGAAAGACGCACACTCTGAACATACAAACCTCGTTGAAACCCGTCGCGTCCAAAAACATAGAATTTAAAGCATCGGATGACGGGTTTCTTTCTTTTTTTATCTGGCTTATGTTTGGAGCATTTACCCAATTTTCATTTTCATTAATGTTGGTGTTATTGCTTGGAATGTGGATTCCTGGATGGATTGGAGGATTGCTTGCATTCATGCCCATGACTTACGCGACTCAAAGCCTGGCTCTGAAAGGACTATACAAAATAACAGTGTTCATTTGCTCATTTATATTGATGTGCGTGGTTGGGTTTGTGTCTGGATTCCCCGTAATTTACGAATTTGGTTATCTGTTTTATCTGTTTTACTTTAAACAGTTGTTTAGTGATGACCCGATGATTGTCACCAACGAATTTATGCGCAGAATGAAACCTTTCATCCTGGTGTTTGTCATTGTTGCACTCATCATGGCGGCGGTTCAACTTCCGCCTGCATCTGCGGTTATAATGGCCGTCGTGGTTTTGGTATCGGGCGGAATATCGTATTATTTGTCAAGTCAAAATCAAAATCAAAAAGCACCCGCCTAAGCGCGCGCGCGTGCATAAAGCATAACCCATAAAACATAATAAACCCATGTTGCATTATAATAACAAATCACAATGCAACAAAAAAACCTGGACAAGCCATTGGTCAGCGTGTGCACCCCCACGTTCAACCGCCGCCCGTTCATTGCCGCCATGATGGAGTGTTTCAACCATCAAACGTATCCCCGCGACCGAATGGAGTGGATCATCGTGGACGACGGCACCGACCCGGTGGGCGATCTCGTATCACATCATCCATGCGTCAAATACTACCGTATTGCCGATAAAATTTCGCTCGGCAAGAAGCGCAACCTGATGCATGAAAAGGCGCAGGGCGAAATTATCGTGTACATGGATGACGACGACTACTACCCGCCCGAGCGCGTATCGCACGCGGTGGAAACCCTGTTGCACCACCGGAAACGGCGAACCGGCATCAAACTGGTGGGCAGCAGCGAAATGTGCATTTATTTTAAGGGCGTTGGCGAAGGCCAGATGGTGCAGTTTGGTCCCTACGGTCCGAACCACGCCACTGCGGCCACATTTGCATTTTGGAAGGAGCTGCTCTCCGAAATGAATCTTACATACGAGGAGAGCGCGTGCTTGGCCGAAGAGCGCGCATTTTTGCGCGGGTACACCGTTCCCATGGCGCAGCTGGATCCCATGAAAGTCATTCTCGTGTTTTCGCACGAGCACAACACGTTTGACAAGCGCGTGCTGCTCAAAAACATGGGCCGCGACAAACACATGCGCGTGAGCTCAAAATCGGTGTCTGATTTCATAAAGGAGCCCGCGCTGCTTCAGTTCTACATGGATGAGGTAGATGCTGCGCTGAAATTGTATGAACCGGGGCACCCCTCCATGAAACCCGATGTCATGCAGCAAATCAATGAAAAAATGAAAATGCAAGGGAAAAAACACGATCAAGATTCGGATGCCATTTTAAAGGCACTCATCACATTCAAGGCACCCAGTGCTGAAACTCGCACCATCACGGTGGAAGAATTAATACAAACGGTGCAATCACAGGCCGTCAAACTGGAAAAGATGCGGGAGTTGTGCAACCAAAAAATCCGCCAGAATTCGGACTTGATTGCCACCATCAAAGACCGCGACGAAGTCATCGCCTCACATCTGGAAACAATTGAGCGACAAGGCGCGCTGCTTGACACTCTAACCCCCAACCCCTAAGGCATGATGTGCTGAATGGCGCTGTCGCACGCCAGCTGCTCCGCCTTTTTCTTTATTTTGTGCGAGGCCTGCGCCAGGAACACCAGAATGCGGCCACCCGCCGCATCGCACGCCGCGTGCACCGCCTCAAACGTCTTCAGCTCTGCGAAGCTGACGGCCGCGGCGGGCGACGTCTCGTATATTTCTTGACCCAGGCACAAATACACGCCCATGGTGTATCCCACCTCCATGTCGCGCCCCAGCTCAATGTAGTCGGGCGTGGTTTTGAACTCCTTCTGAATTTTGACCTGCAGGATGTTCTTGTAGTTGTCGTCGTTCCGAATGAGCGCAATCCAGTCAATGTGCTTCTCAAACACGGTTTCAATGAAGATCTGCGCCATCTGAAACCCGGGCCCCGTGGCAAACACGCGCTCAAACCAGTGCTCCTCGTCCTTGATCGCAATCTTGTTGTAATCCAGGAACAGCGCGCCCACAAACGCCTCAAACAGGCAGCCCAGCTTCTTCAGGTTCGTGCGCAGCTTCTTTTCCTCCGAGTGCCGCGAAATAATGAACCACTGGTGCAGCCCCATCTCGTACGCCATGCGCCCGATGGACTCGTTCTTCACAATGGCAATTTTCTTCTCCGTCATGAAGCCCTCGTTTTCTTTGGGGAAACGACGGTACAGGCAGTACTTGGCGACGCACTCCAACACTCCGTCACCGATAAATTCCAACCGCTCGTTGGATTTGGTGCGCAGCGGCATGCAGTCATCCGGCTTATCCACCACGCTGATGTTTTCCACGGCGTCAAACTCGGGGCGCCGGGTGTAAGACTGATGCACGAACGCGCGCTTGTACAGCTCAATGTTGTGCACCTTGGGATCCGGAACGCCGTACGCGGTGAGAATAGATTGAATCTGACTCAATGTAATCTCGCGGTTTTCTGGGTTGTAAGGATTAAATATTAAGCCGCCATCCTCGGCCGGCATGAATTCCTCGGCGTGCAACAATTTGGATGTGAGACACGGGCGCTGAGGGGATTGTTGGTGGTGGTTCTGCATTGGATGAGCAATTGCATATAAATGCACGATTGCTTTAAGCCCATTTTGGAATGTCTTTGTCCAATTGTGCATGTTCGCGCACAATTTCAATTCATAAAAAATAAAATATTTAGACATAGTATAACTAACACACATCTCATGACCGTCGGATACATGTCTGGTGCTAAACGCGCCAAAAATATTCCATCCATCACAAACAACATTTGCAATCTGGGCGGCAACAAAAAAGGCGGCCTCATTTCCATGCAGGGCAGGAATCCCAATCTTAGCAATGTGATCACCATCCGTGCTCCCTATTGCGGATGCGGCATACCTCTCGGTTGCATCCAAGGCCTGCAATATTTGAAGGCCAACAACTTGCTCACCAAGAACCCCACCGGATCGGGTGGTGTCCCCACTCGCAGGTACCGCGGAGGTCTGTTTTAAGTCGTCAGAAAACCTACGGTTTCCAAGGCACGGCACGTCCCTTCCGGGTCCAATGCCAGGGTTAAACGTCCCTTATTTGTTATTATATAATCACTTAAATGCTAGTAATTATGTAATTGTACATCATATTATCATCCCAAACACCATGTTGATCCGAGTGGACTCGCGAGAAGACGCGCTGCACGGCCTCTTTCAAATAAATTTGGTTGGCACAAAGCACCAATTAAGATCCGAAGCGCTTCCCGTCGGCGACATCATTCTTTCCTCTGCCGACGGCGAAACCGATTACATCGTGTTTGAGCGCAAGAGCCTCGCAGATTTGGCGGCTTCCATTCGCGACGGCCGATACAAGGAGCAATCCCTTCGGCTGCAAGCATTTCCCAACGTGCCCAATCACAACGTGGTTTACATCGTGGAGGGGGATTTCGCGCGATACAACGAACGCTTTAGCAAAATCGGCAAAAAGGCTCTTCATTCGGCAATGTGTTCTTTGAATTACTACAAGGGGTTCAGCGTGGTTCGCACCATGTCCATCATGGAAACGCACGAACTCATACACAACTATGCTGACAAACTGGCAGCATCTCCTGCGCCTTACGGGCACTACCATTGCCATCATGAACAGAGTGAAGAAGGGGGCGTGGTCGTTCCTGTGGGCGCTTGTTGTCCCCCACCTTATTGCAGCGTTCTCCGCGTGAAACAGGTCAAGTGTGAAAACATAACACCGCAAAACATCGGAGAAATCATGCTGTGCAACATTCCGGGCGTAAGCTGCAAAACGGCAGCCGCAATCGTGAAAGATTACCCCACGCTGCGCGTCCTGATGGAAGCGCTTAAAGGAAGCGGCGGTGATTGCTTGGCTCATATCATGACGGAATCAGAATCCGGGCAGCAGCGCAAATTAAGCAAAAAATGCATTCAGAATGTTTATAATTTTTTAATGGCGTAATGTATACGCAAGCCACATCAATCGTTCGTTCGTCAATCCGTCATGGAATTTGGAATCTTAATCAAATACGTTCTGATCGCAGCGCTCATAATGGCCGGATACTACATTGTCACAATGACCGCCAAAACAGTCAAGGCCAATGCAATGTCAATGCGCGAAGGATTTTCAACGGGGCCCAGCGAAACTCCCGGCGTTGCCGCAAAAAAAACAGGGTCGGTTTTAACTGACAAGGCACAATCCATGGTGGGATTTTTGCAAATTGACAGCAATCGGTCTTCATATGAAACACTGGTGGAGGTGATGGATGCATGGACCCAGGGCAAAATTGTGGCATCTCTCAATGCGCTGTCCGAGCAAATGATTGCAGATTCAGCCGATCAAACTGCCATGCTGTCGCCCCCCAGCGACAAAACGCTTGCACTCATGAATTCGCTCATCGCCATGACAAATTTTCAATCCACGGTCATGTCATCCGCATTAAAATATTTGGATTCCGCAAATTGAAAATTGAAAATTGAATGAATTCGGGTCATCATACTCGTATTTGGACTTCATTTCCAGAATATTTTCCAGCAGCAATGAGAGATTTCGTGTACCGGTCGCCGCCCCAGTTTGATTGCATCGGGTTCGCGCTGAGGCCTATCAGTTTTTTGGGATGTTCTGCATCACCCACATTTGGATCCATTGGATCATATGCCGGATATGAATTCAGATTGCCGGGCGGTTCATCCGCATCCTCAATGTATGCGGCATTTGTTTTTGATGCCGTCACGTAAGGATCATCTGACGTTGGTCCAATGGATGCAACCGGAGGCAGTCCACCCTGCAGATCCAGCGGGCTCGGTCTAATTTTATACACGGGTTTCCCCTGCGCGTCAAACGACTGCTGCAAATACAGAATCGGACAGCGAATGCCTTGACTGCGCTGCCATTCCATGAACTCCACGTAATCTTCTAAATTGTTGAACTTGAGCGGGTTTACACCCGGCACGTTTGCCAGACGGCTGTTGTGCAAGTACAGTTCGGTTCCTTTTTGAATCAGGATGTTCGGGCATCGGTTTTGATTGGCTTCGTCAGAAGCCAATGGTCTCCCCTGAAACGCTTCTCGCACGCTGTGTGAAGTGTGCGTGGCTGAGAACATTAATCCAATGATGAATATGGCTAAAATGGTCCACGTGGTCATTGTCATGTTGAACAGCATCATTTTGTGCACCATCCTTTATTAGTTGTGTAATATTATATGCGCACAATTTAATTTTTGCAATTTATATTAATTATATATTCATATATTATTAAGACATTTCACATTAAGCAATATCATGTCAAACTCGCTGAAACACTATAACGCCAAAAACTACAAAAACAAAACAGCGCGCAAAGCTCACAAAGCTCACAAAGCTCACAAAGCACACAAGGCACGTGGCGGAATGCCGCGCGATGCAATATTTGATGCAACTGATGATACCCTGGATGCCCTGGACCGATTGATGAATCAACCGAATCAGCAGATCGTTGCAGTGCATGCGGATGATGAGAACTGTCATCATTGCAAAATGTTGAATCCGGCATTACGCAGGGCTGCGATCCGTTTGAGCGAGTTGCATCCATCATTGGCAATTGTGAAGGTGCATCCATCCGCAAGCAAACACATGCATGATAAGTATTACGAGCCCCATAACTACGCAGTAACTGGGGTTCCAACCATTGTTTACATCCACAAAATCAAGATCAAGCAACCTCAAGAATACCAAGGTGAACGCACGGCCGAGGCAATTGTCGCGTGGGCTGCAAATATCATGGCCCAAAATCACATGAAACTGACAATTGCGCCCGATAACGATGACTATGAGGACGATGACTACGAGGACAATTCGCGTGACTTTCCGGCACTTCCTCCTCCTGCATCACCTGCGTCAGTTCCTGCATCAGCAGAAGAACTGGACGAACCTTCACATTTAGACAACTCGGCCAATGGCGCATTTCAACAAGACCCATTCCCAGTCGCCGCAAACCCAGTCGCCGCAAACCCAGTCGCCGCAAACCCAGTCGCCGCAAACCCAGTCGCACCACAACCACAAAATGCAGCACCCCCATCCACCATAGACAAAGTGACGACCGGCTTCAAAAAGGCCGCTTCCGCGGTGGACGATAAAATAGGGAAGGGCATTGCTGCTGCAAAATCTGCATTAACAACGGACCTTGATTTTGGCAAAATGTTTTCATCCGCAAATGATGCAAATAATGGCCCAAATAATGGCACGAATCCAACTCAAGATCTTATGCCGGCTCCCATCAAGGCGGTTCCTCAAACACCTTCATTGGTTGGGGGAAGGAAAAAGTATAGACACACCCGGCGCAAAAAATCCAAAAAATCCAAAAAATCCAAATCTAAAAAATGATTTTTTAACATTATGTTTTTTTATAATTGATAATTACAAATAAACATACATCAAATATGAAAAGCCGGCGCAGCAACAACAAGAACAACAAGAACAACAAGAGCAAGAAGAGCTTTAGAGGCGGCAGAACCAGCATTGTCAGTCCGGAAATTAGATACACGAAAGGCACTAACATTCCAATCAAATTGACGTGCACGAAATGCAATGGCATCAGTTTCATAGTTAAAACGCTCACGATGGGAACAAAAACAAAATCATTTTTCGGCATGGAGATTCTGGACAACCGTTTCAAAGTGTTTCAATGCATTGCATGCGGATTTGCTCAAATGTTTAGCAATGAAATCACGTGCAACGGCAAAGATTGCGACACCAACCTGTTTTGAAAGCAGCCATAAATACAATGACTTGCATCATTCCATTTTCATTTACTGCCGCATCGTCATGGGAATGGCATCGTGACACGTGTACCCCTGCACTTCAAAATCATTTAATTCGTAGTCGTCAATGTCCTCGTGCAGCGCCCGAATGGCGATTTGCGGGAACTCGTGCGGCTCCCTCTTCACCTGTAATTGCAGCGCCTCCACATGGTCGTCGTATATGTGCGCGTTCCCCAAATAATACACGAACTCGTGCGCCTCCAGACCGCAGTGGTGCGCCAAAAGGTGGGTCAGCAGGCTGTAAGACGCTATGTTGAACGGCACGCCCAGTCCCACGTCCCCGCTGCGCTGATACAGCGAGCACGACAGCAGGGTGCCATGAGTCACGTGGAACTGCATGAGCACGTGGCACGGCGGCAGCGCCATTTCATCCAGCTGGCACGGGTTCCACGCTGATATAAGTA
>Ga0315284_10010556_pt1 | contig 13151 bp, 9 predicted proteins | sample YL17G09_16_MG_FD_203696 | JGI IMG/M metagenome (GOLD analysis project Ga0315284, IMG submission 203696) | Sediment microbial communities from Yellowstone Lake, YNP, Wyoming, USA - YL17G09_16 | ecosystem: Environmental > Aquatic > Freshwater > Lake > Sediment | place: USA: Wyoming | collected...
CATGTTCCTCGAATTCACCGGCATACGTGTGGACCGCAACTTGGAGATTGAGCTGATCGGTTCGGGTGGCCCCGGCCCCGTCCTGAGCGGTGTGGAGGTACTGTGTACGAATATGAAGCCCGAGACGAAGGCTGGCCAGATGGCTCGGTGATAGTCGCTCGGCCCAATAGGCACAATAGAAGAGAGAAAGGAGTGCGCGATGTTGAGACTGGGCATGCACGTGGATAATTGGCGGCACCTCGACACTTCCTATGAAGTGCCGTGCCAGTTCGCCAGGGATCATCGCCTCAAGTACGTCGAATTCGGCACAATCGACGGCGACTATTTCATTCAGGCCCTCGGGTACAGTCCGCATATACCGCTTCATTCGGACCCGCTCAAATTGAAGCGGTACCTCGATTCGATGGGCCTGAAGATGTCACAGCTCGATGCGGCGTATCCGATCTCGTCGCCGGAGGGCCAATACCGCGGTGTCGCGTATACCCTGCGAGCCATCCAGTTCGCCAAGGCGGTCGGATGCCGATGCGTGGACACGACGGATGGCGCCCGAAGACCCGACGGGTACACCGACAAAGAGGTCATGGCCCTCATCAAGCAGTACTATCGCGTCGTGCTGGAGTGGGCCGAGAGATACGACATTATCATCAACGTCGAGCCGCATGGACCCTATACGACCAATCCGGACACGATGGAGCAAATTTTGAACCTTTTCGATTCCCCACGCTTGCGCCTGAACCTGGACACGGGCAATACCTTCATCGCAGGGCAGGACCCCGTCAAGTTCCTCAAGCGATTCAGAGACAAGCTGTCCCATTGCCACATCAAGGATGTCAGTGAGTCCCTGGCCAAGGCCGTCCGCGGCGAGGAGACGGGCATCGCGTCATCCATCGTGGCCATTGGCGAAGGTGTGAACGCCGAGAACATCGCCGGCTGCATCGAATTGCTAAAGGACACCAAGTGGGATGGTGTCCTGTCCATCGAGTGCGAGGCCGCTCCGGGCAAGATGGAGCAAAGCGTCGAGTGGCTAAGAAAGGAGATCGCCCGGTAGCCCCCGCAGGCTGCATCACGGCTTCGCTTCGACCCACTCGATGATCGAGACCACGGCGTTGGAGCCCTGTCGCATGTTGCGGGCCTGAATCAGGATCTTGCCGTCAGTCGATTCGGCCGCAGTGATGGCTTGCTCGAACCAGCGGCCTTCCTGGAAATTCTCGATGACGCCGAGCGGTTTGCCGGCGATGGTCATTGACTGTTTTCGGCCACCCTCGAAGTTATCAGGATCGATTACGTACACACGGACCGTTCCCTTTGCCTCTTTGGGCACGCTCAGCTCGATCTGCACTTGCCGATTGTCGGCACGGCAATGATAGACCGGCAGGCTCCAGCCGTCCCAAGCATAGCCGGACTTGGCCTCGGCGCCGAAGCCGGGATCGGCGTAGATGATTTCCTTCTCCGGCCGGCCGCATAGCATTAGCAGGTGCACCCCTCGGTTCTTCAATTCCTTGACTGAGGGCAGTTTCTCCCTGTCCGGCCAGAACGGCTCTTCCGGCGCGGCGGCTCGATCCACTGCGCCGGGCATCGCCGGCAACTCGACGTGTGGCTCGGTCTGGTACCAATAAACCACGCTGGACAGTTGAAGCGTGCTGCCCGGCTTGCTGAACTCCTTGCGAAAGAATGGATCTTCGTTCGGGCCGAAGCCAATCGTCACGCGAAGAGACTTCTCGAAGGAGATCGCGTCGTTGAGGAAGAACCGATACCCACAGCCGCCTTTGAGGAAGGGGAAGTACCCGGTCAGGGGGAATTCGCTTTGCGTCGGGGGAAAACCCCAACTGAATCCGAAAGAGTCCTCGATCCCTTGAAACTCCACCGACGGCGTTTCCTCGCCATCCACGTAGAACTTCTCATTCTCATCGACGGGGTAGCCCGCCCTGCCGGGTTTCCGTACCGTGACATTCCAGCCGATGAACTTGCCCCGCCCCTTCGCCTCCAGGGCCAGATAGTCGCGAGCCCCCAAGAGCAGCCCCTCCTGCCGCCAATGGGCATGGAAGCAGCCGACATCGGAGGCGACCTCGGTCAGTGGCCGATACATGACGTAACTGTAGCAAGGCATGATCTTCCATAACTCATCGCCCGGCGCAACCGGCCCGTCATAGACCAGCTCAATTTTGGCGGAAGTGCGGAACGGCATGGGGAACCAGGCATTGAACCCCCGCCGCTTGTTCAGCAGGAGCGTGTTGACCTCCTCCCGCAAACCCGCCGGGTCGCAGAAGAAATCGACGAGAGGACAATCGATGCTGGGGGACGTCTCGCCATCCCAGTAGGCCCGCAGGAGCACGTCGCGATTCAACGTCAACGCCTGCGGCATCGCGAAGTGAATCATGGTGATGGCCGCGGGGCCCTTGATTTGCGCCACTACGACCTGCTTCGACGAGTTGAATCGCTTCTCCAGCGGATTCTCGATCCACAGAGCGTTCTCCGCAAAGGTCCTGCCCGGAACCAGCTTGGGCAAGTCATCGATGCCCGGAATCCCGACCGAGAACGGCGTCACCGCCATGCCCCAGGCCAGAACATGCACGACAATACAGCACGTTGTCATGTGCTTCTCCTACTTGCCGGCGAACGGCCCACGAATGCTGATTAGGTCTGTTCTCGGATTGGACCCTTCCGTGACGCGCGACAGGGCATACACCGAGCCGTCCTTGCCCACGGCAATTGAATTCACATAGTACGGCCGTCGTCCATCCTCGAAGAAGATGGGGCCTTGGTCCGTGTACTTGCGGGCAGCGATGTCGTATGTAATCAGATGGAGATTCTCGATGCCCTTGGATTCTCCCATGGCGGTCTTCGATTTTCCCGCGACTCTTTTGCCCTCGACATACACGGGCCCGCCGGTCAGGTAGTGGATCGTTCGCCCGTCGGGGCCGAGGGTAAAGCCGAGATAGCCGTAGCTGAACTGGTCGAACATCCCGCTTCGCTGCGAGGGTTTCGATGTGATGCGGTCGACGATCTCCACCTGCGGGACGCTGGGGACGAAACGGAACAGGTAGCCGGAATTGCCGTGCACGCCATAGACGGCCTTCTCCGGCTCATACCAGGCCGTCTGCCTCCAGTTATAACCCATGTGCCCGGCCGACGTGGGGTCATAGAGTCCGAAGTAGTCCTTTCGCATATCATCGCCGGTCACGACCTCGATTGTCTCGCGATCGTATCTGACCCGAAGGATGTCCCCGTCCCCGTTCGTCATATAGACCGAGCCATCCTGGGGATCGACGACAAGCGAGCGACAGAGAGTGCGGTAGTTCTCGCCTTTGCCATTCTCGCCCTGCCGGGAGATCGGGCCGAGGTCCTTCAACTCGCGCTTGACCAGATCGTAGCGGAGGAAATAGCCTGTGGGCCAGGTCAGGCCATAGAGCCGCCCCCGCCGGGTGTCCATCGTCATGGATATTATCCCCTCGCCGTGCGGAGCCGTAGCCAAGTCCTCGAACTTGCGAGTGGCCATATCGAACGCGAGGAAATGGCCGCCGGGATACGGCTTCCAGCCCTGCGGCGGGATGCCGATCTTTTCCATCCCGTCGATGATGCTGTAGTAGCCCACGTGGCTCGCAAAGTAGAGTTTGCCCCCCTGCTCCACGAAGTTGACGTGCGATTTTCCCTGTACGATCGTCCGCAAGTCCTTCTCGCCGCACGCTTCCGTCAAGTCCCCGAGCGGCTCGACTCTGTCGGCGGCCGGATCGTAGCAGAACACCTTCGCGCCGACTTCGTAGGACGGGCAGGATAGAACGTAGTAGATCCTGCCGTCACTGGCCGAGCCCATCCCATTGTACGTATCGTGCGCCAATGCGAAACCCGAATTGTGTATCCGCGCCTTCAAGTCCGCCGACGCGGGCGACGTACAGACCGCCGCAAGCACGGCGGCCAGAGAGATCAACTTCCATAAGCCCGAATGCTTTGATCCTGATTCGACCATCATAGCAAGACCCTTTCGATTAGCGTCAAAGGATGTTATTTGCTTCTGGGCGTTCGCACTTTGTCCACCAGCTCGTGTACTTTGCCGACGATTCGCTCCTCGACCGATGGCGCAAACGGCGTCAGCATCGTTCCATAGTACAGGATTGCGCCGCGCGCCTCGTACCCGCCCTCATCGAGGACTCGTCGCGATGGTACGTAGCCAAAGACATCGTTGGTATACCCGGCCACCCAGACCGGCGCGCCGGCCAGCTCCTTCTTCAGACGCAGCGAGTAGTCCACGACCACCTCGCCGGCCAGCCCGATCATCGTCAGGTCATCGCCGAACTGAACCACGTGCACGAGATACGGGTAGGTCGAGGGCACCCGGCCCGTCTTCTCCAGATCGCTCAGCACTTCCTCGGCATTACGCTTCTGGTACTTGTCCGTGGACTGCACCTGCTGTTTCAATTGCTCGATACTGGGCGGTCCATCGAGTTCCAGTGCTACCTCCTCCAGGGCAAGCCGCAACGGTCCTCGTACTGCCCGAGGCTTCGCCACCAGGGCCGCCTCTACGCCGTTGGCCAGTGCCCGCCCGTGCTGTTTCGCCCATTCGAGCGTGCGCCGTGGTGTCGGATTCTGGTCGGCGCCACAACCGATCATGAACAACGCCGTCGTCCCCGGGTGCGTCGCTTCGACGTACTCCTGCGCAAATCCCGCGTAGTCACCGCAGAACTGATAGAAGTCGAGCGTCGTATTGTGGCACGCATAGCCGAAGAGCAGAGCCCGCAGTTTGCCATCGGGGCCATCCACACGCAGTACGGGGACATCGTGATCGACCGGACCATCGGCATTCGGAGCGATGGTGTAGCCATGATCCGTTGGCAGTCGGCGGTTCATGGCAAAACCCGCCCGCCCGTGCAGGTAGGAAAGCTGTGCCGGCGTGAGGTCGGCCAAGGCACGGCCCACAAGCTCGACAAGCTTGCCTCGCAGAGTCTCGCTGTACTGCTTGCATAACTCGATCTGCCCTTCCGGCAGGTCCCACGCTTGCGTAGTTCGCCAGGCCCGCAGTTCCGGCCCGCTGTGCGTGTGCGATGCATTGAGCAGCAGGCCCTCGCGGCCGAGCTTGTAGCGGTCGCCAACCTCCTTCTCTATCTGGTCCCGAAACTCGCGGGGAAAGCCGATCAGGTCCGCCGTCACAATCACCAGCCGCGTGCCCTGGGCGTCCTCCAAGGCGAGGGCCTTGCCGTGCAGGTCATGGACCTTTCCCTCAGAGGGTTTGTTCCGGGCGGCATAGCCGGCCATCCACATGGATTGTTCCGGCGTGATCGCCACCGTGGCCACCCCCGCCTTCCATGCCGCCTGCGGCTCTGCTCCAGCCGCTATCGTGGATGCCGATAAAACCAGACACATACACGCCGCAATGATTCCAACTCTGCTCGCCATAGGTCGCGACCTCCAACAGAGACAGTCACTTGCATCTGTCCTGGACTGCGTTGCCGGTATTCTAATCCCGACCCACCTCGCCGTCCATGAGGTATGTACCGTCATTTCTATCGTGGGCAGTACGCGATTTGCCATTTTCTATGGCCGCGACGTATCGCCCGGGATAGAATCACGCCGGATCCATGAAAGGCGGTGGAATCATGCGAAACATGATCGCGGTAATGGCAGGCTGCTGCCTGATGATGAACGTCGCGGCTCCGGCAGACGAGAGTCTGCGTGTCCTGCCGCAGACCATTGACGGTGCCCCCGCTGCCGGCATGATGGCCCGATACCTCCGGCAGCAGGCCGGGCAGCGGTTCGAGCAATGGCGGCAGCGATACGAGGAACTGAAAACACCCGAGCAGATAGCGTCCTACCAGAAGAATCTGCGGGAGAAATTCCTCGAAGCGATTGGCGGCCTGCCCGCCAGGACGCCGCTGAACTCCAGAGTGACAGGCGTCGTCGCACGCGACGGCTACGAAGTCGAGAAAGTGATCTTCGAGAGCCAGCCGAAGCACTATGTCACCGCCCTGCTGTTCCTTCCGGAGGGCGGGAAATACAAGCCGCCGTTTCCCGGTGTAATCGTGCCATGCGGCCACGCCTCCGAAGCCAAAGCCTACGAGGCGTATCAGACCATGGGGGCACTTCTGGCCATCAACGGCATGGCGGCCCTCGTGTTTGACCCAATCGACCAGGGTGAGCGAAGCCAGATGCCCTCCGCATTGCCGAAAGTGGAGGGGACGACTGCGCACACGACCCTCGGGGTTGGCAGCATTCTGCTCGGCCGCAACACGGCACGGTTCGAGATCTGGGACGGCATGCGCGCCATCAACTACCTGCAATCCCGGCCCGAAGTCGATCCGAATCGGATCGGCTGCACCGGCAACAGCGGCGGCGGGACACAGACTTCCTACCTGATGGCGCTGGACGACCGCATTCGTGCCGCAGCCCCGAGTTGCTACATCACCGGGTTTGAGGCCCTCCTGTCCACCATAGGGCCCCAGGATGCGGAGCAGAATATCTTCGGGCAAGTGGCATTTGGAATGGATCACACGGACTATCTGATGATGCGGGCCCCGACTCCCATTCTCATCTGTGCCGCGACGAAGGACTTCTTCGATATTCAGGGTGCGTGGACGTGCTTCCGCTATGCCAAGCGATTGTATACGCGCATGGGTGTCGCCGAGCGGATCAGCCTCATGGAAAACGATGCGCAGCACAACTACAACAGTATTCAACGGGAGGGTGTCGCGCGATGGATGTCGCGCTGGCTGCTCGGCGTCGATAAGCCGATTACAGAGCCCGCCGTCAAGCTTCTCAGCGAAGAGGAGACCCGCTGCACGCCGGACGGCCAGGTGATGCACCTGGAGGGGGCGCGTTCGACATATGACCTGAACCGCGACTTTGAGAAGGAGTTGGCTGCTCAGCGAAAAGAACGTTGGCGCACAATGCCGCAGGCAGACATGCTCAACCAGGTCCGCCGCATAGCGGGCGTTCGGGCTCTCGCCGAATTGCCGAAGCCCGCGATCGAGGAACGAGGGACCATCCAAAAGGATGGCCGGGAGATAAAGAAGCTGGCGGTGACAGCGGACAGCGGGATACTTCTGCCTGCGATCGTTTTCCTGCCGAAGGAGACCTTGTCTGCGGGCGCTGTGTTGTACATCCATGAGAAAGGCAAGGATGCAGATGCCGGGCCGGGCGGCCCGGCAGAGAAACTCGTTGATGCCGGTCGGGTGGTTATGGCTGTGGACGTTCGCGGCACCGGCGAAACACAGTCAGGTGACGGCTGGGGCGGCGATCTATTCGGCCCCGATGTCAAGGACGTCCTCACCGCCTATCTGCTGGGCCGGTCTTATGTCGGCATGCGAGCCGAAGATATCCTCGTCTGCGCACGGCTGCTTGCGGAACAATACAAAGGCTCGGTGGACCTTGTTGCCGTGGGCCACGTCTGTGTACCTGCCCTCCACGCTGCCGCACTGGAGCCGAGCCTCTTTCGTTCCGTCCGGCTGGCGCGAGGATTGACATCGTGGTCGAACATGATCGAATCGGGGTTGTCCCGCGATCAATTGGTCAATGCAGTCCACGGGGCGCTGATTGCCTATGATCTACCTGATCTCGCTCGGGTGGTGGGCGATCATCTCATCATCGAACAACCGCTCAATGCCCTTGGAGACCCAGTGGGGACAACGGCGGCCGCACAATGATGTGCTTAGCGGAAAGGAACGATTATGGGTGGCAAAGTCAACATCGCAATCGTCGGGTTAGGGTTTGGGGCCGAGTTCATTCCGATCTATCAAAGGCATCCTCACGCGAACATGTACGCCATCTGCCAGCGGACAAAGCGCAAACTGGATGCCATAGGCGACTCATTCGGCGTGGACGCGCGTTACACCGACTTCGACGCGCTGCTGAAGGATGAAACCATCGACGCCGTCCATATCAATACGCCTATCCCCGATCACGCCCCGCAGTCCATCAAGGCCCTGAAGGCGGGCAAACATGTCGCCTGCACGGTCCCCATGGCCACGACAGTCGGGGAGTGCCAGGAGATTGTCGCACTCGCGAGAAAGATGGGCAGGAAGTACATGATGATGGAAACCGTCGTCTACAGCCGGGAGTTCCTGTTCATCAAAGAACTGTACGAGAAGGGCGAGCTTGGAAAAATCCAGTTTCTGCAGGCGAGCCACCAGCAGGACATGGACGGCTGGCCCCATTACTGGCCCGGCTTGCCGCCGATGTACTACGCGACGCATTGCGTAGGGCCGTGTTTGGCGTTGACGCGCGCGACGGCCGAATACGTCTCCTGCTTCGGCTCCGGCCGCATCCGGGAGGAGCTCATTTCCAAGTACAACTCGCCGTTCGCCGTCGAGACCACGCACATCAAGTTCAAGGACTCCGATCTCTGCGCCCGAATCTATCGGTCTCTCTTTGACACCGCACGCCAGTATCGCGAGAGCTTCGACGTATATGGAACGAAAAAGGCGTTTGAATGGCCCCTGGTCGAAGGTGAGGACCCAGTCATCCATACGGCCAAGAAGCCTGAGCTGGAGATTCCCCAGAGGGTCAAAGTGCCCGATTATGCCCACCGGCTGCCGGAGCCGATCCGCATGTTCACAACCAAGGGAGTGTACGATCTCGCGGAGCATCAGCATCTGTCGTTCATGCAGGGCGGCGGCCACGGGGGCTCGCATCCTCATCTGGCGCATGAGTTCATCATGAGCATCGTGGAGAATCGTGACCCCTTCCCCAATGCCAGGCAATCCGCCAATTGGACGTCGGTGGGTATTCTGGCCCACGAGTCGGCGATCCAAGGCGGAGAGGTGATTCGCATTCCCGATTTCTGAGCGGCTGCGCCATGAACAGACGTGCGCCGATCACACTATAGGGAGGCTCGACAGCGTGGACTCAAACACAACCGATCCGAGAAGTATGCCCGTTGGGAAGATCGGCAACCTATCGATCAGTCGCCTCATAAGCGGAAGCAATCTGATCAGTCCGAACATGCACGCGCGGGACCTGCTCTACATGAACGCACTTGCAGGCCGGTACAACACCGAGCAGAAGGTGCTCGAAACCCTGCAGAAGTGCGAAGAGAAGGGCGTCAACGCGATCGTCCTCAAGAACCACAATTTCCAGCGAATGAGACTGTCCCGCTACTGGGAGGAGCTGGGCGGCAAGATGCTGTGGATCGCCGATGTGATCACGACGGACATCGACGAGTACGAGAGATTGCTGGTAGAACACATAGAGCTGGGCGCCTCGGCTGCGTACCTGTGGGGCGGCGCCAGCGACATCTGGTTCCATCAGAACAAACAGGGCCACATCATCAAGGCATTTGAGATCATGAGGAAATACGCTGTGGCCGTCGGCATCGGCGCGCACCGGCTGGAGCCCATCGTGTTCTGCGAAAAAGAGGGACTCAAGCCTGACTTCTACTTCAAGACGCTCCATCACGATCGATATTGGTCCGTTCATCCCAGAGAAAACAGGCGATACATGGAGATGTATGAGAAGGAGTCGCCCAAGTACACAGAGTACCACGACAATATGTTCTGTCACAACCACGAGGAGACGGTGGCATTCATGCAGGATGTGAAGGTCCCCTGGATCGCCTTCAAGATCATGGCCGCAGGCGCCATTCCACCTGAGGATGGATTGCGATTCGCATTCGCCAACGGCGCGGATTTCATATGTGTGGGCATGTTTGACTTTCAAGTGGAAGCCGATGTGGAGCTGGCCAGGCGGGCCATTGCGGAATCGAAGAACCGTAAGCGGCCATGGTCGGCGTAGGGTGAGCGCCTTCCTTCCATGTCAACCCGACAGCGCAGTAGTGAAAGACTGGCCAGGCCGTTGATGGACACCAATATTGTCATCGCCAATGAGAAAGCCAACTGGGGATCGGGCCGGCGGAGGGTCCGCGAGGCGACGGATTTCCTGCGCAAGCAGGGATTCGCCTTGTCGCTGTGCTCGGCTGAGTATCCCGGCCACGCAAGAACACTGGCCGCAACCGCGGCGGCACAGGGCGCCGACATGGTCATCGTTATGGGAGGCGACGGCACAGTCAATGAAGTGGTCAACGGTCTCCTCACGTCCGGACAGGAGCGCATGCCCCATATCGGCATTGTCCCGGCGGGCTCATCGAACGATCTTTCCAAGAGCCTGGGCATCCCTCAACACATGCAGGAAGCGTGCGAAATCATTATCAACGGACGGACGAGGGACATAGATGTCGGGCAGGCGGGGCCACATTGCTTCTGCTCGGCCTCCTGTCTCGGGTATTTCGCCGAGGTCGCCGCAAGAAGCCTGAGGATGAAAAGACTTCGGGGATCCTTGCGTTACGTGATACCGGCCTTCAGCGTGATCCGGGAAATGAGCGCCGGCTGGGAAATGACTGTGCGAGCCGATGGAAACGAGTTTCACGGCATTTATGCGGTGCTCCTTGTCGGCAATGCGCCGCGATTCGGCGGGCTGACAATGCTCCCCGGCGCCCAGCCAGACGATGGCGTTCTGGACTGCCTGCTGATCGAGATGGCGAGCAGGTGGGAAGCCCTGCAGCTTATCCCGTTGGTCTATCGCAAGGCGCTGGAGCGGCACAAGAGAGTCACCCGATTCCAGACCACATCCCTCTCCGTCACGATGAATCGCCCCTCCGCATTGTGCAATGACGGGGAGATGTGTCTGGACTCCGTTCAGAGCATCGAGTATCGCGTGCTTCCTCGCAAACTGCGGGTCATTTGTTGATCCCGGGCGGGCACACATCCAACACGACCGACCCGGTGATTTGGTCCTCGAATGGGCCAGGCGTGGCAGTGCCGCCCGGCCGAGGCATGTTGCAGTAATCCACGTTGATCTGCTGAACCGTATCGAATTGCGGCAGCGGCAACGCTGCATGCCATCACAGCCCTGGAATCACTGGATCAAGCTTAAGTGAGAGTTGCACCTGTACGCTCTTCTTGTCACGACCGGACTGTTGCCACTCGGCTATATTGAACCGGGCGGGATGGATCCGCGAAGACATTGTTCTCGGAGAAGTTCTCCTTGTCGTCGAAGCGGATTGGCTCGGACATGTAGAAGATATTCTGCGTCACCCGGTTGCCTTTCGACGTGAGCGCCCGGCCGTTCAAGTGGCGATCCGTCGCCACGTGAGTATACACCCCTGGCCCGGTGCACGGGCCGATCAGATTGTGCGCGATAATCAGGTTATCCGTGTCGCCGGCATAGATCCCCGTGCCGTGGATGTTCCAGAGGATATTGTGATCGATCATGTTCGGCGTCTGGGAGGCCTCGACAAACAACGCTCCGTTGCAGCAGAGCTGGATGTCGAATACAAGGTTCTGCGTGATCCGGCTGTTCCTGTTGTTCCAATCGAGCCAGACAGCCGGTGCGGCGGTGCACTCGGAAATCAGATTTCGCCGCACGAGCGTCCCCTCGTTCACCAGCAGCTTGATGGCAGCGGTCTCCCAGTATCGCTCCACGTCCTGCCAACCGCAACGAGAGATCCGGTTGGTCTCGACCAGCGCCCGGCGCACTTCCAGGCCCTGCACGCCGCCCCTGCCACACTCCGTCAAAACGTTGTTGCGCACGATCATGTAGCCCGGGCTTTTCTGTGCCCGCTCGCTGTCGGCTCGCCCCTTTTCCCGGTCGCGGGATTCGAGCGACCGCGTGCCGATCTCAATTGCCACGGAGCCGACCTGCGTAACCGCATTGTCCTCGATGATCCAGTGGTGTCCGCCCATAGCGAAGACAGCCCCCACGCCCGTGCGCGGCAGCCCGTTGCCGGCGTGCATGAACGTCAGGCCCTTGATGCGAATATAGCCCAGGTCGGTGACATCCGGCTTGAACAGGTATTGCTGCGCCGTGACTTCCATCACCGCCTGGTTTGGATTCGCCTGCTCGAAGGGATGAACGTGCAACGTCAATCCATCGGGCGCAACCCAATACGAGCCCGGCACTCGCGGCAGGTCCTCATAGGCCGCCAACTGCACCAGCCGGCGGCCGTCCTGAAAGACGAGCCCCCGCTTGAGCGTATAGGGCACGCGCCCGGTCCACTCCTGGGCCCACGGCATGATCTCGATATTCGCCGCACTGGCGTTCTCAATCGTAAAGGGATTGTCGCCCTCGAACAGGGACTGCGGCAGCACGGTCATCCATAGCTTCTCGGAGAACTGACCCGGATTGCGGGAGGGCTTCCATTCGGTCGGCACGATGCGCGAGCCTTTGATGATAACGCGGGCTCCCGGCGCAGCCTCATAGCTGATCATCTTGTCCGGTCCCTCGCCGCCGAATCGCGGAGTGATCCGCTCACGATATTCCCCTGACCGGATCAGGACACGCTCGCCGGCCTTGACCATTTGCGCCGCGCGATTGACGGTCAAGAAAGGCGATTCCGCCGTACCGGGATTGTCGTCCGACGCCTGCGGATGATGCCGGTCTACCCACCAGGTCTTGGCGAACTGCGTGGTGTTCTGCCAAGTCTTGAATTCGGACCCATCCGGCAGAAATAAGGGTGGATCGAGGGAGATATTCTCAACGGGTTGCGCATGTGCAAATGAAGCAGCCCCGAGGAGCAGGATTACACAAAGCAGTCGTTCACATTGCGTTCTCATATACGTCCCTTATCGTCTGTAATGGAATCAACATGTGCGATACTCTCGCGCGGTGGTAATCATAGCCCGAAGATTTTCACTTGGCGTCTCCGCGGGTATGGCGCATCCGGCGTTGAGGATGAAGCGGGCCGAGCCGGAGCAGACGTCGAGCACTCCCTTCGTCTGGCGTTTCACGTCGTCGGCTGTGCCCAGTGCGAGGATACCGGACGGGTCGATGTTCCCGATCAGGCATGCGGCGTCCTCGAACAGCGAGAACGCCTGATGGATATCCGTCTTGTGGTCCAACTCGAAGCAATCCGCGCCCGTCCCGAGCATGTCCTTCAGAATCGCATTAGTCTTGCCGCAGATGTGCAGCGTATAGGGCAACCCGAGTCTGTGGGCTTCCTCAACCACGCGCTTCTCGTATGGCAATGCAAATCGCCTATACATCTCGGGAGAAATCATCTCCGGACCGGCGGGACTGTCCCCATTTGAGACCATGTGACAAGCCGATTGAGCCATGAGCCGGATGAATTGACAGGTGGCCGTCGTGCAATACTCCAGCAGCGCAAAGACATTGTCCTCGTCGGTCAGCAAGTCCATCATCCACTGCTCGGGCGTTCGCATCATGCTTGCCAG
>Ga0315284_10010557_pt1 | contig 13150 bp, 7 predicted proteins | sample YL17G09_16_MG_FD_203696 | JGI IMG/M metagenome (GOLD analysis project Ga0315284, IMG submission 203696) | Sediment microbial communities from Yellowstone Lake, YNP, Wyoming, USA - YL17G09_16 | ecosystem: Environmental > Aquatic > Freshwater > Lake > Sediment | place: USA: Wyoming | collected...
CTGATCCTTCGTCATGCCGTACAGCATCGCACCGTGTTTGATAGAACTCTTGGGTCCGAGTAACAGGCATCTGAGCATGTTGTACTTTTTGCGCAAATTAGCTTTCAGAAACTCTTCGATTGTGGATTTGAACTTTATGTTGCACGATCGGGTGTAGATGTCGTAGTCCTCTAGCATCTTTGACATGAGATCTTTTTCCTTGAACGCCAGTATCTCACCGAGTGTCAGATTCGCTAGATACAGATCCCTGTAGTTGTTGTTGATCTTGATATTCTGTTCGATATACTCAACCAGCTTCCGCTTCTTGTGGTAGACGAAAGGATTACAGAGCTGAGATGTCGAAACAACGGCGTTCGTCGGATCGTAGTCGAAGTATCCGATCACAACGATGGATATGTTTAGCAGCTTCGTTTTGATCGTAATCTTGTAACAGTTGTCCAGCAAGATGTCGTACTTAAACTTCAACGATTCTTCGGATACGCCCCCCGTGTCTCCGGCACCTGTAGCGCCTCCAGCTCCTGCTCCTGCTCCTGCTCCTGTTCCTGTTCCTGTTTCTGTACCTGATCCGTATATGAATTTTTTGATCAGTATCGAGTTCCGATCGTACCCCTTGTCAAAATACACATCTGTAGGGTGGAACGTACTGTCCAACAGATCAAACATCCCCATGCCGTTATGCATCGCCTTCAGTAGAACCGCCATATCCGATGTGACTCTGCCTTTTTTGATGTCCGATTTTAGCTGCGAAATATCTTCGTCGATGCTCATAATAGAACGGTAGTCCGGCCCGATCAAAAGTAGCATGATGTCCGATATCTTAGATACGCCAACCTTTGACATCAGACCTTTTATCATGTTATCAACATCGTCGAAAAAAGACGATATGATACGCCGGTTGCTGTTTTTATGTAAGTAACCGCGAAAGTCTGTCCTGTTCGGTCCGTTCGGTCCGTTCGATGGGCTGCCTAGCCTAATAATGCCGTCCTGTTTCGTTTGGGGCTCTGACGAACTTACGATAGAATTTGAATCAGATGCCGAATCCGAGTTCGAAGATTCTAATGACGCCGAGACCGATATATTTTGTCCGTTATCGGCCGGTCTGAAAATCTCATTCGGTTTACGCAGCTGAGTATGTGCAGTACGATTATTATTTTTGTTACGCTTGTCATGCTTGTCATGCGTGTCATGCGTGTCATGCTTGTTACGCTTGTCATGCTTGTTACGCTTGTCATGCGTGTCATGTTTGTTACGCTTGTCATGTTTGTCGCGTCGTACCTCATTATAATAAAACACATCGTCGTAGCTCATCATCAGATCGAAGAACTCTTGATCTGTAGCCGGCGTCAGATTATGGAATATAGGGTCGATCGTCATGTTCAGCTTCTTGTACTTTTTTATGATGTCGTTGTACGTCGTATTCAATTTCAGAATACAGTTACTCAGCTCCCCAACAAACCGATTCCGTATGGTGTGGTGTATAATACTCTCTCTATTCAACTCATCGATGTGCTTCGAGAGCCTGATTAAAATTTCCGATCTAGTCTGATACCGCGTTTTGATAAAAGACCTGAACATCGTACACAATCGATCGTTCATTATACTCATCACGTAGAATATAAAAAAATTGTTTTTCGTGTGATGTTTTATTATTTTTCGATTGTTAAAACGTTAATCGTGATATAGTTTTCGCGGATTCCGATAGGCAAAACACGAAAACTGAAAAATACATCATCGTGATTTTTATGCTATACTATCGTTCCGCGTATTTCATTATATGTTGATATATTTTTGACAGATCCCGCTCACATATGGCGAATATATAGATGCGTTTCACATTATACCGCCTGAAGTATAGAGTTCCGGGCTTTTTCCGGAAAATACACGTTTTTAAGAGGATCCGCGATCGGAAAACCCAAAAAATCGCGTTTTTACAAAAATGGATCGCCGTCAAAACATATAGAAATTGATAAATCCCCGCATCGTCCTGCGTAAATTTTTCGCGTGTTTCAACTAGTGCGTTTTTTTCGGGGAAATTTAAAAAGTATAGTAAAATATATCCGATGCCTAAGGCTACAAAGAAAACCGCTGACAACCAGCAAACTCAGACTCAGGAAGCTCCTGCTCCAGCTCCTGCTACTGCTGCTCCGGCTACTACTGCCGCCCCAGCGAAAACCAAGGCCGTTAAGGCTAAGGCCGCTCCGGCTACCCCTGCTACCCCTGCTACCCCTGCTACCCCGGTTGTAGATGCTACACCTGCTGCCCCTGTCACAGCCGTCGCAGAACAAAAGGGTAAGGGCCGATCTACTAAGACCGCAAAGGTTACTAAGGCCACCACTCCTGTTGAGGCTGCTCCAGCTGCTGCCGCTCCGACCGAGGCCGCCCCGGCTAAGGCTAAGGCTGCCAAGTCTGCCAAGTCTACCAAGGCTACTAAGGTTGTTGAACCAGCTCAAGCTGCTCCAGCTCAAGCTGCTCCAGCTCAAGCTGCTCCGGCTCAAGCTGCTCCGGCCAAGGCTACTAAGGCTGTCAAGTCTACAAAGGCCAAGACCGCTGAGCCTACTAAGGCTGTCAAGTCTACGAAGGCTGTTAAGTCAACAAAGGCCAAGACCGCTACTCCTGCTGAGCCCGCGAAGGCTGTTAAGTCAACAAAGGCCGCTAAGTCTACTAAGGCTGTCAAGGCCGCTAAGTCTACTAAGGCTGTCAAGGCCGCTAAGTCTACTAAGGCTGTCAAGGCTGTCAAGGCTATTAAGGCCAAGCCGGTCAATGCCGATGGTGGGGCTGTTGTTGAAGCTAACGCTGATGCCAACGAAGACGACATGCACAACCGCTACTATAAGTTGATTACGTTCGACGGATCGCGTGTCGCGACTTCGAAGGGCCGTTATTCCGGAAACAAGCCGCGTCAGGCTGCGAGTAAGGCATGCACCAAGTTGTTCCGGGCGTACAGACAGCGCGGTGAGGCTTATCCTGAGCGTATCGTGTTTGGTATGCACGAATGCACTAGGGCTGCCAAGAAAAAGAAAAAGTTCTTCTACATCGGAACGAAAGAGGATCTAGTTAACCCCGAAGAGGTCCCGATCCATCAGAAGGATGAGAATGGTGTGTACAAGCTTGATAAGAACGGAAACAAGTGTCCTAAGCTTGACCCGAAGACCGGCCAGCCTCTTGTTATTCGGTACAAGACGAATTCAAACGTCAAGAAGCTGAACAACCCGGAACAGTACCCAGAGTACAACGCTCTGCGCGATTACGATGGGCATGATGAAGAGGAAACCGTAGCTGCTACTGCTACTGCCACCGCCCCTGCACCTGTTGTTGAGGCTCAGGCTGAACCCGTCAAGATTGTCAAGGCTGTCAAGGCTACTAAGTCTACTAAGGCCGTTCGCGCTGCTAAGGCTACTCCTGCTGAAGCCGCTCCAGCTCCAGTTGAAGCTGCATCGGCATCTACCGCTGCTCCGGTTGAGTCTGCCCCAGCTGCTCCTACTAAGGCCCGTAAGGCGGCTAAGCCTGCCGATGCGTCTAAGCCTGCCGATGCTTCTAATCTGACTGTTAAGAAGGCTAGCGCTTCGAAGGGTGTGAAGAAGGCCGATATTAAGAAGAACTGAATCGTCTAGTATGATGGGATGGGATGATATTTGATATTTTGATATTTTATGTCTGCACGTGCTGCATAAAATCGCGATATATATTTTTGGATAAGCATAATATAACGATGTTGAGCCGTAAGAGGTATACGGATACAGAGGTACCGCGCAAGACAGATCAGCCGTACCGTTTAGCGGGGCCCGATTCCAATATCGTGGATCAGGTGAATAAGATCGTAGACGCGAATACAAATACGAATACAAATACGAATATGAATATGAATACAAATACGAATGTCACTAATCCGAGTATGAATACAAATACAGCTAATGCCAATCCGAATGCGAATTACGTGATCAATATTAATTCACAGAACGATGGGATGATAATCGTCGAGACGGATCACAATGCAAAGCGGTTTGCATTTTACACGCCGCAGCAGAACTATTTGGGCGGGTTTACTGTTTTGCAATTTATAAAGTACATCACATCGAACGTGTCGGATAACTTTTTGCAGACGGTCGATTACTGCTCCGTGTCGTCGGTCATAGAGAAGTACATCGGGTCTGTCAAAAAGGTAGACGGCCCAACTGTCCGGTACGATATACGGATGTTGAACTACGTTGAATCGCCGTTCATGGGTAACGCCGATACTTTGCTAAAGTTTTACACGTTCATCAACGAGTTCGAAGTATCCAGGCTGCAAATCGAGCTGTCTAATGCTAAGATGGCGCCAGACGAAGCTATCCGCGTCAAAAATATATTCGATCAGATGGTGTACACTCTGCTGACACACATACTGAAGATCATAGCCGCTCTGACTAATAAGATCGTCGATAATAAAAATAACCCAGATCTAGTCGAAACAAAGAACAACCTGCTGCGGTACAGCGTGTCTATTATGTACAAGCTGTCTAAATTCATCAAGCACGAAGTCGATTCGAAGATACAAGAAATCGATCGGTTAGACACGGATCTTCTGCGCATCGAATCTATACGCTCTAATATGACAAGTCGGATGAATCGGATCGAACAGACTCTGAATACCCAGATGAATCGTAATACGCCTATTACAAGCGCTGCAAAAGATTCGGCAAAAGATTCGGGTTCTGCATCGGCATCGGGATCGGGATCAGAGTCTGATACGGGATCAGAATCTGCATCTGCATCGGGCTCAAACTCTGATACTTCATACACATCTTACACTACGTCTGTACTTACGCCGTCCAAGGATCAGCAAAACATCATAGACTTGAATCGGCCAAATACTCAAACGGAAAAGATTAATACAGACGTCTCACACATCCTGAAGAAATTAGACAATAGAAGCGATCGAAGCACCGGTACGTTCATAAAAGGCATACCAGGCATTCAGGTCGCAACACCCGCACCATCTGTGTCTACTACGTCCGCCGTACCAACTATGCTGCCGAAATATATGCAACAAATGCAAAATACAAATCAAACAAACCAGACAAACCAACCAATTTTGGCGAACCCTGTCGCACGTCCGGAATTCATACAGAGCATCGGGTCTAGTAGCATCGGGATGAATAGTTATAGTCAAAATAGTCAGAACAGTCAAAACAATCAGAACAATCAAAACAATCAAAACATGCAAATGCGGAATCCGAATAGTTTGGAAGACCTGCTGTTTTGATCATTATTATTTTATTAATCTAATATATCCAACAACCGGATGGATATATCTAAACTATCTGCGGATCTGCAAGAGATAAGAGCGGTATCCAATAATATAAACCATCTTGAGACGGTACTCATCGAAAAGAAGAGATTCCGTAAGACCGAACTAGACAGGCTGCGGAAAGAGTTCGATATGCTGATACAGACGTACGGTACAATTATCAAAGTACTTCTACAAGCGTAATCACAATCTAATTAATGAAATTATGAGGGTCGTGAGCACCTCGTACAGTTTGTTCAGTTTGTTCAGTTTGTTCAGTTTGTTCAGTCTGTTCAGTTTGTTCAGTCTGTTCAGTTTGTTCAGTCTGTTCAGTTTGTTCAGTTTGTTCAGCCTGACCGCCAATCCCCATATACTCCGCTATTTGATCTTCGATTATCTGATCGATCAGATCGTTTTGTTTCCGCCGTATGATGTCTATAATCCGTGTACCGTTTGAACTGTCGGCATTTGTATTAGACGATACGTCTAGATTGTTTTTCACAACGTCTGTCTTTTTGTACTCCGTATAGTCTGTATGTACGGTAGGTACAATAGACTTCTTCTGTAGATTGATACTGATAGCCGTGTTGTACACCGTATTACATGCTTCGTTGAATTCTTCTATCAGCTCGCGGCATTTTTCTTCGAACTTCTCATCGTCCAGAGACAAGTAATTTAGATCTACATCTACATCTACATCTACATCTACATCTACATCTGTATCCGTAGCTGTATCTGCATCATCCTTTTTGATTTCGTTTTTTATGGCATACTTCACCACCATTTCGATATATCTTTTAGCTTTGGAAGCCAGAAGATTGATCCTAGCCCGATCGCCGTGTATCTGTTCTTTTTGTATCATGGCCAAGACCGTTGAGCACAAGTTCTCTAACTTTTCAGGCGGTTTGCTTGCTTCATTGAACGCATCGCCTGTCTTGAATACTTCTGTCCCCTGCGCCTCGTACTCGCCAACCAGATCGTCACAGAGCTTATTAATTTCGTCTATTTTAGACACATAGTCCAACCTCGTCGGTTTAGAACACGCTGACCACCATATCAGAATGTCCGTGATTATATTTTCGATGCCGTTCTTGTTCTCTTTCGTGATCTGCATCCTGTCAGACATAATGATGCCCATCACAGACTCGCATAGATCGTACAACGAAGAACGTAGCTCTTTGAGTTCTGATACCTCTGTATCCGTCATACCGTCATCCGCCCCGGCCTCTTCATTCAAAACTTTTTCAAAAGCCTGCACCAGCTCCTCTTCCATGTCGTCTGTGTCTTTGCCGTACACCGTCGTCGCATTGAGCGTAGAGTCTGCGGCTTTGATCCGGTCTGTCTTGTCTATCTTGCCGTGTAGTATCAGTACTCCATACTTCTTTTTCATATTAGACAGAGCGTCCTCGTACTCTTCGATGGATCTCGCGTCGTACGGTTGAGCGCTCAACCACTCCTGTGTATTCGATATGTCTTCTGTTATGAGACTAATATCTCTCTCCGTCAGCTTGAACTCTTTGTTAGAAATGTTCAACATGACATTCGAACACAGATCGCACATCTCGTAGTAGCATCCCTTTTTGACTCGATGTAGCTCGTCCAGCATCTCCTGCTCTTTTGATTCTTCAACTAGGCGGGCAATCTGATCCGCAGACAGACCGTACTTATTAGAGTTTACGATTATCTCGTTCTGACTCTTTGTCTCGTCTTCGATCGCTGTGACCGTTACGATCCCATTTGAGTCTATTTTGAACGTGATTTCTATCTCCGGCACGCCTCTCGGGTACTTCGGTATATTACGAAGTTCGAACTCGCCGATCTGTGTATTCAGCTGCGTCAACGATCGTTCACCTTCGTATATCTTGATCAGCACAGAGTCTACGTCATCCGTATCTGTAGAGTATTTCTTCGATACTTCGCACGGTATGGTCGTATTACGCTCTACAACGATATCCATAATCCCGCCCATTACCTCTACACCCAGAGTCAGAGACGTGACGTCCATCAGCCTCAGATTCTTTTCAAATGCGTCGTTCTGTGTCGCGATCATGTAGCCCTGTATCGCCGCACCTACAGATATAGCTTCGTCGGGGTTGATAGAGCAGTTCACTCTAGTCGTATTGTCCTGATTACGGAATCTATTGTTCAACATGCTGCGGATATGAGGCACGCGCGTCATGCCACCAACCAGTATCACCTCGTCTATGTCTGTGTCTTTCATCCCGCAATCTTTGAGTATCTCGTCTATCGGATGCATGCTCAAAATGAACAGGTCTTTGCACAGATCCTCGAACTGCGATCGGCTGATCTTGACGAATAGATCTTTGTCGCCGTAAAAGTTTTGAACAGCGATCACGGCCGTCGTATTCGAACTGAGGATCTTTTTTGCCTGCTCGCACTGAGTCCGCAACTTTTGTAGGCCGACCCGCGGTACGGCGCTCGAATCGAATCCGCCGCTCCTGTAGAACTGCCTCGTAAATTTCGTTATGCAAAAAGTCATCAAACGGTTGTCGAAATCTAGACCGCCAAAATAAGATATGCCAGACGATCCTAGTACGTCGAAACAACCATCCACCACGTCCATTATCGAAACATCTAACGTACCACCGCCGAAATCGTACACCATAATAGTCAGACCTGTTTCCGAATCGGCTTTAGCTGCGTTATCTAATGATCGTTCCATCATACCGTACGCCAGAGCCGCCGCCGTCGGTTCGTGAAATATCCGCACACAGTTCAGTCCGGCTATCGTCGCTGCGTTCTTTGTCGCCTGCCTCTGCGTATCGTTGAACTGAGCCGGCACCGTTATCACAACATCTTCAACCGGATATCCTAAGTATATTTCGGCCATCTTTTTTAGTTTTGATAAGATGACAGAGCTGATCTCTTCCGGTGTGAAAACCCGATTGTCCATAATATTAGACTGCAAGCCGATAGAGCTATGCCCATCGTCGGTCGATACGTTAATAATCTTGTAGCTCAACATCTCCATAGCGTCCGCAACATCCTTGTCGTAGTAGTTTTTCCCGATCAGCCTCTTGACCTCGTAAAACACGTTCGATACGTTGATGTCTTTCTGCTTTTTCGCGTCGATACCTACGTAACGCCCTACATTCGTGTACGCAACACAGCTCGGTACCGTCTTATTCCCGTACTCGTCCGATATTATCGTACAGCCACCGTTCCGCCATACGCTGATACAGCTGTTCGTTGTACCTAAATCTATCCCTAATATCGTCGGCACTTTAATCGTACGGTCCGATTCGGCTTGCGTATTATGTGTTGAGCCTGTCAAATATTCCGAAATGTCCGGATCTGTTTCTGATGATTCAGCTGATTCGGTTGAATCTGTCGATTCTGTTGAATCTGCCGATTCTGTATCATGATCATTATGATCATTATGATCATTACGATCATTACGATCATCATAATTATCACGATCAGACCCCTCTATATCCCGTTCCATTAGTATATCAGTATATTAGTGAAACGTATTCAAATAAAATACAGCTGTACGCGCTATTTTTTCTTGTCCGGTAGCTTGATCCGCACGCGCGATGTGTTAGACGTATTAGACGTATTAGATCCGCTAGACGCATTTGATTTCAAACTATCCACAGACTTCGTATCATCGTTATTTTTATTCGGTATCTTTATAACAGCCCGCGGTCTAGCATTTGTACTTTTGTCTATAGAATTAGTTGTAGGCTTGTCCACACTCTTATCAACACTCTTATCAACACTCTTATCATCCGTCTTGTTCTTCGCCGGTATTACGATCCTAGCTTTGGGCCGATCGGTCTCCAACGCTAATACTTTGTCCGCCGATTTAGTAGACTTTGTTGATTTATTAGACTCGGCCGATTTGTCAGACTTCATAGACTTGGATGATTTATCAGACTTGTCAGACTTAGTCGATTTGGTCGATTTGTCAGACTTGTCAGACTTGTCAGACTTGTCAGACTTAGTTGATTTGGTCGATTTGGTTGATTTGTCAGACTTGGTCGATTTATCAGACTTCATAGACTTGGATGATTTATCAGACCTAGATGACTTGGCTGACTTATCGTCGTCCAGATCGTCGTCGTCCAATATTTTCAGCACATCTTCACCGTACTCTTCAATCAGCGCATCTATTTCAGCATCTAGTTTCTTCTGCTTCTGTTTTTCTTTCTTTTCACGATCTTTCTTTTCTTTTTCGCGGCGTTCGGCTTTTTTCTTTTTGGAAGAGTTGTCGTACAAGAATTCAGACTCGATCTGTTTGAGCTGATCGTCCGTAATATTTTCGTTTTCCGTAATCATCTCGATTATCTCATCGTACTGCTTGCTCTTTTTGTTGTACTTCTTTTGTTCTTTTTTGTAGTACTCCGTCAGATCTTTGTAGTCTTTCGGGTTGTACTTCATTCGGTACTTCAGCCGATTGACGTATTTGAATTTCCGCTTATGGTTTGTCTTTTCAGACGCTGAGAATATGACTTTCAGATCTTTGTCATGCCGCTCTATGATATCCAACAGCTGATAGTACTCGTCCATCAGACCAACAGCATCCATGTCTGTAACTTTATGAACTATCAGATCTTTCTGCTTTCTAAAGTCTCTCTTCCAATAGTCATCCTCCTTGATGATGTTCTTGTACGGAAGATTCGTACGGCCCTTCCACCAATTTTGCTCTAGAAACTCCTTGGTCTGCGTACTATCCAAATCGGAATAGAGCTTGTCAATCTCCCTCTTGTCGCTCTTCTCCACCTTGATCGGGCATATAACATACTCTAAGATCTGCTCTTTTGTCATATTTGTATCCGCGATGTTCCGTATCTTTTTACGGTTCTGCTCCTTCATCGCCATCATCTGACGGTGAAAATTCGGATCGTATATATTAGCGGAATACATCGGGTTGTTGTTCAACAGATTGTTGTTCATATAACTCACAGGCTGCTGACGATGCTGCTGATACATCGAATATAGCTTATTCTGATTGTTCTGATTCATGAGCCTAATCCCCGAACGTATAATAGTTTTACATACAAAAAATACAATGCGCCAAACACAAATATAATGGGGTTATATATAAGCTCAGACCGGCTAATATCATTACTGTACGGGCATGGGGAAGTACTCGATGAAAATAATACAGTTTATAGATGCCCAAAATACACCGAATATGCTTGATCGGGATATTATGAAAAGTTCATCACAAGCATCACAAGCATCACAAGCATCACAAGCCTTGCAAAACATATACAACGCCATACGATCTGAAGATCCACATCAAACTAGTTCTGCGTTATCGGATTCGGGGAAATCTTACAACATCCCGATGATACATGATCGTACACAGCCCCCGCTACTGTATGTGTTTTATATGGCTCTGCACAACAAAGGCGTTCTGAGTAAATACTACCCGACTATTTCTCCGGATACAATGACGCTACAGAGCTTCGTCAAATGGTACGAATCGGCCGATGCTGATGCCGATCACGATAATTTTTACCGTAATATACATCGCGATATCGTACAGTATATCGATAACGATATACGACGCATATATGACGCACTATACAATGTAGAGGCCCCTAGAAGTGTTTTGCATTCCAACATATATCAAAATCGCTACATCAGTCTCGACGTACAAAGCAGCATAGAATCGTCCGATCTTCTGTACAAGCATATCGAAATGAGTCTAGACCGGCTCACAGTGTCTCTGCATCTTTTTATGAGAGCCGATAACTCTACCCCGATAGATCTGACGCTGATCGAACACATAATCAGAATTATGAACAGACTGAATAACGATGCATCAAATAAAACAGACAAGATAGACAAGACTATGCACCTCGACCTATCGATCGTACTGTCCAAACAGAAGAAGGTGTTTGATTTTTCAGCCGGAAGCGTATCGTGCATAAATTCATCTAACGTCAACTCTGGCTCGACGTATATCGGTAAATCTGTCACAATATGGCGGTTTGAAGAGGTGTATAAAGTTCTGATACACGAACTGGTACATTTTTTTGGCTTCGACTTCAATCAGCGAGACATAGAGTACGCCGATACGCTGAACAAGCTGAAGCATATTGTAAAAGTAGACGGTAAAGACTGCCCGAACGAAGCGTACACAGAGAGCATGGCGACTATTATCAACTCAATGCTGTACGTGTATTACAAATCAAACAAATCAAATAGCGATCAGCTGCCGATCGATCAGATTGTGGCGGCCCTACAGACTGAGATCAATTTCTTAATGTTCCAATTCGCCAAAATCGCTATAATCTGTAACGATAAAAGGGATACTAGCTTTGGTTCTGATGATTTGATCGGAAATGTTTTTGATGGAACGCCCATAAAACAAAGCACGTCCGTCAGGTCTTACTACATCTACAAGCTGTTTCTGCTGATGAATATGGATAATCTTCTTAGATTCATGGATGCCGGGCTCCATATTAATGATCGGATATCTGAGTATGCTAATCTTATACTCGAATCTTATGAAAAAGCAAAATCGAACAGCATGATGAAAAAACAAATCGCAAAATATATCGGCGTACTGCAAGACAAAAAAGAATCACATACGCGACAGACACAAATGATGCCATGGGTATACAGAACTAGTAGGATGACAGCGATCGAAATTAGCTGATTACACTACTGCATCTTCTTCTCCGTATTCGCCGTTATTATGCTTCAGCGCGTAGTATATATGCTTCTGGTACGTCAGTAGATTGAAGCCGCTGTGATCTGTAGCTGTTTTGGCTTTTTTCGCCGCATCTGGTAAATTAAAAACATCCATGATCTCTTTGTTTACTTTGAACATCCGGCCGTCTTTCTTGTCTATGAGATTCTTGGATCTCATGACTTCCCAAAATTTCACCACAATCTCGGGCGACGTTAGCTCCGTACCGTCATCGACTCCAAAAAATGCCGCCAACTTACCGCCGATCTGCTTCTTCTGTTTTATAAAACCGCCACCACCGCCGTTCCCGCCCTTTTTCTTTTTCCTAGACGCCTTCGATAGATCAGATTTGTGAGCCGTATTCATTTTACGCACAACTAATCGGCGCTCCCTCTCTAGCTTCATTATCTCAGCCTCGATCTCCACTAGCCTCTTGTACTGTGTATCGTATTTCGTTTCGACTATTTTTACAGCATCTGCATCTACTACTGCATCTACTTCTGCATCTGCATCTCCTGTCTCCCCGGTCTGCGTGTTATTCGTACCATTCGTATCGTCAGACGTAGCGTCTTGCTCTACTTCTGGCTCTGGTTCCGGCTCTGGCTCTGGTTTAGCCTGTACCGGCATAGTCTTTGGCGGTCTGGTGCGCTTTACCTGTTTCGGCATATTCTGTTTATCTGTGTCTGTTGTTACGGCTTTAGTTGTTTTATCCGCATCGGGTATCTGCGACAGGTCTGTTATGACGCGCACTTGGAACGATTTGTCTTTCGATTTGGATCTAGAGCGCCTGGATCCTTTGGAACCCTTAGAGCCTCTGGATCCATCTTTCGATCCGTCTTTCGATCCGCCTTTAGCCCCGCCCCTCACACCTCGCGATCCGATTCTAGACATGTTTGACTCTTCGTCCTCATTTATCAAGCTGCCCGTAACCCTTCGAATGTTTTCAGCTGTCCCGGTTTTCGGCATTTAGATGTATATCTTATGTTTATGAACAGACTACGAAGCTTACGGTCTTTTTTTCAATTTTTTAAAAGAGCTGGGCATAAAACAAAATTATTTCTTGACAGCCTTGACGGCCTTGACAGCCTTGACAGCCTTGACGGCATTGACAGCCTTGACGGCATTGACAGCCTTGACGGCATTGACAGGCTTGACAGTTTTGTCTGTCTTGACAGAGTTGTCCGCCTTAATGACTTTAGACGTGCTGATCTTTT
>Ga0315284_10010558_pt1 | contig 13149 bp, 10 predicted proteins | sample YL17G09_16_MG_FD_203696 | JGI IMG/M metagenome (GOLD analysis project Ga0315284, IMG submission 203696) | Sediment microbial communities from Yellowstone Lake, YNP, Wyoming, USA - YL17G09_16 | ecosystem: Environmental > Aquatic > Freshwater > Lake > Sediment | place: USA: Wyoming | collected...
AGATCGATTGTGGGGGTGTTCAGAATTTATGTTGGGAACCTGGAGATCGGAACTTTTACAGATACCACTGCCACAACATCCACTTATATTGCCTTGGACATGGGCGCAGGCGACAAACTAGCCCTGGGAAACTCGCTCGGTGGAAATGGACTCTGCAAGATGCTCGGGGTATGCACTCCGAGCGAGGGGTAATAAATCGACCCTGGACCCCTTGACGAACCTGTTAAAACTGTTAACCTCTTCTTAACAAAAGGAGATAACGATGTCTGAGGAGAAGAAGTTAACAAACGGCGAGCTCGTAGCGGGCGATGTTGCTCTGGCTCGGTACATGGGAACTGTCGACCGGGTCAACCCGGAGTTGGGCATGCAGGCTCGAAAGCATGTGAAGCTCGCTTACGGTCTTGCCAGGAACGCGCAGATTCTTCGGCCGTATCTTGAAGCTATGCAAGATGCCCTCAAGCCGTCAGAGACTTTGCAGGCGTTCTATAAGGCGAAGCAGGCGCTGCAACAGCGGGGACCGGGGAAAGAAAAGAGCCTACAGGAGGCGTTGACAGAACTCGAAGCGACGAACGTGGAAGCGGTCAACGAACACTTTGCGATCCAGGAACGCAACGTCGAACTCATGAAAGAAGAAGTCATCGATCCACCGAAGTTCTACAAGATGTCGTTGAAACTCGTTCCCGGTTGGGAAGGGGGCGAAGGGGTCCTGCTTCCCGGCGATCTCCTGATGTTCATGCAACTGGGAATACTCTATGACGTAGAGGAGCCCGCCGTCGTTCCCAACTGACCGTTGCCCTTCCTGTTGACGTCAACTAAAATTTAGGCGAGAATATCTCTCGGAGGTCGAAATGTCGTATCCTGGTGGCCTTGGTATCGACGCTTGTGGTCGCTCTGTTTTTGGCAATTCGTACTCGTTGTATGAGCCCCGGTACGAGATTTCCCACCCGGTTGATAAGTCCAAAAACAACCCTCGCGACGTAGTTCTGAAATTTACGACGTATTTATTTTCCAGTTGGCTGGAAAGTGGAGCATGCGTCGTCAAAATCAGCGAAGATTCCGGAGCTACCTACGCCGTAGCGTACGACGGTTCTGCTTTTCTGGCTCCATACACCGGCGCTCTGAGCAAGGTCAGTCGACCGGATAGCCAACGACTCGACTTCTATATTCAAAAGACGTCACAGTGGCCCATTAAGAAAAAAATATATGTACAGTTGACAGCGGTCGACGATTTCGGGGACGCCGTGACAAAAGTCTTGCCGGTGAAGTGGTGTTAATTTGACTTATCTCTGGGAATTCGAAACCGGTGGCCGACCAGTGGATTACACTGGTAGGCACTGTCACCGCGGTCCGATGATCGACGTAGAGATCGTCATGGCGCAACCCTTCGTAACAATGGCCAACTTGGAACTCTTGCGGGCACGTTTGCTCAGTAAAATCGTTAGCCTCGATAACACGGCAGTACAGACTCGTGAAGTCGTGCTCCGCGTTCTAAACAATATTCTTGCTCCTATCTTCGCGCGACTCACTCCTAGGACTGCCGAACTCCAAGTTTTGATATGTGAGAAACGTAACGCCCTCGACATCGAAGCCGACTTAGTCGCTCTCAACCCCTTTTACTTGGAGGCGGCGATTTCGTTGAAAACATACGGACTCCCCCAGCAACACGTCGACCTGTTGACGACTGCCCTTAATTCAAACAGTCCCGTTATTCGTGTCGCCGGTAAATGTGCCGTCATTCTTGTGGCGTCTTACTTGGAATTGGACGCCTAACGTGTTCAGCGACTTCAGCGTTAACCCGTTAAACGAGGCCGCGTGGCTTTGCTATATTAATGGTCTCGAAATTCCCGTCGTTGGCGTCTCTGCTCACTTTGGCGTCTGGCAGATGCCGACGTTAACGTTAACACTTGTTCCCCATCCCATGTTGCAGCGTATTGGCCACGAAGATCGCCTTCAGGTCGCTATCTTTTTCCTGGATACGTTCTGGGACCCCGATGACCCACAGTTCAGACTCTTATACGAGTATGAGGTCGTCGGATGGGCCTACGTAAGCACTGCAAGAGGACGAAGCCTTCAACTTTCTTGTGTGGCGCACGACCAAATCTTAGAGCAACTTCACTTCTTCTACGTGTCGTCGCTCAACGATATCGTCGAAGGTGCCTCCGCGCAAGTTTCGACCGATCCATCGGCGATGGCCGTTACAAAAGTCTTATATCCCGCTTCGCTTTTTCTCGAGGGTTTCGGGATGGACCCCAAAACTTTGAAAGACTTGGAGAACACGACGGCGACGACGACGTTGACTCCCGCAGGTCAGGCTGCGAAGGCGTATTCGGACAATACGATCGGCGGATCGTTGGGCTTGGATATTCTTAGCAGCGTCGGAGTTGTCGACTCTTCGAAGTTTGCGCAGACCGTTGTTACGACCGAGAACAAGAGCCTTAAAGATTACGAAGAAGGCGATTTTATCAAGCGCCCCATCGACTTCGTCCTGAACATCTTCAGGACGATTCTAGCGCCATACAAGCCTGGAGCGACGACCGCCGCCGACGGTTATCTCCCGGAGGCCGCCGCGTCATGCCCCGGCAAAAACTTCTTTTTGCGTTGGTTGAAGATGACCGGGTATCATAAGCGCTGGGTAGCGTTGCCCTACTTCGAACAGACGCCGGTTGCCGGGAGTAAGTGGAAGATGGCCCCCGGGTGTTTTCCCCTTGTTAGGTCAGTGCAAGATACCAACATTCTTCCTACTTTAAGTCAGACAATCGGACAGAGCGTCGGATTCTCGGGAAGCGCCTGGGACCTGATCAAGCAAGTGTTTAGTTACATGTACGAAGAGGTCGCCTTTATTCCGAGTCCGCCGGCCGTGACAATGAAGAAGGGGATGGGCGATATCGTCAGCCACGCGCGACAAGCGGGAGCGGATTTGGAGCCGGCAATCGCCGCACATTGTGTCAAGCCGCAATGCATCTTTGCGTTGCCCCCTGTTTGCAATATTATCTTCCCGTCGATGCTCAAACAATACACCGTAAACGAGAGTTACATTACGCAACCAACCCGAGTCTACTTGGGGGACGAGTTTATCGGTAAGATTCTCGATCCTCAGAACGCCGAGATGGCGACTCTCATGAAGAAGATGATGGTCACCGGATACCCGGCGCCGGTTAGACAACGGATCGTCGACTTGCAGTCAACGCCCGAAAAGAACAATAAGAACTTCTTATTGTTCCCGGAAGAACTTTTTAAGGGTCCTGTCAGCGCGCAGTTCAGTTCTCCTCCGTGGATGCATATGATCGGCGAGCAACTTAAGGGCACCGGTACCGACGCAGAACCACCGGCTGGTGCGAGTGTTCTTGGGACGATCTTCGACAAGTACGCCGAATATGAATTCTGTCGAGCACGTTACGCCGAGCGCAGTGGGGCCGCGAGTTGCGTCTTTAACCCATTTGTTATCCCTGGCTTTCCTGTTGCGATCTTCGATCAACACTACTCCGGTTTCAACTCTCTCGGCTACGCGAATACCGTCGACCACAACTGGTCCTCCGACGGTTCTTCTGCCGCCATGGACACTGAAATCGGTGTAACTTTTATCCGGACGATGTCGGAAGCTTTCGCGATTCTCGGAGATACGACTTCGGGGAGTGTCGCGTTAGACATAGGACCTACGGAGATAATTCCTGAAATTGCGGCCGTCTTTCAACTTTTAGTTCCAGCTCACGACTTTTACGCAAAACTTTTATTCAAAAATCAGCGAATGACAAAGCCGGCGGTCTTTGATTGGCGTTCGATGCTTAAGTTTATTCGCTACGACGGCGTGGAGCTTGATGCTAAGACCGATACCGCGAAGTTCACCGGAGACATGGCGGCAGTTCCGAATGCTAAGTATGAGCCGATCTTTCAGAGTTATGGGAATGCCATGCAATTCGTCGCAAGACCAGGATGTACGTTAAAAGAATATGTCGAGATTTGGCATGGGAAAAAGATCGAAGAGTTGAAAGAGGCGGGGACAGTTAAAGGTGAGTATCGGTCGTTCTACAGTCCCGTTAAAGACAAGCGAAACACCGGCGGAGCGATTTTCTGGGCGAGAATATACAAACTCGTTCAAGGACCGGGAACGACTCCAGACGCTAAAGCGACGAACATGAAGTCCGCGGCCGACGCGTATGCTCCGGCCGACGGTGGTTGGGGCATGGTTGGGATGCCTACTGGGTTCCCGCAGACCCGGTTGGATTGGGACAAGATACTAGAAGAATACCGTAAGCTTATACGAGGAGAAGAGGGCAAGATCGCCCCACAGAGTTAAGTGGAAACGCGCCAAGAACAGGATTTTGCGTTATGGCAACGTTGGAAAAAGACCAACGATTCGGCGGACTTAACGGCACTCTTGACGCGATTGCAGCCGCTAATTCAACGTGAAGTTGGAAAGTGGGGGTCGGCAGTCCCGGCAGTCGCGTTAGAGGCGAAAGGCCGGGAACTCACGGTCGAAGCGCTGCGTACCTACAATCCGACGATGGGAGCGGCGATTGGAACGCACGTTACTAGCCGTCTCCGGAAGCTTTCGCGTTACGTCTACCCTTACCAGAACGTCGCAAGACTCCCGGAGAATAAGCAACTCCTGTTTAACACGTTTACTGTCGCCTCCTCGAGGCTATACGACGATCTCGGCCGCGAACCTACGACGGAAGAGATGGCTGACGAGTTGAAGTGGACACCGAAAAAAGTCGCCGATTTCAATCGTTCTTTCAGTAGACGCGAACTCGTCGAGTCCGAAGGTTCGTCGTTAGAGATCGACGAGGCGACGTCGCCGATGGTCGACTTTTACTATCACGGTCTTGCCCCGGAAGACAAGCTCCTGTTTGAGGCGATAACAGGATACGGGGGGAAAACACGGTTAAGTAATGCGAAGATTATGTTGAAGTTTAAGATGACGCAGGGGCAATTAAGCTACAAGAAAAGAAAGTTTATTGAGCAGATAACGTTGATTCAGCGGGGTAAGACTCGATGACTCCTGAGCAACAGAAAGCAGAATTGAAAGCAGCCAAGAAGGCAGCTCAGAAGGCGGCGCAGTTAAAGGCCCTGAACGAGCTTAAGGCGGCGATGCCGATCGATGCGGTACCAGGTTATTCTGTTTCTTCTTCAGCCGCTTCCCCGGAGTCGCCGTGGGTTAAGAACATGAAGTCGTTCGCTGCAGACCTTAAAGTCAATGCTTTCGCGTACTACAACTTTGAACGTAGAAACGCAAAGACTGGGCGCGTGTACCCACGTAAGTGTCCTACTAAGATTCTTAGTCCTGATGGGTTTCCCCCGTGGGTTACGGTCTCATATGCGTATCCTCCTCCTTTCGCTTTTGCTCCGTACTTGTCGGAGCGCGTTGTGAAGCACATGGTCTTTCACTCTTTCGGACACATGTGGCATGCGTCAGTCGATGAAGGCGCCTGGGTTGGTTGGTTCAATAGCGACAGGGATGGGCGCGGGGTTCAACCTTACGACTTCAAGGGGAAGACTGCGGGGATGAATGAGCAGAAGGCGCTTGCGCTCGCCTGTGGGGTGCAACCCTACGAATTCGAGGACAAGACAGTTTTCGTCGCCAAAGAGTCTACGCCGGAAAACTTGGCGCACTTTACTCGTTTTTCGGCGGGCCTTCGTGCTTGCCTGAGTTCCGCAGCGCAAGCTTCGGCGAACTTTTTTATCGACCGTGATGGTAATCTTGTTGTTATCGGTGACGCCAATGACATGATGTACACGTCGGATGGGTTGAGTGGAACAAGTCTGGGTGTTGAACTTGAAGAAGCGTTTTTTGTTATCGACAAGACCAAAACGGCAACTTGGAAGTCTGGAGGAAATCCGGACGGAACCGCCGGGAACGTTGTTTATCTGACCTATTCAGACCAGCAAATGTTCACCCTGAGTATCTTGTGCAAGAAGTTGGAGACCGCTTTCCCGGCGATAGCCGAGCGCAACGTTGAGTTTGTGAAGCGAGCATTTACAAAAGACGGACCTCCGGGTTACACCGTGCATAATTGGATCAAGGGATCGAAGCACTTCGACGTATCGCCGCATTTCCTGACACAAGATTTGTGGGACGCCTTTTTTGCTCTTGTAGACACTCAGACTCAGATCAACCCTACGAATATCTGGAAGCCCAAACAGAAGTACACGATGGGGTCAGGAGAACAGATTGCGAATCAGCCGCTCGCCGGAACGTCGATTAAGTCGATGACAGACATCGTCCTGCAATCGGCCAAAAACCAAGGGCAGGGACTCGAGCGGGCGTTTAATAAGGCGAATTCAGACCGAGCCGGGGTGAACGAGGCGGCGGGAAAAGAGGCGGTTAAAGAGGCTCAGGCGACGTCGCAGAAAGCGGCGAACACCGAAGCGACAATGCAACAGACCGAGGCTCCGCCGGTGGATATTGTTGATACGATTTCGGTCGACGACCAACTCGAGTTCTCCGATGACATTTGGACAGTGGGAGCAGAGTGATGGGCAAATACGATATACACTTTCAACCGGTGCCCTCTGCTGATGTCGTCGGATACAAGATGTTCACCTTCGGGTTTAAGGCGGCCCTGAAAGTGACCGGACCCCAGTCACTCGTTAACCGGTGGGTCAAGACTTTCATGACTCCCAAGGGCAGCGACCCTCTCGACATAACCTATGGAACGACTTTCGCGTCGTTGATCGGCGGTAACTTCAGTTCTTCTAACTCCGATGTTCAGGATGTGGTAACGTTGGCCATGGAGGACGCTTCCGCGCAAGTCAGGCAGCAGGATTTAGAAGGGTTTTACAACGACGACGAGCGCCTTCTGAGTGCGACGTTACTGAGTTATGTCCCTGCTGCCGACGGGTTCGCTGTTTGGGTTGAAATAAAAAATATGGCGGGGGATGTGTTACCCGTGAAACTCGTAGACTTGGCTGACAGGTGAGATAATGACAGAAATAAAGATAACCCAATCTGATCTTAACGACGCCGAGAATTTCTTGACGCAGTACATGACTGAGAAGGTTCCTGAGGCGTCGTTCGAGAAGGGGAGCGCGACAAGAGACATCCTCGTGAAGGGTTTCACCTATTTGTATGCGTATATCCGCGGTGAGGTCGACTTCGTTACTGCGCGCCAATCGTTGCTTCGCATCCAATCTGAGTTGACTGATGCCGATGATATATCGCAGGCCGTTGACGAAATTTTATCGAACTTTTTCGTCAGCAGGAAAGACGGCGACAAGTCCCGAGTAAACGTCAGACTCCATTTCACCGAGACGCGGGCTTACACAATCTCGTTAGCAGCTAAATTCTACCGGACGAGTTCGTTGGCGTTTTCGATCGATTCTTCCGACGATCCGTATGTTATCGCCGAAGATTCGTTGTTCCCCGTTTTCGACAATCGCGGTGTCCTGATCGACTATATCGCTGAAGTGGGAATGAAAGCGGCAAAGATAGGAACTACGTATAACATCGAACCGGGGACGTTCGTCCGAATCCAAGTGCCCGGGGGGTTGCCGTATTTTAGTTATGCGGAGAACACCGAGAAAGCTTCCGACGGGCTTGATGTCGAGTCTTCGACAGACCTAGTAGCGCGAGCGCCGACCGCTATCTCTGTAAGAAATCTTGTTAACAATCGCTCGATCGACGTGACGTTGCAGGAACAATTCCCTGCTATTAAGGACACCCTGTCGATCGGCATGGGCGAGCCGGAAATGCGGCGTGACGTTCGCAACGAGTTTGCCCCGCATATCACGCTTCACGTCGGGGGGCACTATGACACGTATGTCGACCTTCCCCTCGTTCAAGTCGAAGAGAACGGTACCATCGGTGGCTACTTCGCGAGACCTGACCGGGTAGTTAACGTCTTCCGCGATCCGGCGTTTACTATCGACGCAGGGCAGACATTTGACGCGGTACTGGGAATAGTACCGGGGAACATCTTGTACGTCGTTAGCGGAATCTTAGACTCCCCCCGGGCGTATCAGATCACGCGAGTCACGGATCATGAGTTAGAGGTGAGCGAATCTTCGCCGTTCACCGAGGCCTCGGACGAACTCGATCCGAATCTCGTGAACTACTCGATCGGGAATCTTTCTCCTGGTTTCGACAACTTGGTCGCTCCTAGAAACGCCGCCGCCAGCGTCGGGTCTCCGGACATCCCCTTCGGGACTTCACGACATATACAAGCCTCTGGAAAAATTTTGTTGTCTGGTAGGCCCGTGCAACAAATCTCGCGCGTCGAATTGACTGACCCCGATGGGACGATGACGCCGTTCATCGACACGGGAACCGGGACAGTCATGTTTTATAATCAGACAAACAGCGACCCGTTAGCGCCGCCAACGGCCCAATACGCTCAATACCAAACACTAATACACAACCCGTCTAAGGCGCAATCCATGGACCAGGTATTTGAGGTAAACGTTGGATTCTTAACCGACGCAACCTGGGCCGACGGGTTCAACCTTCGGGTCAGCTACCTAACCCCGTCTGGCTTTGAAGCTATCGACGAATACGTCAAGTCACGGGATGTCCGGATTTTAGCAGCCAACCACTTGATGAGGGTGCGTCACCCCACGTGGATAGAGATGGTCGTCGAATACCGGATGAAAGCTACTGTCGGGACACTGTTAGACGTAGTTGCCGCCGCTCAGACGGTCTCCGACTTTGTGAATACGTTCAATCCCCAGGACGACCTTGACACGTCAGACATCGCTACTATTCTACGCACAACGTATCCTGACATCGGAGCCGTCTATCCCCTGACAATCTATTATCGCTTCTACTCGCCGGACGGGCAGATGGTTTACTTTTCTACTACTGATATCATTTCCATCTTTATGGACACTGCCCATCCTGGCGTTACGTTCCTGAATCCCGGGGACGTGTATTCTGGGAGTATCCCGATGATAACTGCGGCGGATTTGCGAACGTATTACAACGGTCTCGGAGTCAGTGACAGGACTGTGCAGTACCGAACGACGGCTAACATGATTACTTTCGTGTTGAAGGCATGACATGGCAATAACGATCGGCGACAAGAACTCGGCGTTATTCACCGGCCTCTCGGGGTTCTGGACGAGGTTCTTTAGGGACACCGCCGACTTAGAAGCATTTTACCAGGCTTCCGAGATTTATCTTGGTCAGGCCTATCTCGATCTTATGGCGGCAGTGTTGAACATTGGGATCGAGGATACGCCCGTCTTTAACCGTGAATCGTGGAAACTAATTTTGCTCGACGAGACGCAGGTGAACTACGTCGAGGGAGCGTCGATCGCCGAAGACCGTTACGTCGCCGACCTCCCGTCTACGGCGGTTTCTGTCGACTTTCTTCAAAACACTATTTTTTCTCCCGACGTTCTTCTCGAGCGCGGCGTTGACTTCTTTGTGACCGACGACGACGGCTATGTCAGGTTTATCGCCGATCCGTTCGCTGCTTACCAGGATTCTAACGGCGAGTGGATGCCGACGCCAGGCGTAGCGTGGAGAACGATACAGCGCGAAGTCGGCAACCAGTTCACCGATCGGGAACGCGAAGCCAATTGGGTCGATGATACCGATGTGAAGCGCGGAGATACCCTGCGCCTATTAGGGCACCGGGGAGTATTGCTCGATTCTGACGTGAACGGCGCCGTCACTATCGGGTTGGGGTCAGCTGTTTTTTCTGATGTCGGCGTCGGCGGTTGCAAGGTCGGTGACATCCTTCACGTCTACCAGTCGGTTGCTCCCGACACGGCGTTAGACGGCTATTACGTCGTAAAGCAAGTCCTAGGAGCTAACCAAATCTTATTAGAGGAGACATTCTATCTCTTGTCTTCTCCGAGTACTACCGCGTTGAAATGGTCGTTGTACCGCGGCATGTACTTTACGCCGTATAGAGATTATGAGTGCGACTATTATGACAAGTTGCAGATCGTAGGATCATCTGAAAATCCGTATCCGACTGATTTGAACACTCCCGTTGTCTACGCGGTAGTCCGGACGCCAGCGGACCCGGAAGCTGTCGGAGTTGCGATTGTACCGCAACCGATTGTCGCGCCGTTTACGCCGGTAGACCTGGGCTATAAGCATATTGTTCCTGGTAGCTTAGTTGTCTACGCGAAAGCGCTCGGCGGGGGAGTCGTAGTAGAGGGGGTTGACTATACCGTTGATCTTTGGCGAGGGATTTTGACGCCGTTAACGGCGTGGGACCCGAGCAGTTACTTCACCGTGGACTTTGAATTTAGCGAAGAGGTCCTGTTTGCCGCGGGAGGGGAGATTTCAGCGAAGACCGTCGGCCGCGTTAAGCAGTTGTCGCTGTGGACGCCGGAAGTACTCGTAGATCGCTTCGTGTTAGCCGACAACTATGGTTCGCTCGTGGGAAGATGGGCACCGTCTAGCGAGAACTACAAAGCCTTTCTTCGTGGCATATTTTTTCTTTATGTCTCCGGCCCGATTTTCGAGAGGATCGAATCGGCGCTGGACTTAGCAGCAGGGTACCCGCTCATCAAGAACGACGGGGAAATTCTGCAGGGGTACGACGATGGCATCGATGGAACGAACACGGACGGAGTCATCGTTGGTGCCTCCAAGTACTTCTCAACGGTCTCTTACACCTTCACAACTCTTGACGTTGGAGGATACGTTATCGTGTCTGGCTCTGTTAACCCTGTCAACAATGACAAATTCCGAATTAACACGCTTATCAATGCCACGACGGTCGAACTCGAAAGCTCGTACCCGCTCGTTAACGAAGTAGGGTTGGATTGGATAGTAACGCGAGAATACAAAAAAACGGTCACGACGGACCAACGTGTCTACGAGTATCCATTCAATGTGCCTATGCGGGCGGATGTGCAGGTTCTTGGGAATTTCGGCCTGTTGACGTTTAAGGCGTTTGAGTCGTTAACTCTTGCGTTCCAGGTAACCGACTATTTAGAAGAGTCCCAATGGTGGGTAAACAAGACGATACCCCGAGTTCTCTGGACGGATGCGCCGCCCTCTCGGCGACTTGCTACGCCGCAACTTGTTCCACATGTTATTGGGCCCCTGGACGGCGCGTGCATCGGAGACCCCGGACTTATGATTGGCATGGACGACGCAGGGAATGTTTCTCCGGTTCCCGTCGTTCCCGGGACCTGCACTACGTTCCGACATACGGTTGCATTTCTCCTGTTTGACCGATTCGTAAAACTTCACATGTTTAATGTTGAGATCGACGCAGGACTTGAGCTTGACCCGGCGTGGGACCGCGATCTGCGAGAGCTCGTATTAATTTGCAAGCCTTGCTGGACTTACCCGTACATCGCGCCGTCTGAAGCCTTTACCGACACGGCATTGTTAGGAGATACCTGTGGTAGCCTGGCCGGCGGGTTTATGGGAAGTATTGGGCTGCATTGGGGTCCTGAAGAAACACTCGAGCTCGTACACAACCAACTCTTGATTGGCGACCCCGATGCCCCGTGGACGATTGGGGCGTATCACAGAACTTACGATGTCTTCGGGGTCAACACGGGGATAGTTTTACCTGTGACGCCTGCTACGCCTTTTGTTTTGCCGATCAATCTTCCTCCGGTTCTTCCTGAGCAACGCGTGATCGGGTTGAACATCCAGGCGACGATCGGCGGTCTACCCGTCCGGGAAGGTCTCGACTATCTCGTCGATTGGCAGTCGGGCTCGGCGACGGCCTGGACAATTTTCCCACTTACAAGTTGGGATATTGCATTCCCTGTCCTGGTTGACATGACTATCCTGGAACTCGACAACCTGAGTGTAACTCTGGTACCCAACACGATCATCGGGTTCGCACCCTATGTTCTAGGAGGCCAAAATCCAGGTACTATTGGTAATCGGACCTACTCTCCCGCGGCGCCTCCGATAAACCACGGGATTATTGACCGGGCACTCTGTCTGAAAGTGAATGCAAACACTATGGTGCCGGGCACTTTCTATATTTACTCGTGATTAAGAGTCGGCTATAATTATCGCCAGAAAGAAGACACGAGGAACCGATGAAAAATATCTTCGATATTCTGCGTAGAACAAATAGTTCCGCGGCCGACAGCGCTCGCCTTTACGGACAATTTGGGTTGACGGTCTACGAGCATGGAAAGAAAACTCTGAGTATAACTAAACGAAACCAGGTGACCAACGGAGGGCGCCGGATTGTTTTGGAACTTCTTCGACAGTCGGCGACTATCGGCTGGCTCCCACAGGCAAATCCTAATTACAACCAGATCTGGTCGCTCGGTGCAGGAACGAATGCTACTCCTCCGGCGGCGACGGATACAGACCTTTACAGCGTAGCTTGGACCGGGCAATTGATCGGCGACGCAGAAATTTACGTCCAGGACATCCCTACACTAGAAATTCTGATCTCGAAAGTTATGCCGGAAGCTGATGGCGTCGGCGTGACCTTCCAAGAAGCTGGCCTCTATACAAGAGGCAGTCTTGACGATCCGAGTACCTTATTTCCTCCGACGGATTGGAGTCTAATCCCATTTAGGCGCTTATATGCTCGCCAGGCTCACCCGGCTATTTTAAAATCGGCCGTGATGAGCCTCGAATACAGTTGGAGACTGGGAATCACGGTTTAATGGCGAAGCAAAAGAAATCTCCGGTTGTGATCAAGAAGGATGCCGCGGAATATCCGTTTCCGGAATGGATTGTTGCGGCGGATGAACAAACACGAAAGAGGAAAAATTTACGACACGCAAAATGGCGGGCCGACGAGAATAATAGAAACAAAGAACGAGAACAGGGGCGAGTGTATTACGTGGCGAATCCCGATAAGTTTAAGGAAAAGAGGGACAAACAATACGCCGCGCGGACAGACAAAGAAAGAGAATTATCTAACGCAAAACACCGAAAGTGGTGCGCAGATAACCGAGATAAATGTAACGTTTCTATGAGGAAATGGAGCGCAAAAAAAAATGTTCCTAATCTTTTAATACACGCCATTCGTTCTCGTTTGCGCCACGCTTTGCGTGGAAATTATAAATCCGGACATGCAGTGGAACTGTTGGGGTGTTCTATTTTAGAATTTAAAGAGTACATTGAGAAACAGTTCGTGGGAGAAAATTCCTGGATGACTTTTGAAAATCACGGATCTAAAACCTGGCACCTGGATCATGTCCGTCCCTGTTATGAATTCGACCATACTGATCCTGAACAAGTAAGGGTGTGTTGGCACTATA
>Ga0315284_10010560_pt1 | contig 13149 bp, 14 predicted proteins | sample YL17G09_16_MG_FD_203696 | JGI IMG/M metagenome (GOLD analysis project Ga0315284, IMG submission 203696) | Sediment microbial communities from Yellowstone Lake, YNP, Wyoming, USA - YL17G09_16 | ecosystem: Environmental > Aquatic > Freshwater > Lake > Sediment | place: USA: Wyoming | collected...
ACGAGAATTATCCCACAGAAACAACAGTTTAGGGCTTAAATACAAGCAAAAACCCAAATCGCGCCAACCAAATTAATTTACTTATCCCGCGATCGCTCACATCTTGCAACACTTTCAATAATCCAAAAATAAAATTTTGCTGTCTATTGTTAGGCCAATTTTGTCGGCCAGACCGCCTCTAATTTCTAAAACATATTTGGCCGATATTTGATTGCGATAACTTGGGCATTTATCGCTTGGACAGGGCTGGGCTTGCTTGGTTATATCTACCACTTTTTTATTTTTATCAAGAAAAACAATATCCAAGGGAATTAAAGTATTTTTCATCCAAAAAGATTGAATCCCCTCTTGAGCAAAAACAAACAGCATGGCCTCATTTTCCGCCAAATTTTGGCGAAACATCAACCCCTTAGCAATAGTAAAACGATTTTTAGCCACCTCGGCTTGCCAGCAAAAATCATTAAAACAAACCTTGGCTTTGGGACAATGAAAAACCATAGAATATCCAACTAGTCCAATTATCGCCAAGAGCCCCGCCACCGCCAGCCCAATTTTTACCCACTTAATTTCTCGCATACTTAAATACATTTTACCATAAAATCAGCTCGCTGTTTAATATAAAAAAATAAGGCCCTAATTCCAATGCCTTATTTTCAGGACAAAATAGAATTAGGGTCTAATACTTTATTCCCACCATGCTTTCCGTCTCGTTGTAGGAGGCGGTCGCGGTGGTTCTGGTTTTGGCGGTGGAGGTGTGGGTGGTTTTTTGGTAACCCTCAGATAAATCCCTGGCACACCAAGAATATTAACCGCCTTTATTTTGTTTGTCCCTTTCCCTTTTTTTACTTTTTTTCTCCAACTTTCATGCAACATTTTTTCTTCCTCCTGATGTTATTTCTATAAGATACCTCTGAAAGAAATAACATCTTTTGTTTTATAACACATCTGCCTTGTGGAATGACGCACAAACATTCCACCCTCTCGCCATCAATATCACAGTATTGACGGCCAACCTCGTCCATTTCTATCTCGTAATAAACGCAAGTCCCAAAATTTAACCCGTAATTGCTGGCCAGATAAAAAACAAACTGCCTAGCTTTCATCGGGTCCCAATGCAAACTGCAGGGTAACAACTCAACTAACTTGAAATATCGTTCTTCAAGACAAGTTGATTGATGGAGGGGCTCAATAAATTTTGCGATAAAATTAGGATTACCCTCAATCTCCCCAATAATCTGCCTTATTGATTGCTCCACTAGTCTCACCTCCTTTCTTAAAAAATGTTCCGTCCCTATCTTTCACCAATAACCCCAAAAAGTCAAATTTATTTTACCGGCCGAATTTTACTTCAATGACATCGCCGTCTTGCACAATATACTCTTTGCCTTCGGTGCGAATGAGGCCTTTTTCGCGGGCTTTGGCAAAGCCGTTGTTGTTTAACAAATCCTGCCAGTTGATAACTTCAGCTTTAATAAAAAGCTCTTCAAAATCGCTATGAATAGCGCCCCCGGCTTGGGGCGCTTTATCTCCCTTTTTAATTGTCCAAGCCCTTGTTTCATCAGGCCCAGTGGTTAAAAAAGTGAGCAAGCCCAAAATTTCATAGCATTTTTTAATCAAAGTTTTTAAGCCGGATTCAGTTGGCAAGCCAAATGACAACCGCTCATCAATGCTCATATCAACCGCTTCAAATTCGGTTAAAATATCTAAAATCAAATACGGCCAATTATTTTTTTCAAAAACATTTTTGACTTCTACTGATATGTCGCTTTCAAGGCCGTTAAACAAATAAAGACGATTTTTCAAGGTAAGCAAACAAGTATTTTTTATAATTTCTTTTTCCTCATCGGTCAGGGGCGATTCACTTAAAATAATTCCTTTATCCAGCAAGTTCTTGGCCTTCTGTAAAACAACCGCTTCTTTAATGGCTTCTTTTTTGCCTATTTTAGCTTCCTTTTCCGCGGCCATTAGCCGTTTTTCTATGGTATCTAAATCCTTCAAAATCAATTCAGTGTCTAAAATTTCTTTATCTCGCAAAACATCAATTGTTTGTTGCGTGTTGATAATATTTTCATTGGCAAAGGCTCGCAGAACATACACGATGGCATTGGTTTCTCTGATATGCGCTAAAAACTGATTGCCCAAACCCTCACCCTCGCTCGCCCCCTTGACCAAGCCAGCAATGTCGTAAAAATCAATGGTGGCGTAAATTTTCTTGGCCGAAGAAGTGAGCTCGGCCAACTTCTCTACTCGTTCGTCAGGCACGGCCACCACGCCCACATTGGGGTCAATGGTGCAAAAAGGATAGTTTTCCCTGGGCACTTCTTTTTTAGTAATTGTTTGAAACAAAGTTGACTTGCCCACATTAGGCAAGCCAACAATACCAATACTTAATTTCATAATATTGATGATTAGTAACTCTTGGGTAAAGGAAATTTAGCGCAAAGCTGTTTTACTTCTTGGCTGGATTTTTTCACTACCAAGCTTTTAGCGATAATCTGCTCGCGAGTGGCTTTCTTTTTCTCGTCTTCCAATTCAAGCTGAAGATTGTTTTTAATCTTAACAATATCCTGAATAATTTCATTTATTAGACCAGCAATAAGTTTCATTTCTTTTTCTTTCATTCCCCTACTAGTGATAGCTGGCGTGCCCAAACGAATGCCCGAAGGATAAAACGGCGGGTTGGGGTCGTAAGGCACAGCGTTGCGGTTGGCCACAATGCCGCCTTGCTCTAAGGCTTCGGCAATTAAATTGCCGGAAATCTTAAACTCTCGCAAATCAATCACCAGTAAATGAGTGTTGGTGCCGCCAGCGCAAAGTTTCAACCCATGCTTTTTCAAACATTCAGCTAAATAAGCGGCATTTGCCACAATTTGCTGGCCGTACTTGATAAACGAGGGCTTTTGCGCCTCTTTTAAGGCCACGGCAATGCCCGCGATATTGTTTTCATGGGGCCCGCCCTGCAAGCCCGGGAAAACCGCTTTGTCAATTTTCTCGCCCATTTGCGGGTCAGCCGCCAAGCCCTTTTCAGTCACCATAATTAAAGCGCCCCGAGGTCCTCTCAATGTCTTGTGGGTGGTGGCGGTAATAATATGGCAATAAGGCGCGGGGTTGGGATATGTTTTGGATAAAATTAATCCAGCCACATGCGACATATCAGCCATTAACAAGGCGCCGCACTTCTGGGCAATTTGGCTGAACCGCTTGAAGTCCAAAGCCAAAGGATAAGCAGTAATGCCGGCAATGAGTATTTTAGGTTTTTCTTTTAAGGCAATTTCTTCAAGGGCCTGATAATCAATCAGGCCTTGCTCATTGACATGGTAAAAAACGCTGTTAAAAAAAGTGCCCGAAACATTAACTTTCAAGCCGTGAGTAATATGCCCGCCCTGATCCATTCTCAAGCCCATTATTTTGTCGCCGGGCTTTAACAAAGCAAAATACACTGCCAAGTTGGCCGGCGAGCCCGACAACGGCTGAACATTGCAATACGGCACGCCAAAACACTTTCTAACTCTTTCTCGGCACAGCTCTTCTATTTTGTCGTAATTTTCTTGCCCCTGATAATATCTTTTGAAAGGATAGCCCTCGCAGTATTTGTCTTGTAGTAAAGAGCCCACCACCTCCCGCACGGCTTGCGAGGTGTGGTTTTCCGAGGGAATCATCATCAAGGTCTCGGCCTGTCGTTTTTCTTCGGCTTTAATAAGCTTGGCTATTTGTAAATCAGCTTTGGCAAGATAAGACATAAATTTGCTGGATTATTTCTTCTTGGGACATCTTAAGCAAACATCGCGCGTAGCCGTGGGCGCCTGGTCGCAAGAAGGATAGTTTTGAAATTGCTGGCAAACGGCCTCGTTGGGCAACCATTTAACCTCGGGCGCTTTGAGCGATATCTCTGGCGCTATTACCACAAAATCACTTTCGGGCAAAATGTTCGTGTTCACGGTTATTTGCGGCTGCCAATCGTTTTGCCTTAAATCGCTGGGCGCTAAATTTTCCAAAGAAAGGTTGTCAGCATTAAGCAAAGCCACGGGAACTTCCCACTTAAAATTATTAAAATCACTTAGAACTTTTTCAATATTGCGTTGATGAATATAAAAATAACCCGCCACAATACAAGCCGCCGCTACCATTACGGCTACTGAAATAAGCAGTGTTTTTTTGTTGAATTTAATTTTTTTAATTTTATTGATTATTTCCAGCATATTAAAAACTATTTTTGTATTGCGGCCAATTGGTTTGCCAGTTAATCAACTGCTGTTTTAACTGCAAGCTGAAGGCCTTTAGACCAGCCAGCGAAACTCCCCCGCTATCATTTATAGCGCTACTGCTTGCCCCCGGGCAATAAGCCGCTCCATCAGTAAAAATACTGTCAATTCTTTGGGCTGTTTGCTGAATAGCCGCCATTTCGCTGAACGCTTTATTAAAAACAGCGCAACTGGCTTTTTCCGCTTTCTTTTGGCAGCCTTGAGCTTTGTTAGAAAAAGGCTTGGCCGCCTTTTGCGTCATCACAAGCAATTGGTCAATTTGCGGCTGCATTCGGCTTTTTAGGCCGGGCGTTGATGAACAAAACTCTTGAGCGCTATTTTCATTCAATAAAATATCCGGCAAGGCCAACTGCAAAACCCGATAGCTGGCCTCCCCATCGCCAATAGCCGAGTCTAAAGCTTTTTCATCGTTGCTGTCTAAAGCGGCTTGAGCTTTTTGATTAAAATTTTGCTTAATGCTTTTAAGATAATCAACCGCTTGCTGGGTATTAACGAACAAGGGCGAGGACAAGCTTTCATTAAATAATTCTTTTTCTCTTAATCGGCTAGCGCCGTTATCTACTTGATTACTTAAAATTAAAAACGCCAAGTCCTTTCTCTTCTGCAAGGCCTGCGCCTTAATCTTGCTCAACTGCTCAACTCGCTTTTGCTGAGCAGTCATAATGGCGTCTCTGTTTTTCTGAACATCTTTAACTATTAGCGATAAAGCAGCCGAGTCGCTACCCAACACCTCCAATATCTTTGTTTGGGCTGATTGGCGCAACAGCGACTGGGCTTGCAAAGCCATAGCAGTGAGCTGGTTTTTTATTTCCGCTTGGCGATCACTTGTGGCCTTGCTTGCATAACCAGTTGCTTCGCTGGGCGTGGGAAATTGCATTTTGGGCAGTTCAGCAATTAAAGAGTCCTGCGCCATTCTGGTTAATTGATTAGCCAGGCCGGCCAACTCCCCCTGCTTGCTAGCTTTCATTTGCGCCACCGCCGAGCGCACCTGATTTTTCTGGCTAACAGGAATTTTATTTTTCAAAATATCGGCTTTATCCTGAAAAGTTTCAGCAATTACCGAATCAATTTCCCTTAAAACATTCTGAACGGTTTTTTCAAAACTATCTAAATCGTTAAAACCGTCTTTAGCCTGGCTATAACCAACAGAAGCGCAAACCGCTGAAATCTTTTCCTGACCAATTTTTTGATAACCAGCTAAATCAGCTAACTTGCCCTGCAAATCAGGAAATTCTTTAGACGAAGAAGCGATAAAATCGCTGTAAGCGCCCACTCCGGCCAAAAACTTTCCCCCCTGCCACTGGCTATCCAAACATAACAAAGTAATTAAGTCCTTTTCAAAAATAAGCCCGCCCACCAAAACATTGCCGCTATTTGCGGCAACGACAACTGGCGTTGAAGTGGCCGGCGCGGTGGTAGCCGCATACACCGAAAAAACCAAACCCGCTATTCCCGCCACCACAATAAAACTAAAAATTTTCCAATACTTAGCTAACATATTTTTATATTATATCACAAATATTAAAACAATAAAAAAACCGTCCACAAGTTTTACACCTTCTTGGACGGCTTCTGCATTTTCTCTATCCTAATGGATTAAAAAAATGCCAAATAAAAAATAGCACAATAACCGCTATCACTACCGGTCCCCAATCTTTCAATAATTTTTTTATCTTTAGCCATTTTATCTTCATTTATTCCACCTTCTTTCAAAATCCTCCTTTTAAAGCTTCTCTAATCTCATCTGCAGTAGCGGTAATTCCTGTAAAGTATCCTTCGAGACCGGTTATATAACCACTAATGCCGGACATATCTCCTCTACATTTGGAAAAATTCCCATATATCCCGCTAATGTTTCCACTTTTGCCAGTGGCGTCTCCTTCAAGACCAGTAGCGCATCCAAAAATCCAAGAAATATCTCCAGTTATCTTGTCCCAATAGCCCCATAACTCACTAGAAACTATTCCTCGTTTATTAGAGGAATCTCCTTGGAGCCATTCACTTGCCACCCCAGAGAGCATTCCGGCGTCCCCAAATATTTTGAATTTTTTACCAGATAATCTTTCAGCATTAACTAAGGGCGGTAAATGCTCTACGATTATTTCTGGAGTATAAAGAGTAATAATACTTGCCCTTATTAATTTTATTGTTCCAGCGTCTAAAGGCATAAGATCCTCTCCTTTCAATTTGGTTTTTAATATGCGATGCAATGCAAGATTACTCCAAATATGAAAAAATTCAAGCGTTTGTTGGCTCCCAAAAAATATGATACATTAGATTATGCTTTATTTAGAAAATTGGCCGATTCAAAAAATTGAAAACACTGACCAGTATCCCGCTACATTAAAACAAATCCTTGACTCCCCGAAAGCATTATACTTTCGCGGTAATTTTTTAACAGGCAATGAAAAATGTTTGGCTATGGTAGGAGCTAGGCTGGCCAGCAACTATGGCAAGGAAATGGCTTTGAGCTTGGCGCGCGATTCAAGCCGAGCTGGTTTAACCATTGTTTCGGGAATAGCCAAAGGCATTGACGCTTGGGCGCACCAAGGCGCGGTTGAGGCCAACTGCCCGACTATAGCGGTTTTGGGCACAGGGCTTGATGAAGCAAGCTTTTACCCGCCAGAAAACTTAAAATTGGCCAAAACAATTTTAGAAAAAAATGGCTGTTTGATTTCCGAATATCCACCGGGCACCCAAGGCGCGCATTTTACTTTTCCGCAAAGAAACCGTATAATTTCGGGGTTGTCGCTGGCTGTGGTAGTAGTTGAAGCCAAAATAAAATCAGGCGCTTTGCTCACGGCCGCTTGGGCCAAGCAACAAAAAAGAAAAATTATGGCTGTGCCAGGACCTGTCAATTCGGCTAATTCGCAGGGTTGCCATTGGCTGATTAAACAAGGAGCGATTTTGGTGGAAAACTATAACGATATTTTGGCTGGCTTGGGCCTATCAGCCAATACCTTGCCCAATAGCTTGGCTTATCAGGGCCAAAACGAGCAGGAACAACAAGTTATCAATGCCTTAAAAAACAAAGCTATGTCTATTGATGGCATAATAGAAACAACCGGCCTGGCCTCTTCGGCTGTATCAACTGCTTTATGCTCCATGGAAATTGAAGGCCGAGTAAAAAATTTAGGAGGAAACATATACGCCCTGCTGGGCTAAATGACCAATTAACCTAATTTCTAATTTCTAACTAAGCACCAATGCCTAATAACTAATGTCTAAACGGGAAATGCTGTTTCTTGTTCATTGGGATTTGTTCATTGGATATTATTTAGAAATTAGTAATTAGAAATTAGAAATTTATGCAACTAATTATAGTAGAGAGCCCTACAAAATGTCGCACAATTCAAGCCTTTTTAGGCAAGGACTATAAAATTGAGTCCTCTTTTGGGCATATCCGCGATTTGCCAGAAAAAGAAATAGGCATTGATATTAAAAATAATTTTAAGCCCGAGTATGTTATTCCAGCCAAGGCCAAAGCAAAAGTGAAAATCTTAAAAGACGCGGCCAAAAAAGCCACTAACATTATACTCGCTACTGACGAAGACCGCGAGGGCGAAGCCATTGCTTTTCATTTAGCTTATATTTTGGGATTAAAAAAACCTCAACGGATTGTTTTTCATGAAATTACTAAGCCCGCCATTGAAAACGCCTTGAAAAATCCCCGGGGCATTGATGATAATTTAGTCAACGCCCAACAAGCCAGAAGAATCTTAGACAGGTTAGTGGGCTATAAGCTGTCGCCTTTTTTATGGAAAAAAGTAATGAGGGGGCTGTCGGCTGGCCGAGTGCAATCGGTGGCGGTGAAATTAATTTGCGACCGAGAAAAAGAAATTGAGGCCTTTATTCCCCAAGAATATTGGAGCGTTGTCGCTTCGCTCCTTAAATTAAAAACTGAATTTCAAGCGTCTTTAGTCGCTAAAGATGGCAAAACCATAGGCAAGTTAGAAATTAAAAACCAAGCCGAGGCGGATAAAATACTTAATGATTTAACCAAAGCCGAATACAAAGTAGCCAGCATAGAACGCAAAGAAACCCTTCGTAATCCGCAAGCGCCTTTTACCACTAGCTCGTTACAACAAACAGCCGCCAATAAATTTGGCTTTACCGCCAAAAGAACCATGATGGCCGCTCAAAAATTATATGAAAACGGCTTTATCACTTATCACCGCACTGATTCGCTCAACCTTTCAGCCATCGCCCAACAAGAGGCGCAAAATTTCATTTGTGAGCAATTAGGCAAAAATTATTGGCCCGGCGCCCCGCGAAACTTTCAAACTAAAAGCAAAGGCGCTCAAGAAGCGCACGAAGCCATTCGCCCCACCTCTCCAGCGCAAAACACTCCCGAAAAAATCAAAAGCCAGCTCACGCCCGAAATGTTCAAGGTTTATGATTTAATCTGGCGGCGCTTTATGGCCTCGCAAATGACCCCGGCTGTTTTTGACGCCACTACTGTTGACATTCAAGCTGGGCAATATACATTCAGAGTTAATGGACAAACAATGAAATTTGATGGCTTCTTAAAAATCTACACTACTAAATTTGAAGAAACCGATTTACCGCCGTTAGAAAAAAATGAAGTTTTGCAACTAAAAGAATTGCTCAAAGAACAACACTTCACCCAGCCGCCCGCCCGCTACTCTGAAGCTACTTTGATTAAAATTTTGGAAAAAGAAGGCATTGGCCGCCCCTCAACCTACGCTCCAACCTTAGACACCATTCAAAACAGAAACTATGTAGAAAAAGACGAGAACAAAAAATTTAAGCCAACCAAAATCGGCTCAACCGTGAACGATCTTTTAACCGAACATTTCCCGCAAATAGTTGATACGGCCTTCACCGCTAAAATGGAAAAAGAATTTGACGAAATAGCCCAAGGCAAAGACACTTGGCAAAAAACCATTGGCGACTTTTATTTTCCTTTTGCGGAAAATCTCAAAGAAAAAGAAAAAGCAGTAGTTAAAGTTGACCTCACTGAAAAAACCGACCGAGTTTGCCCGCAATGCGGCGGAGAAGTGATTATTCGTCTGGGTAGATTTGGCAAATTTTACGCTTGCAGTAAATTTCCTAACTGCAAGTTCACTGAAAATATTAAAAAACCACCCCTAAACGCGCAGTGCCCTAAATGCGGGGCTGAACTGGTGGAAAAAAATACTAAAAAAAGAAAGATATTTTATGGTTGCTCCAAGTGGCCTGACTGCGATTTTGCTTTGTGGGACAAGCCTACCGGCGAAAAATGCCCAGAATGCCAATCCTTAATGGTGCAAACCATTCGCAAGCAAATTCACCCTGTTAAATCCGCTGAAAGCGGAATTTCGCCAGAGGCGAAATTATTTAACAGGGTAAAATGCTCCAATAAAGAATGCCCAACATCCTTGAAAAAATCAAAGAAGGAGTAGAAAATCCGCAGACTTTTGACAAAGCGGCTGATTTTCTGCAAAAAACCTTAAACAATGAGGCAGTGTTTTTCCATTGCTTAAGAACCGGCCTTTTATTGAAAGAACTGGGCGCTGACGAACCAGCTATTTTAGCTGGCCTATTGCAAGGGGCCCCGGACACTGACGCCATCAAAGATTTTCTGCCATCAGAAATACATAATGAGGTTATTTTCATTATAAAAAAGTTTGAACAAATCAAAAATCTCGCCCTACCTAAAAAAGAGCTCAAACTCAAACCATTGGCCAGCTGGGAAAAAACTTTTCTTGATGTTCAATCGCAAAATTTGAGAAGAATGTTTTTTGCCATTGCTCAAGACCTGCGGCCTATTTTAATTATTTTAGCTAAATCGCTAGACGAAATGCAAAACCTTGAAAAATTATGCCCGTCGGAATTACGGCTTAAAAAATCATTAGCTGCTTTAGAAATTTTAGCTCCCTTGGCCTATGGCTTGGGTATCAACGAAATCAAAGGCCAGTTAGAAGACGCAGCTTTCCCTTATATTTTCCCACAAGAATACCAATGGCTCATATCAGCAGTTAAAGACGAATATAGCCAAAAAGAAAATTATTTAATCGCTATGAAAATAGCGGTTGAGGAAGCTCTTAAAAACGAAAACATTCAGGCTATGATCATTCAAGCCCGAGCCAAGCATTATTTTTCTTTGTATCAAAAGTTGTTACGACATAATATGGACATTGAAAAAATCTACGACTTGGTGGCCTTGCGTATCATTGTGCCCAACATTGAGGCTTGCTATCAGGCCTTAGGCGCGGTGCACAAAAGATGGGAGGCCCTGCCCGGACGAATTAAGGATTATATCAGCTCGCCTAAAAATAACGGCTATCGGGCTTTACACACTTCAGTAATTGGCGAACAAAACAAGTTTGTGGAGTTTCAGATTAAAACAATAGAAATGCACCAAGAATCCGAATACGGCGCAATGGCTCATTTATCTTACAAGGCCAAAAACATCAAAGAAAAAACCTACCGCCACCAATTTTACTGGCTTGACCAATTAAGAAAATGGCAGGAGGAAATTAAGGAGCCCGGCAAAATCGCTGAATTCGTTAAATCAGAGCTTTTCAAAGACCGTATTTTTGTTTTTACACCCAAGCAAGATGTGATTAATCTGCCCAAGGGTTCAACCCCGCTTGATTTTGCCTATGCCATACACAGCCAAATCGGCGAGCACACCGAAAGCGCTATTATTGACGGCAAAATCGCGCCCTTTAATCAAGCTCTATTTACTGGCCAAACCATAGAAATTATCACCAGCAAAGCTAAATCGCCCTCGTTAGATTGGTTAAAAATTGTTAAAAGCCATCAAGCCAAAAAGAAAATCAAAAACTTTTTAGAAAAGGCCTATGGGCTTTCTATTAAAGAAGTTAAAAAAACAACTTTCAGAGAAAAAAGAAATTCTTTATTGGATAAAATTTTACCGCTACGCAAAAAAGAGCCAAAAATTTTAGTAGGCGGAATAAGCGGTATTATGACGCGCTTGGGTAAGTGCTGTTCGCCCAAGCTCGGCGACAGCTTAGCCGCGTTCATTACACAGGGAGAGGGCGCCTCTATCCACACAACCAACTGCCCCAACCTCAAAGAACTCTCTGAGAAATGGCCCGAGCGCGTCCTGTCCGCCTCGTGGGCTTAGCGCCTTGAACAAAACAAAATTTATTGTAAGATAAGATTAAGCCGCGGTGATGGAACTGGTATTCATTCACGACTCAAAATCGTGCGAGCGCAAGCTCATGTGGGTTCGACTCCCACCCGCGGCACAAAATTACGAAGTAATTTTGTGCAAGGGAGCAAGGCAACTGCTTGCCTTGCGTTGGGAGGCGAACGCCGGAGCGATACCGAGCCAACAGGCGAGGTCGCGAGGGTTAAAGCCAATTGATTGGCTTTAACGGGAAATTTAGGAAATTTTTATATAAATTTCCGTATAAAATTTCCCGGGGTTTTGCGAAGCAAAACTGGCCAGCCCGAACCGAGCGGCGGCGAGGTGAGAGGCGAGGCCGACTCCCACCCGCGGCACCAAAAAACCCTTACCCCATAAAATATTGCAAAGCTATCTTAAATATGCTAATATTATAAATATGATAAACAATTATCTTCAAAAACAACTTGAATACTTCAAATCCCATCAAGACGAGCTCGTAAAAAAATATGATGGGAAATTTCTTGTCATCAATGAACAGAAAGTTCAAGGTGTTTATGATACAGAAATAGAAGCATATACAGATGCAAAAAAGAAATTTGAGCTCGGTGTTTTTTTAATTCAGCAATGTTCACCCGGTCAAGAAAGCTATACTCAAACCTTTCACTCTCGGGTGGCACTTTCTTGACTCTATGCATCTATGCAACATCACGCATTTACTACACGATACAACGGACGCACACGCGTAATATTCAATAAAGTAAAGGTGTGTTTGCCCATCACTCCCGAAGAAGCGCAAACACAAAAAGTTGATTTTAGGGAATATATCGCAATTTGGGACACAGGGGCAACCCATTCAGCCATAACAAAGAAGGTCGCAGACGACTTAGAATTAAAACCAACTGGTGTAAGGGAGGTGAGGCATGCGAAAGGAAAATCTCTTACAAATGCATATTTTATAAATATCTCACTACCTGACAATGTAATGGTCGGACAAATTAGCGTTACGGAAGTAGAACTTATACCTGATGACAATGTGTCCGATGACAAACAACCTCAACTTTTAATCGGGATGGACATAATTGGTCTTGGTGATTTTGCTGTTACTAACGCCAATGGTAAAACTACTTTTTCGTTCAGAATTCCATCAATTCAAGAAATAGATTTTGTGCCAGATATTCAAGAAAAAAATATAATGGAAGGTGGTAATAGGAAAGCCCGTCGCACTCTTGAGGCAAAGAAAAGAAGAAGTTAACTTAGATCACCCATGCGACGACTATATTTATGTTGGCTATCAACCATCTAAAAGAGTTAGAGAATTTCAAGCAAATATTATCAACTTGCTAATCCATTTCGCGAAGGATTGGTAAGAGAAAAAGACAAGCTTCGTATGAGCAAATATAGCAAAGCCCAGCAAAAAAATATCCAGCTCTACGGATACTGGGGTATCGGCGACGAATTCAATCCCCATCTGACATTCACGAAATTAGAAACATTTGACAAAACAGCGCTTTCCTTAATTCCTAAACACAATTTTTCTTTTGAGGCCTCTAAAATCGGGCTTTTTTATTTAGGCGATTATGGCACTTGCCACAAGCCTATTAAAATTTTTAGTTTTTCAAAAAAATAATGGAAATAAAAAGCAAGCTAAATGAAATGGGTTTGAGCCCCGACAATGCTATTATTATTGGTTCGGGCGTTTTGAATGCTTTGAAAATTCGCGAGAGTAATGATATTGACATAGTTGCAACCCCAGAAAAGTATCAAAATTTAGCATTAGACAACCGT
>Ga0315284_10010561_pt1 | contig 13148 bp, 10 predicted proteins | sample YL17G09_16_MG_FD_203696 | JGI IMG/M metagenome (GOLD analysis project Ga0315284, IMG submission 203696) | Sediment microbial communities from Yellowstone Lake, YNP, Wyoming, USA - YL17G09_16 | ecosystem: Environmental > Aquatic > Freshwater > Lake > Sediment | place: USA: Wyoming | collected...
TAGGTGGTATCATCTGGCGGTGGTTTATGATGGCACATCGCTCAAAATGTATGTTGATGGGAATCTGTCGAGCCAGGAAACCCAGACGACCGGGGGAACGACGCTGAACGGACAAACGATCGTTAGCAGCGAATATCCCCTTGCTATTGGGAGGTCTTATGATGGTCCTGATCCAGCGCATGTCTACTACCACTACTACTACGAGGACAATTTCCACGGTGGAATTGACGACGCCCGCCTCTATAACCGCGCTCTCTCTGCTGACGAGATACGCAGCTTGGCCGTCATCCCGGCACCGGGGGCGGTCCTTCTGGCGGGGCTGGGTGTGAGCGTCGTCGGCTGGCTACGGCGGCGGCGGACGCTCTGAGAGACCCATCTCTGCTTCTCTCGGCCTGCAGGTGGTAGTCGAGGGTGACCACTCCTGGCCCGCAATCGGCATTCGCGTCAGCGGATGACGCGGAGGTAGCGGGCGAGCCAGTAGGGGAGGAGGTAGATGTCCGGGGCGAATTCCTCGCGGCCTTCGTCGCCGCCGTCGAGGTCGAAGGCGTTGCCGTTGTGCTTGCTCATCGGCCGCTCGTCGGGAGGCAGGACTGTTTTCGTGGTCTGGCGGCGGAAATTGGGCTCGACGGACTCCAGGTCCTTGCGGCCGCTGTTGTGCACGGTCCAACTGATCGTGTCGAGCGGGAATTCCTTCAGGGTCCAGATGGATTCCTCGAGATCGAATTCTTTGGCCCCGGTGTCGGCGTAGATGAAATTCCACAGGGGGTTCTTCTCTGGCCGCTCGATCTCCCAGTGCTCCCGGATCGCCTGGCGGTACTTCTCGCGCAGTTCGTCCGTGAACGCGTAGCGGTACAGGTTCCAATAGGTCAGGAACGCCAGCTCGTCGTCGCTATGGTTCCACTCTGTCGTGAGGTCAATCCCGGGGACTTGGCTGAGCCCTTTGATCGGGATCAGGATGTTGTCGAGATAGCCGTACTTGTCGAATAGCTCGAAGGCCTTCTGCTTGTAGAGCTCCTTGCCCGTGAAGTGGTACGCCGCCTGCAGGAAAGAGATGATCTCGGCGGAATTGAGCTTGCGGTCGCCCACCTGTCGCGGGAATTGGTTGACGTACTCCGGGTGCCACCGTCCCCACTGCGTCGGCTTGCCGTCGTAATCGACGAGGTACCAGTTGTTGCGGACGATGTGGTCCATGATCGCGTCCATGAGTGCGACGGCCCGTTGCCGCCATGCAGGGTCGGGCACGATCTCGGCGAAAATCGTGTACGCAAAGAAGTGCCCGACGATCTCGTCACTGCTGGTGGTCGCCTTCCAGGCCCAGCCCTTGTCCTCGGCCGGCTGCCAGCGGGATTTGTCCGACACCTGGTACCCCGCCCGATCGAACGAACGAGCCGGGAAGCCCTCCATCGGCGTGATCGTGGTGAGCCGCTCCATCGCCTCGAAGGACTCATAGCAGTTGCGCAATGCCTCATCGGATTTCGTCACGCCGTAGCGGAACAGCTCGCCGGCAAGGTACATCGCCGTCCACAGGCCATCGTTGTCGGTGTCGATCAGCGTGCCGGTGGATAAGTCGCCCGGCTCGGTCATCGCCAGCGCGCTGTTGAAGCCATAGCGGATATGTCGCTGTCGCATCACCCTGTCGAAATGCTCCGCTTTGTCTGCGAGGGTCATGTTCTTGAAATGAATGATGTTGAGCCCCTTGCTGGTAAGCACCAGCACTGAATCGTCGGGGCCTGGCGCGATATCGACCAGCGCATCATCCACGAGCCAGCGTTTCGATGCGTAGTAATCGATCCGCCCGTCGCCGCGCAGGGCGAACGCCCCTTCGGGCGTGCCGAACCACGTTCGGCCGCCTATCGCCTGGATGCAGCGGATGTCGGCGCAAGGCAGCTTCTTCTGAAGCTCGGAGCGAGGCTCGAAGGAGTCTGCATTCAGCCGCAGGTACCCGTTGGATGTCCCGATCAGAATCGCGGCCCCATCCTCTGACTGGGCGAAGCAGTTCAGGTGCTCGCCTTGGAACGCAGCCGTATTCCGCCCGTTCGGATCGAGCCGCTGGAACGAATCGGCCCTCAAGAGCAGAAAGCGATCATGCCTGGCATCAAACCAGATCTGTCGGATCTTGCCCTCCGCGGGCTGCCGTGCCGGGTCCGTCTCGCTGAGCGTGACGTGCGTGTCGCCTGCCACGATGAAATTGAAGCCCCCTCCCATCGCGAGCAGGCGCGCATCGGACGCATGATGCGCCGACCAGAGCCGCCCGGCCCAGGCGTTGCTCAGAACGAGCTCATCCGTCAGATAGACAAACTGCCCATCGTGCGTCTCGATATCGAGGACGTGCATATCCGCAAGAGGCCGATGAAGGACATCGAGGGTGAGTTGCCCGTCATGGACCTGAAGCAAGCCCTTGCTCGACAGCACGCCGATCCGGCCGTTGCGGTCCGCGCGGACCTTCAGCAGCTTCACATCACGAAGGCTCGGCGCCAATGGCACCTTCTCACTGGAATCCTGCACGAAAGACCGGTCAACGTATGCGTTCTGCGCGCCGGCGGTCGCGGCGAAAGCCAAGCAGAGGACTGCAATAAGAGCCATCGTGTTTTGCCTGCCCCTCATATTCTGATCCTCCTTGCGGTCGAAATCTCGATACTCTTCAGCCTTGCCTGAGCACGGAAACACTCTTATGTAACACAATAGCCGGCATCGTCAAGACGTGCCAACAGGGTATTTGGAAAGTAGCACGGGCATCCTGCCCGTGTGTACCACGGGCGTCTCACCCGTGAAGGCAGGGCCAAAGCTTGCCCTCGCGAAGGCGGGGGATGGCCCTGCGACTCATGGGCAAGATGCCCATGCTACGGTGAATCGACTTTTCAAACACCCTCTGAAATTCCAAATCCATGACATCCTGCGGAGGTCAGAATAGCAGCTTGATTGCGGCGGCGGCGGCGAGGACCTGGACGACGCTGTTGAAGACCTTCTGGGGGATTCGCCGGAGGAAGAGGATGCCCGCGATGGAGCCGGCGGCGATCAGCGGGAGCATCATCAGGTCGAGCCGGACGGAGTCGCGCGTGATGAGGTCCAGGTTCGCGCTGAAAGGGACCTTGAGCCAGTTGACGGCGAAGAAGAACCAGGCGCTGGTGCCGACGAAGGCGAGCTTGGGCAGGCGCATGGCGAGCAGGTAGATGACCATGACCGGTCCTGCGGCGTTGGCCATCATCGTGGTCACTCCGGCGATGAAGCCCAGCGTCATGCCGAACCACCACTGCGTCGGGATGGGGGAGTCCTCGCCGCGCACGCGGGTGCGCCAATAATGGACAGCGAGCATGGCCAGCACGATGATGCCGATGATCGGCTGGAGCAGATCGTTGGTGACGAACCGCATGGCCTGCCAGCCCGCCATGATGCCGGCGAACGCCGAGGGCAGCAACCGTATCACGTGCCTCCATTCCGCCGCCTGGCGGTAGTACGCCGCCGCAAACACGTCGCCCAGGATGAGGATGCCGAGCAGGATCCCGGTGGACTCGCGCGTGTGCCTGGGAAAGACCATCGCCATTAACGGGATGATGAGGATGCCAATCCCCGGCAGACCGGTCTTGCTCACGCCGACCAGAAAGGCGCACACGCCCACGACAAGCCAACCCGATGAGTTCAGATCGAACACACTCTATCCTGACCATTCGACAGTACACTTGCCACGACACATGCTACGTCTTTAGCGCGCAGCCTCCCATCCGCCGGGTGGCACCGCCAAACTCGTTTGACGGTGCTCATTCGATGGGGCCCGCTCAATCGAGACCCCACGGGCAAACGAGTTTGCCCGTGCCACCAAGGATTATGCCTTTCCAGGCTAAGCACGTACCCCGCAATTGCGGGCCGTGCACTGTAGCCGTTTTGACACCGCCACGCAACCGGTTTTGCGCCGTCACCCGGGCGCTCGTCTGTCGGTGGCGACCAAACGTCGCGGCGGCCCTTCCATTTGTCATGTCGAGCGAAGCGCAGCGCAGTCGAGACATCTGGCATCGCAAATGGCGCACTGCTCAATCTCGGCCAGACCCCTCGGCTGCGCTCGGGGTGACAGGAAGGGGCCTGTCTCACCACTCAATGTAGTCGTACTTGTCTGTCGTTGGCGTGACCGGATGGCTTGACGTTGTGGGGTGAGCCGGTAGAATGGCGGGTGATTCCGACCGGTGTCGAGAATGGAAAGGGTAGGGACATGGGCAATGGACTGGCCGGCCGCGTCGTCGCGGCTGTTACGTCGTTTGTCGTCGCGGCGATGCTTGCAGGCTGTCAGCAGCCGCAGACCCCGAATGAGAAGCAGGCCAGGCTCTTGGCGGCGGAGAATATCCAGCTCAAGGAGCGCCTGGTGAGTCAGCAGGCACGGGCGGAGACGGTGCAGAAGCAGCAGGCGCGGAAGCTTCAGCAGCAGGAGCAGGAATTAGCCACATGCCGGACCCGCACGGAGCAACTGCAGAAAGACCTCAAGAAAGGCATCGCCGAGCGCGTCGGCGACGTGACCACGAAAGTCGTGGACGAGAACGCGCGCCTGCGCAAAGAGATCCAGAGACTCCAGGCGGAAATCAAGAAGCTCAAGGCCGACCCGAATCAATCGTAGGTCCTATCGGTCCTACACTTCCGCGTACGCGCAGACCCTTCGCACCGCCTCGACGCAACTGGGCAGGTTGCCCTGGAGGTGGTGTCGCTGCATGGCGGCGGCGACGAGTCCGACGAACATAGGCTGCGGCCGCAAGGGTCGCGACGTCAGGCATGGGTGGGCCTGGGTCCCCATGAAGAATGGGTGGGTCGGCAGTTCCAGGATCTGCATGATGGGCTGGTCGGGCGCCCTGCCGGAGAAGACCAGGCCACCCGCCTCCAGCGTCTCGATGTAGCGGGGATCGACCTCGTAGCGGTGCCGGAATCTCATGCGGACCGTGTCCTTTTGGCCGAAGAGGTCCCAGGCGAGCGTCTGCGGCGTGATCTTGATGTCCCTGCCGCCCAGCCGCATGTTGCCGCCGAGGCCCTCGATCTTCTTCTGCTCGGGCAAAGTGTCGATTACCGGCTCGGGGGCCTTCGCGTCCAGCTCGGTGCTGTTGGCGCCCTTGAGGCCGCAGACGTTGCGGGCGAACTCGATTACGGCCATCTGGAATCCGAAGCACAGGCCCAGGTAGGGCAGATCGTTCTCGCGGGCGTGCCTGACGCAGGCGATCTTGCCCTCGGCGCCGCGGGCCCCGAAGCCGCCGGGGACGATGATACCGTCCACCTCGGCCAAATGCCGCCGGGCGTTCTCGTCCGTAATGGACGTGGTCTCGATCCACTTGATCTTGACGTCGCAGCTCAGTGCGATGCCGGCGTGCTCCAGCGAGTGGATGATCGAGGCGTAGCTGTCCCGCACGGAGGTGTACTTGCCGGTGATGCCGATAGTGGTCTCGTACTTGGCGGTCCCGATCTTGTCGGTGAAGTCGCACCATCTGGCCCAGGCCTTTCGCTCGTGGCGCAGGTCGATGCGGTCCTCGATCTTGAGCAGGCGGAGGACCTCGAAGTCCAGGCCGTGCTCGCGGAGCATGGCGGGGATCATGTAGATGCTCGCCGAGTCGGGCAGGCTGATTACTCGCTCCAGCGGCACGTTGCTGTACACGCTGATCTTCTGGCGGGCCTTCTCGTTGACCGGGTTGGTGGCCCGGCAGACGATGATGTCCGGCTGGATGCCGAGCTGCATGACCTGCTTGATGCCGAGCTGGGCGGCCTTGGATTTCTGCTCGCCGAGGGCGGGCGGCTCCATGATGTACGTCAGCGCGACGAAGCAACTGCTGCCCGGCCCTTCCTCGTAGGCGAGCTCGCGCATGGCTTCGATGAAGTAGGCGTTTTCGAGGTCGCCGACCGTGCCGCCGATCTCGACGAAGACGACGTCGGCCTTGGTGTCGGCGGCGAGCTGCCGCAATCGCATCTTCACTTCGCCCGTCACGTGCGGGATCATCTGCACGTCCCGGCCGAGGTAGTCGCCGTGCCGCTCCTTGCTGAGCACGGAGCTGAAGATCTGGCCGCTGGTGGCGAAGTTGGCCCGGCTCAGGTCCTGGTCGAGAATCCGCTCGTACGTGCCCAGGTCCATATCCGTTTCCATGCCGTCGTCGAGGACGAAGACCTCGCCGTGGCGGAAGGGATTGAGCGTGCCCGAGTCGATGTTGAGGTAGCCTTCGAGCTTGATGGGCGCCACCTTCAGGCCCTTGTCCTGCAGCAGCTTGGCCAGGCACGAGGAGAAGATCCCCTTGCCCAGTCCGCTCATCACCGTGCCCATGACGAACACGTAGCGGGTCTTGCCCTTCTTATAGTTCGCCGGCAGCGGAGAGAAGAACTCGCTGTCCGTGGAGGTGTCGCTGATCTTCGTGAATAGTTCCCTGCTATCAACCATCTGGCTTCCAATCTCAACGTGTTCCATGCTTCTCGGCTCTATCATCCCTGACCTCAACTGAGTCCTTACCTCATGTGCTGGGGGTTATTCTTCGTCAGTTCGCCCTCTTGCTCTCAGCCCATTGCTGTACAAAACTCCTGAATTCATGTAACATCTCATCACAGTCCCACCCGTAGTGTTTCCTGACCATGAGGTTGATATCGCATCCCATAGCAGTACAATAGCTGAGCAACACTCCTTCTTTGCAGTAGCGATCTGCGTCGTCACGGAATTGCACCCTTGCTCCAGAGTCATCGACCAAGTCCTTAATGACCGCGAGATCTAAGTGAACCGCCCAACTGAACCGCCGGTATATCATAGGATAGACCTTTGCGAAGTCGGGGGACACAATCGTTGATAGCTCCTTGCAGATACACCAGACCTTTGGAATAGGTTCTAATCCCTCCTTCTTAAGACTGTCGATGTCCTTACCAAGGTCTTGAAGCTTCTTGTCAGCAGCGAGTCTCTCGCTCCCAGAGCTTAGGTCCCGAAACTCCTCAAACATCGTGCGGTTCTCGCGTAAGGAGAGGTAGTCCCACCTTCGAAATCTCTGATAGCAACTGTCGCTGCCGACAGCATCCGTCTTATCGGGGGCCTGCAGACACCAGAGCAACTTCACGTCGAGTTCGCACAGAATCCTAAGGAGCGCAGCGGCTGGCAGTTTGTGGTCATTTTTCAACAGAGAGAAGATACCTTTGCAGTATTTCCGCCCACACAGAAAGCAACCAGCGATCAGCGTATTGACTTCCCATGATGACCCACTCAGCTTCGGCATATGGGATAACGTTTCGTCAAACCACCTGTTTGTCATTTCTTCAATTTGTGATTCCATGGGGGCTCCTTAGCCCATTGTCTTGTATCGTTCGACAAATCCGGCGTACTGCTCGGGGGTGTCGATGCCTTCGCAGGTGTGCTCGACCCTGCCGACGAGAATCGTGTAGCCGTTCTCGATGACGCGGAGCTGCTCGAGCTTTTCGAGCTTCTCCAGAGGCGCCTGCGGCAGCGAGGTGATCTTCAACAGAAACTCCCTGCGATAGGCGTAGATTCCAATATGACGCAAATAATCACCCACATCGCCCACGCCCGCATGTTCCCGGTCATAGGGGATCACCGAGCGGGAGAAATAAATGGCCTTTCCCCTTGCGTCCACCACCACCTTAACCACGTTCGGGTCGGCGATTTGTTCGCGGGTGGCGAAGGCAGCGGCCAGTGTGGCCATCGGGGCGTCGGGATTGTCAAGCAGCAGCCGGGCCAGGTAGTCGATGTGCTCGGGGTCGATCTGGGGCTCATCGCCCTGGACGTTGATCACGATCTCGGCGTCGCTCTTGCCGACGGCCTCGGCGATGCGGTCGGTGCCGCTCTGGTGGTTCGGCGAGGTCAGGACGCACTCGGCGCCGAACGTGCGGGCCGCCTGCACGATCCGCTCATCGTCGGCGGCGATCACCACCCGCTGCGGCAATTTCGCCTTACCGGCCTGCTCCCACGTATGCTGGATGAGGTATTTGCCCGTATCTTGGGCGAGAACTTTCGCGGGGAACCTAGTGGACGCGTAGCGAGCAGGGATACAAACGACTGTCTTCACACTGGATTTACGATTTACCATTGACGATTTACGATTACTACTCACGATCTGCTGCCGACACTCGCTGCGATGGACCCACAATCGCAAACAGCAAACTGTAAATCGTCGATCCAGAGCCCTTTCGGTTGTGGCGACATGCCCCAACACGTACAGCCGCTATCATACGCCCGCCGCCCGGCCGTGTCAATGCATTGATGACCGATCCTCAAGAATCCTCAATCCATCCATGTTCGGGGGTTGCAATCTGTCACCGGCCGCATATACTGCATCGGCAACTGGGTACTGGGGGGGCGCAGGAAGATATGAAAGGGCTTTGACATGATGAACTGCGTGCTGGGCGCCGGGCAGATTGCCATCGCGAACATCGATATCGCCGTGATCGTCCTGTATTTCGTGGTGATCATCGGCTTGGGGGTGTGGGCGGGGCTCAAACGCCGGGGCACCACGGAGAGTGCGGGATACTTCCTGGCCGGCGGCACCCTGACCTGGCCGCTGATCGGCATGGCCCTGTTCTCCACGAATATCTCCACGATCCACCTGGTCAGCCAGGCCCAGGAAGGCTACATGAATGGCCTGGCCTACGGCAACTTCGAGTGGATGGCCCCGTTCCTGCTGATCACACTATCGCTGTTCTTCGCCCCATTCTATTTCCGCTCGAAGGTGGCGACGCTGCCGGACTTCCTGGAGCAGCGGTACAGCCGGGGCTGCCGGGACTACCTGGCCGCCCTGTCGATCGTCTCGGCCATCGTGATCCACATCGGCTTTACGCTCTATACCGGGTCCGTCGTGCTGGAGGAGATGTTCGGGTTCGACAAGTGGACGAGCATCATCGGCACCTCCGTTCTAACGGGCATTTATACGATTTTCGGCGGTTTGCTGGCGGTCGTACTGACGGAGTCGCTTCAGACGATCATCCTTCTGGCCGGCGCGATCGTGATTACGCTGGTCGCCTACTTCCATGCCGGCGGCTGGGAGGGCGTCGCGGCCCACGTCGATCCGGTCAAACTGACAATGCTGCGGCCGGCGAGCGATCCGGCCAATCTGCCGTGGTATTCGGTTTTCCTGGGCTATCCCGTGATCGGCCTGTGGTATTGGTGCGCCGACCAGACGATCGTGCAGCGCGTGCTCGGGGCCAAGAACGAGAATCATGCCCGGGTCGGGCCGTTGTTTGCCGGGTTCATCAAAATCCTGCCGGTGTTCATCTTCGTCTTTCCGGGCACGATCTGCCTGGCGTTGCTGAACCAGGGCCGGCTCCCGGCCCTGCCGGCTTTGAAAGTCGATGCTACGCAGGCCGCCCCGGCGGACCTGTCCCCCACGGAGCAAAAGGTCTATCAAGCAGTCCGGGACTACAGCGGCGAGGGGGAGGCTGTGCGGTCGGATTACGTGACGGGAAAGACGGGGCTGAGTGCGCAGGAGGTGGATCAGACCATGACCGGCCTCGTCCGCAAAGGCGTACTCAAAGCCAAGTCCGACGCCGTATACGCACACATGATTCTCAGTCTGCTGCCGCCGGGGCTTCGGGGAGTGCTGGCGGCGGCCTTGCTGGCGGCGCTGATGAGTACGGTTTCCGGGGCTTTGAATTCGATCGCGACGCTGTTCAGCTATGATCTGTACCGTCGATGGCGCCCCGAGACGCCGGACCATAAGCTGGTCGTCATCGGGAGAATCGCCACGTTCGTTGCCATGGTCGTCGCGATCCTCTGGTCGCCTCTGGTCGGCCACTACAAGAGCATCTATCAAGGCTCCAACACCGTGATTTGCTATCTCGCCCCGCCGATTACGACGGTGTTCATTTGGGGCATCTTTTGGCGGCGGGCATCGGGGCGGGGGGCCCTGGCGACCCTGGCCATCGGATCTCTGCTTGGGCTCATCGTGTTCCTGCTGGACTGGTTCAAGGAGTACACCCACTGGAACCTTCAGTTCATGCTGGCGGCGTTTTCCCTGTTTGTGGTCTGTTCGGTGGTCCTGGTGGTGACCTCGCTGATCTGGCCGCACCACCACACGGAACAGAGTGCGAAGCTGGTGTGGAAGAACCCTCTGGAGGCACTGCAGTCGCCCGGCTGGCCGGGTATCGGCAACTACAAGCTGCTTGCCGGTGTGCTGTTTGTCGTGATGATTACGCTGTACATCGTTTTCGCGTGAGCTGACTTCATGTCACCCCCGCGCAGGGGGAGCCAGAGTAGTTCGGTACATGGCTGGATTCCCGCCTTCGCGGGAATGACATCGGCCGGGTGGTATCGTCAAGCGTAGCTTGTTTGTAGTGTGCCCGTAAGGGCATCTGTAGAGACGCAAAATCTTGCGTCTCCACGGTGTTGCTACGAGCAGGCCTGCGGCGGTGACGATGCCAGCCGTCACACGCGCCAGGCAAGGTTGAATGCGTACGATTGGGTTGTCCATTTTTCAGGAGGCTGTCTCATGGGACATAGGAGAAGAGTAAGTCTGGCGGTTCTGGTGGCTGCATTGGCGGCGATCCTGCCGGCGGGGTGCTGCTCGACGTGTTCGAAGTGCCCGTTCGCCAAGCCGCAGGTCCAGCGGCATGGCGCGGTGATCGGCATCCCCGCCGAGAGCATCGCGGAGTACAAGAAACTGCACGCGGACATCCCGCCCGGCGTGCTCAAGACCGCCGGCAAGGCCAATTTGCACAACGGCTCGATCTACCTCGGCGAGGTCGCCCCGGGCGAGCACTATCTCTTCAGCTACTGCGAGTACACGGGCAGGAACTACAAGGCCGACACGGCCAAGATCGCCAAAGACAAGACCGCCCAGGAGTGGTGGAAGCATACCGACCCGCTGCAAAAGCCCCTGCCGACGAAGAAGGAAGGCGAGTGGTGGGCCGCATGGGAAGAGGTCTTCCATCATACCGGCCCGGCGTACAAGAAGAGCGACATCAAGTCGCGACATGGCTCGATCATCGGCATGCCCGAGCAGAACATCCTCGCCTATACCCAGTTGCACGCGGCGGTCTGGCCCGGCGTCCTGGCGGCCATCGACAAGGCCAACATCCGCAACTACTCCATCTACCTCGGCCAGATCAAGCCGGGCGAATACCTCCTGTTCAGCTACTTCGAGTACGTCGGCAACGATTTCAAGGCCGACATGGCGGGCATCGCCGACAAGGTGACCAAGGCCTGGTGGAGCTACACCGACCCGCTCCAGGTCCGCCTGCCCGGCACCCCCGAAGGCGAGCAATGGAAAGCGATGGAAGAAGTCTTCCACGCGAACTGAAAGACGATAGGACCTATAGGACCAATAGGACCCATAGGACTTATTACCGCCCGTTGATCACTGCAAAGGAGGTTCAGACTATGTTAAAGAACGTCCCTCCGATCCTCTCGCCGGAGCTGATGAAGGTCCTGATGGAGATGGGCCACGGCGATGAACTCGTACTGGCCGACGGGAATTTCCCGGCCGCGAGTGTCGCCCGCAGGCTGGTCCGCTGCGACGGCCACGGCGTGCCCGAGCTGCTGGAGGCCGTCCTGAAGTTCTTCCCGCTGGACATCTACGTGGACCGGCCGGTGGGCTTGATGGCCGTCGTGCCGGGCGACAAGACCAAGCCGACCATCTGGGAGCAGTACCGGACAATCATCAAGGCCAGCGGCGAGAAGTTCTCCGACTTCGAATTCATCGAGCGATTCGCCTTCTACGAACGCGCCAGACAGGCCTACGCCGTCGTCGCGACCAGCGAAAAGGCCCTCTACGCCAATATCGTCCTGAAGAAGGGCGTGTTGTAAACCATTGCGGACTGAGGATTTATGATTGCAGATTGGGCCAGACCTGGTTCAGCTTCCTCCGCGCTGGGGCGCCGCTGGCGGGGCAAAGGATGGGTGGCACGGGCAAACTTGTTTGCCCGTGGGCCTTCGGATGAGCCGTCCCAATCGAGACACCACCGTCAAACAAGTTTGGCGGTGGCACCCAGTGAAAGTGTTACCCGGTTTTGAACCATGCCGACACGCGCGAACAATCCACAATCCGGTCGTCTGTCGTCCCATAATTCGTGGCTGGGCCTTGACAGGCAGGCGGGTCGGGGGGTAGAATGGACAGTTCGGCGAAGGACTGTCTGTATCTTGGCGCCGGCCGGGCGGAGTAGTTTGTTCCGGCACGGCAGACAGGCTTTTGTGTCTCATTGCGGCAGAATAGGGTAAGAACAGCGCACAGGAAGTGCCGAAAAAAGGGAACAGACATTGAGGCAGGCGCATCTGTGCCATGAGTTTGAAGATATTGCCGCGGAATTTCGGGCGCAGCATATCCATGACGGGGCGAATGATGCATCCGGAGACTGCCGGTGGTGGGCAAAGTCGCCCGGTGGGGGCCGGAGAAACTGGTAAGGAGTTGCACGATGGGTAAGCGTAAAGCGTTCACGTTGATCGAGTTGCTGGTCGTCATCGCGATCATCGCACTGCTCATGTCCATCCTCATGCCGGCGCTATCGAGGGTGAAGAATCAAGCCAGGAAGGTTGCCTGCCAGGCTATTTTGAAACAGTGGGGCCTGTATTGGAAGATGTATTGCGATGACAACAACGGCTATTGGCTTAGCGGCGCGGGCGGCGGGAGCGGCCGGTGGTGGTTCGAGCCCATGCTGAGCATGTTCAAGATCGGGGTGAAGATGCGATGCTGTCCGACGGCGACCAAGGCACTTGGCAATGGCGTTCACCAGGGCATCGGGTATTGGGCCTTTCAAGCCTGGCAGACCGGCGACTGGATCGGAAGTTATGCTCCGAATGGCTGGATGTGCAACCCGCCGGCGAGCATTCCACCTACCGGCCAAGTCTGGGGCAGGGGGCCTGCATCCGACCATTGGAGGACGCCGCAGGTGCCAAAAGCAGCGGAGATCCCGCTGTTCACGGACGGCTGGTGGGTCGATTTCTGGCCACGCCACACGGATCAGCCTCCGGCCATCCCTGGGGGTCCGCCCGATCAACCGAATGTGAATGAGATGAACCGTGTCTGCGTGGACCGCCACAATGCCGCCTTGAATGGGCTCTTCTGTGATTTCTCGGTACGTCCAATCGGCATGAAAGAGCTGTGGACCCTCAAGTGGAATAAGAGCTATAACACCCGGGGTGTCTGGACGAAGGCGGGCGGCGCGGATGGTTCGGATTGGCCAGAGTGGATGTGACGCTACAAAGACTATTGCTC
>Ga0315284_10010562_pt1 | contig 13147 bp, 11 predicted proteins | sample YL17G09_16_MG_FD_203696 | JGI IMG/M metagenome (GOLD analysis project Ga0315284, IMG submission 203696) | Sediment microbial communities from Yellowstone Lake, YNP, Wyoming, USA - YL17G09_16 | ecosystem: Environmental > Aquatic > Freshwater > Lake > Sediment | place: USA: Wyoming | collected...
ACGGCGAAAACCATCGATCTTGCCCAGGATATTGAGGATTGCGCACGAAGGCTTCTCGTCATGATCGAGATGCGCGAGCGTTCCGTGGAAAAGGCATGGCAAGACGTCCAGCAGAACGGGCCTATCCCCTTCCCCGAGCACTCTAGAACGGAGAACCTCTTCAATGCGAGCGGCCGATGGGGCGAGTTTTCGACGGCAGCCCTCGATGCGGACCTCCGCGCTGAGTATGTCCGGCTCGTGGAAAACATCGACTATGCCATGCCGTGGTTCGATCGTTCGCTCGATGGCATTGAACTCGATGCGCTGAACAAGCACGCAATCTGGACCCGCGGCGACTACGCAAGTGCGGCAGTGCGATTCAAGAACCGGGTCTTCGGTGAAACGACCTTCAGCTACACGAACTCATCCGGGGATAAGGTGAGCATGTCGTTGCTCGACGTCGAGCGGCGCCTGTTCGACATGTCTTTCGACCCGAATCACCCGCCGGAAATCCGCTGGGGGGCCGCGCCCGGAAGCGAGGAGGCGAAGAACGCGCCTGAAATGGGGACACCACTGCCGCACAAGGGCGTCGTTTCGATGGCCGAGGCGTACCGGCGTGAGGCGTATTACCGGTCGCTGGTCCAGCGGGACACGGACCCAAGCTTCCTTCGAGAGATGTTCACCGAGGGATTCTCGCTGCCGCAGAAAGTGGACGATACCATCGTTCAGAAATGGCTCGGCGGAGAAGCGTCTCCTCCACTAGTGCCGCACAACGGCCGCCTGGCGTGGATGAAGGAACAAGCCACGGCACGGTAGACGGCGCCCCTGCCTTCACCGAGTTCCGGCCTTTTGCGAAACCTTCTGTTGGCGCTCATCCACGAGTTTGTTGACGGTATCACGCAGGTCGAGGGTAAGTCTGGGCCGGTAGTCGTCCTTCACGAAGTCGCGCAGCTTAGGATGCCCGATCAGCGTGTGCAGGCGGACGTTGGCCTGCAGCAGAGAATCGAGCATCTCCTTGTTCATCTCTTGTCCGCTGTTATTGCAGAGGACGCCGATGCGGTTGTTGATGTTGTAACCGGAGACGAAAAAGCGGAGATAGTCGAAGTTACCGTAGGTCGCGTCCTGCCCCTCGCCGCGAAGCTGAATGTCCGTATAGGCGTCGGCCTGCGGCATGTACATGAGCGACCCGCCTGGACCGAGTTCGGTTGTCGAGTGCCACTCGAGGAGGCCCTTATCGCCGACGATTCTTCTCGCATGCCTGGCGAGGGCATAAAGGGCTGCGGGGTTCTGCATGTACTGCCCGTCGAAGTAGAGGCCGTCCGGTTTGAGGTCGTTCATGACGCGGGTGATCGCCTCAAGGAACAGCGGCATGTTTTCGCCGTTGACGACGGCGCCCGGAGAGAAGCCGGGCTTGTCGTTGACGGCCTGGCCCTCTTGCGACGTCCCTTTGAGAAAGTAGAACGGACTGGTGTAGACGATGAACCGCATTCTCATGCGGTGAATGGTTTCACGCACGCGGACGAACTCGTCGACGCCGAGGCGCGGCACAAAATCGAGGTTCCAGTCCTTCCACAACATGACCTCCGACTGCAAGAGGATTACATTACCGTAAGGTTTCCATGAGAGGAGTTCCTCGTCGGACGGATATGCGTTCTGGGCGGACCAGTGCCAGACAACCTGAAGATCGAGAGAACGATCCCAGGCATACGCTTTAGGCGGACACACCCCGACGGCCAGCACGGCATCCTCGGGCAACGCGTACTTGGCCACGACGGGGCCGGCTGCGTCGAAATGGTCGTTGAGGTCAAGGTCCGAGCAATACAAGCCGAAGCCGCCCCACTCGTCCACAACAAGATGATTGGTTTTCCAGGAGGCGTTCCAGGCGGGCGCGATCTTGCTCTCGACCTCGAGGTCCATCGCCTCGTGGGCATGGAGCATGAAGAGTGAATCGCCGTTTATACGGATGGCTAGCTTGGGGCAATCGACGCTAATACTCGCGAACCCCTCCCCTTCGTGCGTAATCTGAACGCCATCGAGAGGCTTGCCGACGCGCAGGACGGCGACTTTTCTGAGGCGCCCGATGCGTTGCTCGAACTCGATATCGCCGTTGCGCTCATTCACGTTCACGATGGCGCCGGTCGTGACGATGCGAATGCGGGCGCCTTTATGCGCGAGCGACAACACCCTCATTCCGAATTGCGGCTCGGGGAATTGGCTCGGGTCCATCAATTCTTGAAAAGTGGGCACGGCGGCATATGCCCCGCCGATAAGCACCAAGGCAACCAACGAGAGCAACGTCCGCAATGATCTCAACACATCCTCACCTCCCTTTGACATACGCTGCCAACAAGATGAATCACTAGATTAGAACCTCGAGTGGAACGTCAGACCGGCCGCCTCGTATCCCTTGCGAAGGTCCTTCATATACTGGGTGATCGCGATGACATCCGCGCCCGCGGCGAGAAACCGGGCGCCCTTGGCGATGAGTTCGGGGGCGGCCTCCGGCGGACATGGCATGCCCCAGTGCCGGTTATACTTCTTGCACAATGCGGCCAGCTTGTCGACCGCTTCGAGGACCAGCGGGTGTTGGAACTGCCCGGGCACTCCGTAGCTGTGCGAGAGGTCGCCGGGACCGATGAAGAACACGTCGATGTGATCCGTAGCGACGATCTCTTCCATACAGTCAACGGCTTCCTTGTCCTCGATCTGAACGATCAGGAATCGCTGTTCATTCACCCACTTGATGTACTCCTCCGGGCTGAGCATGCAGAAAGGCCCGTCCGAATTGCCGCCGTCCCAAGGCCGTCTGCCCCTTGGATGGAATCGGGTCATGCGCACAATCTCCGCGGCCTCTTCGCCCGACATAACGTGCGGCACCATGATCCCCGTCGCATCCATTTCGAACGGGCGGATGAGGTTTGAGTAACCGCCCTTGGCCACGCGGACCATCGAGTCCATTCCGCCCATCTTGGCCGTGCGGACCTGATTGTGAACGGTCTGCAGGTCAACCGGGCCATGCTCCATGCAAAGCCAGACGCAGTGGATACCCAGGTGCCCGAAGATCTCGACGACGTTGGGATCCGTCAGGTTCGTCTTCGCGCACCACACCGCTTCATTGTTCCGCAGTTTCCTCAATACAACGCTCTCGTGCATCAATACTTCCTCCCCGCCTATAGAATTGAATATAGGCATTCTACGCGAGACACACCCCGATGTCATGCCGCACTCCAATACGCCCACCTTCGGCGGTTGATAGTTTGGAGGTTAGGTTGTGAGGCAGCTTGAGAGCTTTGTCGGGCAAAGATCACGGGGAAATGGGCAGAGAGCGAATACGTATCCGATACTGCTCGAAGACGACAATGCTTCCATTCTCTAGGGCTTCCCCAATATGCGGAAGGTTCGAAAACAGAAGCGCCACTTGCTGATCGGGACGCCTCTCTGAGCCGCGTCGAAACAGAATGAGCGACGGTTTGGGCTTCTTCCACAGAGCGAGCAATGCAACGAAGTCGGTATCAGCCGAAACGAGAATGCGATCATCGGCGGTGGCTTTGTCGAAGACCTCGGAGTCGTTTTTCGACTGAAGACCTACCTCTCGTACATGAATGGCGTCATAGCCCGCCTTTCGAAGGGCTTTCGCGACCAACGGCGACAATGCGTTGTCGATCAGGAATCGCATGCCACTCCTAACAGAGGCAATTCACGCTCTCTAACCGCTTCGGCCGCATACCGCAACGCTTCCGCGATGTCCCCTTCTTCAAGATCAGGAAATGCCTCAAGGATCTCCTTGGCTGGCATGCCGTCAGCGACCATGTCAACAACCGTGGCCACGGGAATTCGGAAGCCGCGTAGGCATGGCACGCCACCCATTTGCTGCGGATCTACTGTGATTCGTGTGTATCCCATTGTGTTTGTCCTCAAATGGTAAGCCGCTGCATTGAATTGTATCGCGTGTCCGCGCCTTCTTTCCAGGACCAAACCCAACACCGAACATCATCCCACAAAATCCACACTCCGGGCCAACACGGCCTTCTTGAGCCATCGCACTTCTAGGCCCTTCCGGCCTTCCCGCTCAAACAGCAACCGACTGCGACCATTTCCGGGTGAACGGTTACCATTTCCGTTTGCTGCATCACTCACTCGACGAACCTCATGATCCATGTTTGGCCGGATTATACAATGACCTGCATCCAGGCGCAGCACGCGGCCGCCTGAGCTCAGTAGACGGTTTGTGTTCCCGTATGTATAATTCCGCCATGAAAAGCGTACGCCTGAATCTTATTCTAGTCTTGTCGATTTCCATTGGGGCAGTGGCGTGCCAACACTCGGCTATGGAGCGCAAGCCGCAAATGCAGTCTGAGTCTTCCGCACAAAAGCTCCGCAAGATCCTTGAAGCGCAGCCAGCCGCCAATCTGCTTCCGGAGCTCGCATCGCGAACGCCCGGGGAATGGTCCGTCACTCCGGTCGGCGCGCAATTGCTCGCATCGAGTAGAGAGGCGGCCACGGTTGCGACCATGCCCGAGACGACGTACACGAGGTACCGCTTGTTCAAGACCATAGGGGAGCGCGCGCCTTATGATCGACCTTACGGCGAGAAGCGGTCGCTCCTATCACGCGAAGTACTCGCGGCATGGCTCGATGCGGACAATTCTCGTATCGACCGCATCAACGACCTCGTATGGGACATCTGCGAGGAAAGCACGTGGGTCGGCCCTGCTCACGAGAAGGCGGAGTGGCACATCGATCTGTACGCGGCGGAGACCGCCGCCGATCTGGGCTATGTACTGATGCTGCTGGGAGACCGCCTCCCGGAGGAAGTCCGGGGGCGTGTCAAGAAAGAGGTGAACCGGCGCATCTTCGAGCCTTACCTGGCGCACGCGCACGAGTACTGGTGGGACAGCGGGAGGAACAACTGGACCGGCGTCTGCGCGGGTTCCGTGGGAGAGGCATTCCTGCTCTTCGAAGACAACATCCAACGCCAAGCCCAAGCCCTGTCGATCGTCCTCGGGCAATTGGACCGTTTCATCCGGAACGCCTTTGAAGCGGACGGCGGCTGTCTCGAAGGCATAGGCTACTGGAATTACGGCCTTCTCCATTACGTGTGTTTTGCGGAAATGCTGCGGGTCAGGACGGGCGGCGCAATCGACCTCCTGTCGAACGACAAGGTCCGGGCCATCGCGGCCTATCCGCTCGCGGTGGTGATAGGCAAAGACACCTATGCGAGCTTCTCGGACGCCCGCGAGCACGCGTCGGTCCGGCCCTTCCTCGCTGCACGACTTTCCGAGCGCACGGGGATAACAGGATTGCGCGCGCTGGTCGAAGATGCCGGAGGAGGGCGCCTCGGTGAAGCACTGCGGGACCTCTCATGGTGGGACGGAACTCGCCCGGAGATGCCGAAACTCGACAACTCATTTCTGCCTGTCTCGGGTTTGGCGCGTCTGGTCGGGAACGCCGGCGAGCACACAGTTGTCTTGGCTGTGAAAGCGGGCCATAACGCGGAATCTCACAATCACAACGACGTGGGAAGCTTCGTTCTGGCCGTGGATGACACGGTATATCTCTGCGATCCGGGCGCAGGAGTGTACAACGCCGCGTACTTCGGGCCGAAACGCTATGAAAACGTCTTTGCGAACTCCTATGGACACAGTGTCCCGCGGATCGGAGGCACGTTACAGCCGGCCGGCCAGGAGTACTGCGGGACCATGCAGAAGACCGGCGACAAGTCCATCTCGATCAGCTTCGAGAAAGCCTACGCCGTCCCTTCGTTGAAAACGGCGATGCGCTCGATAGAGATACACGGCGGTGAGGTGATCCTACAGGACTCCTTCACGTTCGAAGGCGAAACACGCGAGGTTGAAGAGGCATTCATGACCTGGAATCCCGTCGAGATCGGCGGGAACGTCGCCCGCGTGACAACGGACAAGGGAACGCTCGAGATTCGCGCCGAAAACGGGACCTTTACCAGTGAGCGTCTCGAGAAGGCGTGCAAAGCAAACAAAAAAGAGGGCGTCTTGACCCGGATAGCCGGCGCCTATCCGGCATCCACGCAGATCAAAGCTCGGTTCTCCATGATGTTCCATGCCAAAGACTAACTCCATGCTGACCCATATCGGCCGAGGATCCGACTCATGAACCTGGCGACGAAGCTATGGCTGCTGGGGCACATTGCCCGATGGCTTGCAGTGCGGAATCGGTACAACACGCACTACCGTTTCACGCTGCCGGACAATCCGAAATTCATGGGGCCGCGTGACGCCGTCAAGCTGATTCGCGACGGGGACGCAGTGGCCCTGTCCGGTCTTGGAGGCAACCAGTGGGCCTCAATCATCTACTGGTCCATGCGGGACCTATTCAAGGAAACGGGTCACCCGCGCGATCTCACGGTCATCAGCATCGGCGGGCAGGGCGCGCGAGGCCGTGCGCCTGGTTCGATCGAGGAACTGGGCGTCGATGGCCTGTGTACGCGCTTCTTCTGCGGCCATATGGAGACGTACAAATCGCTTCTGCGGCTGGCGGACAAGGGCCGCACGGAACTGCAATGCCTTCCGCAAGGCGTCTTGGCGTTTCTGATTGAAAGCCAGGGGCGCGGCGAGGATTCGCTCCTGACGAGCACGGGTGTCGGCACGTCCATGGATCCGCGCATAGGCCCGGGGACACCCGTCGCCGGAACGGGCACGACACAGTGGGTCGAAGTCGAGGGAGACCAGCTTCGGTTCCGCCTGCCGAAGATCAACGTGGCTGTCTTCAACGCGCCGTCCGCCGACCGCGAAGGCAACATCTACGTGAAGAACGCGGCCATGATCGCGGAGAGTTGCGAGATCGCGAAGGCCGCCCGCAAAAACGGCGGTCTTGTGATCGCGAACGTCGGGCGCGTGGTCGAGAAAGGCCATGACAAGGTGTTTCTACCCGGCGACGACGTTGACGCCGTAGTGGTCTACCCGGGTACTGAACAGGCCGGGTCCATCAAGCATCATCGTTACTGGCCGCTTTTCACGCCTTCCAGCAACGTGTCCATCGAAGAGGGCATCGCGCGTCTCAAGTTTGTGAATCAGGTGCTCGGGATCACGCCGCGCCGCAGCGAAGCCGACAACGCGCTGGCGCGCCTCGCCGCGTCCGTCTTCGCCGAGAACGTCCGGAAGGGCGCGCTCGTCAACATCGGCATCGGCCTGCCCGAGGAAGTGGGCCGGCTCATCTGGGGATCGGGGCTGTCCAACGACGTAACCTTCTTCTCGGAAAGCGGAGTTTATGGGGGACTGCCCGCGCCGGGAGTCTTCTTCGGCGCCGCGGTCTGTCCTCAGAAAATCATGACGTCGGCGCAGATCTTCCACGTGTGTTACGAGCGGCTCGACGCAAGCATCCTCGGCATGTTGCACTTCGATAAGGAAGGAAACGTCAACGTATCCAAGCGCGGCGAAGGCGCCAGGAATTACGTTGGACCGGGAGGCTTCATCGATTTCAGCACGATTGCCAAGACCGTGATTTTCGTCAGCAGTTGGATGGTGCACGCGAAGATGCGCCTTGTCGGCGGGAAGCTCGAAATCCTCCAACCGGGAGTAGTCAAGCTCGTCGACAAGGTAGACGAGATAACTTTCAGCGGCAAGCGCGCGCTCGATAGCGGCCGGAGCATTTTCTACGTGACGAACGTGGGCGCGTTCAAACTCACGCGCCGTGGGTTGGAGCTCATCCGCGTTGTCCCGGGCGTGGACATAAAGAGAGACATACTGGAGCCCGCGCAGAACAGGGTGGTCCTTCCGGAATCGGGCGAGCCGCCACTCGTCACCGAATCGGTGATGACCGGCAAGGGATTCAGGCTCGAACTGCGGGCATAGGATTTTGGGACCTGAACCCTATACCCTGAACCCTATACCCGACTTCCGAAGTCCAAGCAGCTCAGTGAAGTAATGGACGGTCTTGACGAGACCGTCGGACAAAGCAACCTTGGGTTCCCAGCCAAGTTTCTCGCGGGCAAGGGAAATGTCGGGCTGTCTCCTGACAGGGTCGTCGGCGGGCAGAGGACGAAAGTCCAGGGCCGACTTGCTTCCGGTGATGCGCAGCACCTCCTCGGCGAGTTCTTTGATCGTAAACTCGGCGGGATTGCCCATGTTCACGGGTCCCGTAAAATCCTCGCAGTTCATCATGCGGATCAGGCCGTCCACGAGATCGCTCTGATAGCAGAAGGAGCGGGTCTGGCTGCCGTCGCCGTAAATCGTGATGGACTCTCCGCGCAGCGCCTGCACGATGAAATTGCTCACGACGCGACCGTCGTTGACGAGCATCCGGGGCCCGTATGTATTGAAGATTCGCACCACGCGGATGTCGACCTTGTTCTGGCGGTGATAATCGAAGAAGAGGGTCTCGGCGACGCGCTTCCCCTCATCGTAGCAACTCCGTATCCCGACGGGGTTGACATTGCCCCAATACGCCTCGGGCTGCGGGTGTATCTGAGGGTCGCCGTACACCTCCGAGGTGGACGCCTGAAGGATGCGTGCCTTCACCCGTTTCGCCAAGCCGAGCATGTTCAACGCGCCCATCACGTTTGTCTTGATGGTCTTCACGGGGTTGAATTGGTAGTGAACCGGCGAGGCCGGACACGCAAGATTGTAAATGCGATCCACCTCGATGAGGATCGGCTGCGTGACGTCATGACGGATAAGCTCGAACTTCGGGTGCGACATGAAGGGCGCGATGTTGTCTTTCCGTCCCGTGAAGAAGTTGTCGAGACAGAGCACCTCCTCCTCCATCTCCAACAGCCGCTCACACAAGTGCGACCCAATGAAGCCGGCCCCGCCTGTAACCAGGTTCCGATATGCCACGTCGTTACTCCTTCCGCTACCCTTGGCCGGTCGCTCGCCACGAGAAACGGCCTCCGTTTCCCCGGGCGGCGTCAGTGTGCCATAACGGGCCGCAGTGCACAAGTGATTTCCGCTTCGTCATGGGTGGCCTCCGCCGGGCGCCGATACATGAGCGCGATCTCAACACCCTCTATATATTAGCCCACGGCGTTGCAGTCTCGGGTTTCGGGTTTCGGGTCTCGGGTATCGAGTAGCAGACACGCACTGTTGCGAAACGAGGGGGATTTGATTTACGAATCCTTTGTTTTTCCGCAGATTACGCGTATTTTCGCTGATGAGGTGAGGGTAACGGGATTCTCAGGCTGGACATCGGGTGTGCAAGGAGAGCCGAGAGAAAGGAAGCCAACGGGACATGACAGAGTGTGGGCTCCGGCAGTTACGCCCGGTTCAAGAAACAATGGCCCGGTCACGAGTAATACCAATTCGCGTTCAAACGGCTATCAAAATGACGGTGCGTGTATAAGGGCGAGGCTCCTGCCGAGCCGCGGTTCCGCACGAGATCCTTCCGGTTCGGCAGGAGCCTCGCCCAGAATGTATCCGTTTGAGGGCGACTTGGTATAAGGAACCGTCCCCAGGTATGAGCCGACGTTATAGGTGTGATGCACCTCCAAGGAGTCCACAAGAGGGCGCCCAGACGAAAGAAAATCAAGCCCTTATGCTAGCGCCATTCTAAAGTGACCCTTCATTTCTCAATGATTCTTCCCCGTTGCCGCAGGCAAGCAATCCAGTCGTAAAGATTCAGTCATGGAGGGATACGGGTGCGCTGAAGCATGCAGGGGCCAAAAGGACTGAAGGGACCGACAAGATCTGTAGATGAAGGCCGCGGTTGTCAATGCACCCGTGACTCAATGGTTACATCCAGTCGAAGAATGATCTTGACACCCGCCCCCAGTCAAATAAACGGTAACTGTCCCCTGTTATCCACGGTGGGACGTAAGGTGACAGGCAAAGAGTTCGCCCAAATCAATCTACGCCCTGACGCTTTTCACGGCGAGTGGAACTATGTTATTTCACCAAGAACCGCTACAGCCAAGTTGTAAAGGTTATTGTTTGACGGCTCCCAAGTAACGAATAGAAGACGCGTCTGTAGTGTGAAAGGAGGGTTCAAGTGCGCCCGCCGGGGCGTTCTTGACGGAGCCGCCCCCGTGAGGGGCGTTTCTTCGAAGCCGCCCCATACTTGACTTGGAAACGTGAAACAGTGTAGCGTTGATTTGGTCTTGGGTTGTGCCACCCTGCCTAGGTGGGCGGAACGTTCAGCCCAGAACTCTGGGGCGAGTCAGGGGTTTGGCCCGCTCGACTCTGGAGTCAGAATTACAGGAGGTCTAGAGTTATGAAGCATGTAAAGAGTCTCACGAAGTTGCCTGCCTGCGCGTCCGATTACGAGCCAGGTCCTATTCCTATCTCGGTCAAGCTGGATTTCGTCACGGCGTTGTTGATTGCGTTGAAACCGTATTTTACCGCGAAGTATCCAGCCACTACCTCGTGAGAATGGAGTCGCGCCTGCGCGACGCTGGGAGCAGATCACGGGTGTGCGTGAAATCCAGCCCGGTCGCGTACAGGCGCCGCTGATATTAAGGAAAACGCAACACAGGGAGTAGTGATGCTGCAGCACATCAAGGGTGTGACCGTGGCAAAGGTAGATGGTTGGAGTGACGTCGAAGACTGATTCGATAGCACTTGGAATCGGATCAGCGGCTTTCTCAAGGATCTGTTTGACTGAGTCGCGGGGCGGGATCGGTTGGCCGCCCTAAAATCGGAGGTCTGTGATGAAACACGTAGGAAAAGTCTCGGTGGTGCGCGACGCGCGGACCGTGTGGGGGGCATGGAACGGCGCTGCACAGCCAGACTTTGCCACCAGTGCGAAGACCGACTTCTTGAACGCCATTTGGAAGGCGTTCTCGGACTTCCTTGTCCAGAAGAAGAACGAAGTTAGCTTGTAGACCTTCGACCCATTGGAATGCGCCGGGACTCCAGGGATTTGAAGTCCCGGCTTGTTTTTTGTACGGTAGATGCTCCGCGTGAAATGACTGTTCGCGGAGAGCAGATGGATCGGGCATAGAATGCATGCCCGCGACCATGGCGTTGTGGCCCGGCCGCGGCAGGAGATGCCATGTACGGGGCGGCTTCGAAGAAACGCCCCTGATGCCGGACAATCGTTCGCACACGGGCATTCGCTGGCGCGTTCCCAGGGAGCCGCGCCTTGTTGAAGCCGCCCTGTTGGCTGCGCCGACAAGCGGGCGCCGTCCGGCGCGACTGAAGCCCCTGACAACGGAGATGTGAACGAACCGCATGATCTTGAGTGAAAACGCCGTCATTCGGACCGCCGAACCGGACGATGCAGGCGCGCTGAAGCGTCTCTATGACCCCGGCAGGCCCCGTTGCTGTCTGCTCGATCCGCGGCACGAACCGATGTTCCCCACGTTCGACGAACTCCGCGAGGTCATGTCCAAGTCCGAGATGGGGCAGCCGTTTCTGTATGCCGTCGAAGATACGACGGGCATGATTCGTGGATTCTGTTCGTTGCGGGCCATGAACATCGAGGCGTGTTTCGGCGAAATCCTTGTAATGTTTCATGACGACGCGGATTTCGCCGCGCCGCTCACGTCGGACGTCCTGGATTTCCTGGCGCGGCGTGCTTTTCAGCAGTTCCATATGAACAAGATCGTGTCGCATGCATTGGACAACGAGCAGCCGCTCCGCGATGCGCTTTTTCGTCACGGCTTCATCAGCAACGGCGTTCAGCGTGAGTCGGTGTACACCTTGGGCCGGTGGTACGGCATCGAGTCTTTCACGCTCGATCGGCGCAACACGCCGTACGCGCGGGAAGCCGTCCCGGCTGTTTCCCCAACTCCATAGGAGAGGACATGGCCCTCAAGAGCAAGACATTCCTTCGCCGGGCGGAACGCGACGACCTCGATACCATCGTCGCCTGGATGGAGGACCCGGATTTCCTGGAGTTCCTTTACGGCGACCCGACGCGTTCGCCAAAACAGATCCGCGAACAGATCGTCTCGATGCTGGGCCGCGCCGCGGGTCAAAGCATGCCCGGAGGCATCTACCTCATTATCGACTCCACGGAGCACGGTCCCATCGGCCTTCTATCCCTGCAGCGGATCAGTTGGCGGAATCGCTCATGCAGCGTCGACCTGTATATGGGGAACAAGAAGCTCCGGAATCATATGGTCGCGGGCATAGCGTTCTATCGCGCCATGGAATACTGCTTTGACGAATTGAACTTGCACCGCGTCAGCGCGTTCATCTATTCGTTTAACGACCGCTCCTGGCGGATTATTGAAAGGGCCGGAGCCAAGCGCGAACTGACCCTCGAAAAGCACATCGCGCGCGACGGCGTGCTCCATGACGTATACTGCTACGGCCTTCTCCGCTCTGAGTTCGACGCCTTTCGCGAGAGACACCAGCGGTCGACGGGGACCCTCATGCGTTCCATGGTCGAAGATCAACAGGCCGCGGCCGCACTTGACGCCAAGGCCACGGAGTAACGCCGGTGAACGTACTGGGGATCCTCTTTATGCTCCTGCTTGGGATCCACGTCGTCGCCACGCTGCTGATGGAACGCGCGAAGCGGGGCGGGAAAGCCCCCGCAACCATCACGACGCTCATCGTCGACGTTGCGCCGTTCATCGTGTTGTGTTGCTCGGGGCGGAAGACCGCCAGGAGAAGGACGATCCTGGGCGCGTACCTGCAAACAGCCCTTCTTTTCATGGCCTGCTACTTCGGATACCTCCAGGGGGTCTTCTCGCGGCAGCTTATATCACCGATCTACATCTTGCTCGGCCTTCTTGCCGGGCACCTGATCTTCGGCATAAGCCTGCTCATCACACAGCAGTCGTTACGCACGGCGGCCTCGCACTTCGTTGACTTCCATGCCCTCTGGACCTTCGTGATCGAAAGCCCCGCCGTGCTGATGCAGTTCATCACCGTGAGCATTGCGGAGGAACTGATTTACCGAGTGGGGATGCAACCGCTCCTGATCGCATGGACGGGCAGCGCAGCGGTGAGCATCGCAATCGTCGCGGTTGTCTTTTCTTTCGTTCACGAACATTTCTTGAAGAATGAAGTAATGCAGTCATCGGAATTTCTGGGTTTTGCGATCCTGCTTGGCGTCTTGTACTACTGGACCGGAAGCCTCATCCTCGTGATCGTGATCCACGCGGTTCGCAATATCGAGATCGCGTTCCTCGAGTACCTGGTGCGTCTGGATGAGACCGGGAGCGAGGAGATCGCCGCGCGAGAGTCCGAGTTCCTGGCGGGCGAACGCCTCGCGGTATACGTTGTGGCGCCTGCGTGCGGCCTCGATG
>Ga0315284_10010563_pt1 | contig 13147 bp, 9 predicted proteins | sample YL17G09_16_MG_FD_203696 | JGI IMG/M metagenome (GOLD analysis project Ga0315284, IMG submission 203696) | Sediment microbial communities from Yellowstone Lake, YNP, Wyoming, USA - YL17G09_16 | ecosystem: Environmental > Aquatic > Freshwater > Lake > Sediment | place: USA: Wyoming | collected...
AGATACGGCAGCACAATCTCTTTCACATCGGCAGGACTAAACATACCCGCCACGTCATCGAGAACCATTATACCTGCCGGCTTTTCCATTCTTTCAAGCTGGGCTTTCAGCCATCGGATACACAGTTCGGTCGTATTCTCCAGCAGCTTTTTGCATTTGTCTCGCTCGATTTGACTTGCCATAAGAAGTTCTGTCACACCAAGCAGATGTGATGCAACACACAGCGGCCCGCGGGTCGCCGCAATCCTGGGTGACATATTTCGCTCCGCAAGCAGCGGGTTCATACGTTCTCGATAGTTCAGCGCTATCGCCATAAGGCCGTCGGTTTCAGGGTCAGGCACTTTTTCTTCTGCCAGCGCTGAAAGACCGCCGGGAAAAGGAAAAACCGCTGATGGGTTTTCTTTGTCCAGTTTTATTTTGGTCCCCCACCCGCTCGGCTCCATCGCCATCCCAAATTCTATCCAGCTTCCCGGCAGAAACACTACTCCCGGCAAATCCTGCACAAGTCTGGTATACACATCAAGCCATATCGTAGAATCAAAATAAAAATCAAGCATGCTTATTCCGGCATAGTCGGGCAGCCACGTCGAATCCACCAGCACGGCAATCATCGTCTCATCTTTGGGCTTTCTGTCCACAAAAGAGCAAAATCTCTGAAATGTCTCCGCGTAACTGAATTTCACAGTTCTAACCTGACTTCTTACTTGAAATGTTTATTCTCCAGTTGTTTCAATTTTTCAAAGCCGTCCGCCTGAACTTTTCGCCGCACCTCGTTGAAGCCTTCGCCGATTTTCGCATTCAGCCAGCCGTCCACCATATCGATAGCAACTTTCTGCCCGACTACCCAGGCGCCCATACACAGCACATTGCAGCGATTGATGACCCAGTGCAGTCTGGCTGTGGTGGCCGATTCCGAAAGACCCGCATAAATCCCCTTGAACTTATTCGCAAACTGGCAGACCCCGTTGCCCGTCCCGCACATAAGAATACCTCTTTCTGCTTTACCCTCCTGGATATACCTGGCCACCGCCGGTGCCGTCTCATAAAACATCATCGGCTTGTCCGCCTCCTGCATCCCCAGGTCAACAACCTCATACCCCTGCTCAATCAGGTGCTGCTTGACTATCTTCATAAGCTCAAACGAACACACTTCCGCCGCTACTACTACCTTCATTTTTTGTTCCTTTCCATAATTTTATAATTACCTTTATTTCTATTGTCCAATCCCCCATACGTGCTGTTCTATTAGTTTGGCCGCCCCAGAAACATCATTTCTGCAAATGGCCTCAACAATCTTGTCGTGGAACATTGCATTCGCCTTAATCTTCTTGGTTGTGGTACATCTTGCGAGACGGAAAAGCTGCACTTTGGGGTCTAATTGTTCCATAAGCTCGGCAAGGTAACGGTTGCCGCTGCGCCGCGCAATTTCAAGATGAAACTCACTGTCCTTCTCGAAGAAACCTGCGACATCGCCCTGTGCCAGTAGTTCGATGCATTCCTTGGCCGACCTCCGCAGTGCCTGACAATCATCCTCACCCGCTTTCTCCGCAAGCAAACGAACAGCCAAAATCTCCAGTTGACCTCGCACCACAGCAATCTGGTCTGCCTCTTCGGTATTGATTTTAACGACTTCTGCATAACTGCGGGGCTTAATCGTAATAAGTCCCAAAACCGCCAGCCTGTGCAGCGCCTCACGGATAGGCGTCCTGCTGACGCCAAATTCCCCCGCTATTCTTTCCTCCGGAACACGCACCCCCGCCTGCAGCTCACCTGACAATATCATTCGCTTGATATGCCTGTAAACCTGTTCTGCAAGGCTTCTCTTCTCAATATTACACTTTAGATTTTCTATCATCGTCTTTACAAAAGCTCACTTATCGCTTACAATAATCTTGTATTTGGTATACAATATACAATCTTGCAGGTCTTGTCAAGATTAAACAACCTCTACCCGAAAAAATACGCCGCCGGAAAGAATCCAAAGATTTTTTTGCCGCGCCTCTCGCCCTTTATCCTTATGAATCCTCTACTTATGTCGCAGGATAATCTCTTTCAGCATAAAAATATTTGCAAAATAATATATGTTAATGTATGTTGTTAGCATTAAATCTTTATTGCCGAAATGGCATTGCGGATTTAGAGACCTTTCATAAGAGGAAAACTGGTACTAAATAACCAATTTCTTTTTCGATATCTGCAAAAAAATCAAGGCAGGTTTCTTTAACGCTGCCATTTAACGGGAAAAATACTTTTATGAAGATACTGCTTATTAGCCCGGCTTCGCCGAACACCTTTTGGAGTCTTAAGCACGCATTGAAGTTTATCTCCAAGAAAGCAAGTTTGCCGCCTTTGGGATTATTGACCGTAGCCGCAATGCTGCCCGCAAACTGGGAGTTAAAGCTCATAGATATGGCTGTAACGGAATTGAGCGACCGGGATATTCGCTGGGCTGACTATGTGTTTATCAGTGCTATGTACATTCAAAGGGAATCCGTGCGTTTAGTTGTCGATAGGTGTAAAAAACTCGGCAGGAAGCTGGTCGCCGGTGGTCCCCTTTTTACCGCTGTGCCTGAAGAATATGACGACATCGACCATCTCGTCCTTAATGAAGCGGAAATAACCTTGCCGCAGTTCTTAAAAGACCTGGCAAATGGTTCAGCCGCACACATCTACAAATCAGACCATCTGGCCAATATGAAAGATACGCCTCTCCCTCTTTGGAAACTGATAGACTTTAAGCAGTACGCTTCGATGAGCCTTCAATATTCTCGTGGCTGTCCGTTTAATTGCGACTTCTGCGATGTAACAACACTGTTTGGCCACAAAAGCCGTATGAAAAGCAGGGACCAGATACTGGCAGAACTGGAAAACTTGTTCCTGCTTGGCTGGAGAGAGGAAGTGTTTTTTGTTGACGACAACTTTATTGGAAACAAGGAGCACCTTAAAAAGGAAATTCTACCGACCATAATCGGCTGGATGGAAAAGAGGAAATATCCGTTTTGCTTCAACACCCAGGCCTCAATCAACCTGGCCGATGATGATGAGCTTATGCTCTCGATGGTTCACGCAGGTTTCGATTGCGTATTTGTCGGAATTGAGACCCCTAATCAGGATAGTCTCACTGAATGCAATAAGGTGCAAAACAAAGGCCGCGACCTTATCGATTGCGTTAAAAAAATACAGCAGTCCGGTATGGAGGTCCAGGGAGGGTTCATTCTCGGCTTTGACAATGATAAGGACTCCATCTTCGAGAATCTAATCCGATTTATTCAGAACTCTGGAATCGTTACCGCTATGGTTGGATTATTAAATGCGCCTAAGGGAACAAAACTTTACAACCGCCTGATGAACGAGAAAAGACTGATAAATTATGGTTCAGGTGATAATACCGATTTTACCCTGAATTTCATCCCTGTTATGGACCGCAACGACCTTCTGCAGGGTTATCGAAAAGTTGTGCAAACGATTTATTCTCATAAAGACTATTACAATCGTATCCTTACATTTTTCAAAAATTACAGGCCCGTAAAAAGAAATAATGGCAGTCTCAATTACTCTGATATTAAGACATTTCTCAAATCTATATGGCACCTCGGAATAGTTCACAAAGGCCGAAAATATTACTGGAAACTGGTTCTTTGGGCTCTTAGGCGACCGCAATATTTCGACCTGGTATGTACATTTGCCATTTATGGTTTTCACTTTCGAAAGATGTTCGAAGAATTACAACCGCCTATGACGGATTTTGATTCTGTAACCACCTGAGTATATGTCTTCAGCAGAGACGGCCTGAGAGAACACAATGTAATGAGCTCGAAATACGCCCGGCGGGATTCGAACCTGCGACCTTCGGTTTAGGAAACCGACGCTCTATCCGTCTGAGCTACGGGCGCAAAAACCTCAACTGTTTATAGTATAATCAGTTCCGACACATGTTGGCAAGTTTGTTGTTAATCGGAAAGTCAAAAAGCGATTGATAACCAACGAGCCGTTAAGGCCAATCGGTCTGGTCCCAATAGTTTCTCTATCTTAACATCATATTGCGTTACACGCAGAAAATCATTTATCCCTTATCAGCAATGCTAATCAACATTGCCTGCTATATTCTCGCCAAAAGGATAGAGTACGAAACTATCCTGATTATCTTTCATTAAAAAACGCAGAAGACCGTGGTAAAGCCGGGTCGTTTCCAACTTAAGGAAAAGCATTATAAATTTATTCCAAAACGTGCTGGAATAAGCTGGTTCTATTTTGCGAACCTGGCCTAAAAGCTTAAAGTTTACCAGAGGGATTAACCAATGGTCAAAAACACAGTTTATTTTCTGCTTTTGAATTTAATTCCGGTTCTAACAAGTTCCTCTTATGCCGGTGACCGTAATCTTGTCGGCTACTGGAAACTGGACGAGATGTCCGGCCAAACAGCCGAGGACTCCGGCAATAATAGAAATCACGGCAAACTTATAGGCAGTGTAACATGGGCACCGACCGAGGGAAAATTCGGCGGCGCAGCAAGTTTTGACGGAACCGATAATAAAAACCGTATTGAAATCTCCGGCAAAGCAATAAATAGTTCGGCAGGAACACTTTCTCTATGGGTTCGTCTTGCGGGACCACAGTCAACCAAAGGTAGAGATGGTTACAGATTTCTTTTCGGCATGCGCACCGGCATACCGGACCGGGGCAACAGATTGCAGCTTTATATGAATGAAAATGATACTCAGCTCGATATTGGTCTTGGTGACAATCACTGGAAAGAGCAGAATATAGTTAATTTGAATGTCGGTGTCTGGCATAATGTGGTTCTGACATGGAGAAATGGTGATTATGCCGTATATATAAATGGCATTCAGAAAGCTGTCGGAACCTACAGCGGATTAAACAGTTCAGCACTTATGGCCAATATAGGTAATAACGGCGATAATCAAGACCCGCCGGACCAGCCTTTTCATGGTTTGATGGATGAAGTGGCTATCTTCGACGATGCCCTCAATGAAAATGAGATTATTGCTCTATACAATGCAGGTGTCGCTTCTTTTATTGAAACAGGAATGTCGAAAATATGGAGCAGCTCAGCTCAAAAAGCTGAGGAAATCTTAGAAAAACAAAAGCCGCAGGAAGCCATCGTTTTTATTGAAAAGGAACTCGCTGAATATGAACAGCAAAAAGAAAAAGAGCCAAATGAGACTAACTCTCGCGGCGAAACGGTCCTTTTCGAACTGCGCTTTCTTCTGGCAAAGGCTAAAGAGGCTGCAGGTCTGCCTCTCCCAGATGTAGTTTTAGCGTATAAACAGGCCGCAGCAGAACTCGTACCTGCTCACCCAAACTCTGCATATACGTTGGTTTGGCTGTATGAGCACTTGCCAGGCAATGAATATCAAGCCGTTGTTAAAGCCGCTTTACGAAATTTCCACAGCACCCACAACAAAGACGCATACAAAAACATGGCTCATCAATTTGAATCGAACGGAAACTGGGCGGTTTTTGAGCTTTTCCTGGACACACTATTTAACATAGCTGAGAACCCCATAGCAGATGCAAAATCTATAGGAAATGGTTTAAGCAAAGATGGTGCGTGGCAGGAAAAATATCTGCAGTATGCCAGGGGAAAGAAACAGTTGACAGAGTATGTTTTTGAAATGGACTGCAAGATAGCTGAAAAATATAAGGCTGAACAAAACTTTGATAAAGCTGTCTCATACTATCGTGATATCATGACACGATATGAAGATGGTCTGTACAAACCGCTATTGGAGCTAAAAGTCTTCGAATGCATTTTTGACAGCGGGGAATACCAAACTGCGATTGCTGAGATTGATAAGTTTGTTACAAAAAACAAGGCTGGTAACAGAGAATTGTCACAAAAAGCGATTCTGATGAAAGGCCAATGCTATATACAATCAGGTGAAATAGAAAAAGCGTTAAATGAGTTTAATAGAATAATGACTGAATACCCCGAACTGAAACAGACACCTGAGCTTGTGTTTTTCACCGGTTATTGTTTTATGCAGCAGGGAAAAAACGATAAAGCAATCGAGGCATTTAACTCGGTAATACAAAATCACCCCCAAAGCAAGTATGCGAACAATGCCCGGTTGTGCATAGCTCAAATCAGGAATAAACCCGACAAAACAGAGTAAAATAAAACTATGAATCAAAGCAATTCAGTCCTGATGGCCGGGCTTGTCGCAAGCAGGGTCGGAAAAAGCGAAAAGGAGCTGAAAGGTCGCCCCTTTCGTTTTTAAGTGAATACAGAAAAGACAGGAAAAAAATGACAAAATGCGTATAAGAATCACACTTCTAATGCTACTGAAGGCAGGCCTGGTCCTGACCGGTGTGAGCTATGCCGAAAGTCCGGGCCTTGTAAGCTATTGGAAATTTGACGAGGCATTTGGCCGCATTGCTTTTGATTCAAGCGGTAATGAAAATCATGGAAAGCTTGTTGGTGAGGCAGCATGGATGCCGGCCGGCGGAAAGTTTGACGGTGCAGTTGCTGTCGGCGGGACCAATAACGACGGAGCCATCGAAATTCCGACAAAGGGAATATTGCCCCAGGCCGGAACGGTTGCACTTTGGGCGACTCTTTCAGAAGCACGCAGGAGAGTAATCAAACATAAAAGATACTTCTTCTCCTACGGCAAAAGTCCCAACGCTATACAGCTTTACATGGAGAATAGCGATACCGAGCTTTGCCTCGGACTCGGTAACGACCATAGAAAGCATAAGAATATCCTAAGTTTGAATGCGGATACCTGGTACCATTTATCTGTTACCTGGAGTAAAGGCAATTATGCTGTTTACGTGGATGGTGTTCAGAAGGCTGCCGGAACCTATAATGGCTTGAATAAGTCCGAGTTAACGGCCAGCATCGGCAATCATCCGAGAGACAAAGACAAATCTTTTCACGGGCTCTTTGATGAGGTTGCTGTTTTTGACCGGGCGATGAGCGAAGATGAGATTGCACAGTTGTATAGGCAGGGAGTTACTTCTTTTGTTGGTGGGCCGACATTGGGGACGTTTATTGAGACAATCCCAAAAGCACAGTCTATTCTGAATGAGCAGGGCGCTCAAAAAACCATCGTTTTTATCCAGGAAAAAATTGCCGAATATGAGCGATGGAGAAAGACAAACCCAGACCCAAACAATGCCAAAATTTTGTACGCAACCTTGTCTTTCGACCTCTATTTTATGCTGGCAAAGGCTAAGGAGGCTGCAGGCATGCCTCTCCAAAACGTTATTGAAGCATATCAACAATCAGTGCTGCGGCCGCTGCCAAACAAGGCAGATTCGGTTCGTGCCTTGTTGCGGCTGTTTGAAAAACTATCTGCTCAAGATTATATTGATACACTGAAGAAATGTGTACGCAATAATAGTGTTGCACCAGGTAATGTTTACTATATTGCTGACTACCTTAGACTGAATGATGCATGGGCTCCATTTAAAACTTTCCTGGATACTGTTTTTTCAGAAAGCGAGACGGCTGCTTCATATGCGAAAGCATTGGCTAAGGGTCTGAAAGAGGATGAAGCGTGGAACGAGAAATTTCTGGAATATTTTCGCAATAAGTCACTATTAGAGGAATGTTTTATAGAAGGGTATGAAAAAATGGTTCAGAAAGCCATCGAGCAGCAGAAATTCTCGAAGGTTGTAGAAATATACCGGGATATTGCAGGACAATGCAGCTCCGGTCGAAATAGGGTCATTTATGAACTCAAAATATGTGAATTTTTCTTCCTGAGAAATGAATACCAGAATGCAATTACTGAAGTGGACCGGTTCCTGATAAGAAATAAGGCTGCCGGCAAAAGCCTTGCACAAAAGGCACTAATGATCAAAGGCCGCTCTCACATTCGGTTGGGCGAGAACGATAAGGCACTGGATGCATTTCTTACGTTAGTTATCGAACATCCGGAATCAGAAAAAACTCCCGAAGTTCGTTTTTTCATAGGATACATTTATATGATGGAGAGCAATTTCGAAGAAGCGACAAGAGCGTTTGATACAGTAGTTCAGGAGTACCCCGAAAGCTCCCATGCCGACAAGGCTCGCATGTACTTAACTCGTATTAAGACCCTGACCAAATAACAAAGATGAACCTTATTTTATTTACTTCACATTCTCTAACTCTGACAGTATTTGCCTTCCTTGTGCAGCAGCTTCGGTAGAAGGAAATTTTTCCAAAAGCTGATTCAACAGCTTAATTGTGCCTCTAAAATCCCGTTTTTCCAGTAAATCGGTGGCCTGAGCGAGCAGAACCGGCGCCACAATCGGGTCATCACCATATCTTCTCAACAATTCATATGCTAACGCTTCAATTTCTGCAGATTCGGGCTTTTTACTACGAAGTGCCCACCACTTAATATACATCAACCCCGGTTTGTATGCCTCATATCGTCTGTCGGCAAGTATATTGTCTATGTTCACTAATATCTGGGCAGCATTGTTGCTTTTTGAAAGGGCATAATAATACAACCAAACGAATTTTTCCGAGGCAGTGTTGTTCCGATATTTCTCAAGTATCTTCTGCGCTTCGCCTGCCGCAAGTTCATAATTTCCGGCGTTAAGCCGCAGTTGTACCAATTCAGACTCTAAAGTCATGATTTGGTTAACTTCGTTGTCAGGAACAATGTCAATTGCTCTGCGTAAACAATCCGCGGCTATAAGAGGAAACGTTTTACCATGCTTTTCGGCGGCGAACCTGTAAAAGTCAAGCTCTGATAAAGATTTTCCCCTTATTTGGGCCGCTTTTTCCGCTATCTTCATAGCATGAAATGGAAGACCAAAGTGCAGCAAACATGAATCGGAAAACATATCCAAATGGCTGTGGTGCTGCATCCACACGGGTAAGATATCAATATTCGATGACTCTTTATCGGATGTGTGCAGTAACGGCAATACAAGAACATAATCATATGTTTCTCTAAACGCTGGGTCGGCAATAATGAGAACCTGTCCTGCTTTTGCTGCGGCGCCGGTGAGCATTCTTAACTTAAGGTCATAGTATCGGGAGAGAAAATCTTTTTCAGTATTTTCAAGGCCGCTTATTTTTACCGGTTTTGAAAAAAGGTTTCTGGAAGTGTCGCAGAAATACTTTGCAGGAGTGACAGACACCGAAGATTCCTCGGTCCCTGTATTGGCTTCGCCAAAAAGGCTGCTGTCGACCTTGGAAATAAATGCGATTTTGGTTTTTTTCAATTGCTGCCGCATTTGCTGTACTAAAACGTCTGCAGCGGTTAGCTTCGATTTGTACGTTTGGAAACCCGCATTATCCTTAAATTTCTGCTCAAACCGATTAAATATTATATCACCGATGGATGCTGCGTTAATGTCATCACCGCTATCAATGGCTTTCCGGAAAGAAATAAAATCATCAACTTCAGCATAAACGCTGCCGTTTCCGGTCAAAAGGACAGCAGAGAAAACACAGGCAGCAACAGTTATAAATAGAGAGTTGACAGACACCATGGCGGCACCTTAAAAGCAAGACACATTTAAGCGGCGGCGAGGGTATTATACGCCGCCACAATTTCGTTCGGCGTTCGGTAGATTCCAGACCTATCCGCAACGCACCAATCCGCTTCACTAACTACTATTGCGGCAGCTTGCTTCCAGATGAAAGGCGGAACGAGTTAGCCGAATATTGACTATAAATTTTAAGTTGTGGGGTTTTAGCAATGCCAAACCCCGAGAAAACCAATGCGTTCGATAGTCAAATCTGGGAGTAAACACAGAAAAGAGTCCGGCCAGAAAAAACCTCGGAGGCCGTCAAATTAGGATTTATCGAAGGAATTGCTCTCAAAAACGCTGCTCAAAATCAAATAGACGCAAAAATTTTCGATATACGGATAAAAAATATTATCTCTATGTTCCTGCAGAAACACAACTTACTGATGAATCACAAAAAAAATCAAAAGTTTGTTTCTTAAATTCCATAATCTCACGGCAGTTATTTATAGAGGCACTTTTTGCTTACCTGAAACTTTTGCATCAGTTGTTGTGCTGGTACCTTTGAATAGGCAAATTCAATCTGTTCTGAGCGCCGGATGATATTGATAGTCTCCGAGAGAAATCGCGAAGCAAAAAATGTTTTTGTGTAAATAAATAACCATTCAATTCAAAACACATTTTCAGAAAGGAGAACCAAAATGTCTACCGAAAACAATGTTTCAAAAGATTTGGCTGATGCAGTCAACAAAGTTTTGTCCCGTCGTGATGCGGTCAAGAAGGCCGGCTCTATAGCCGCAGGGGCGGCACTGGCGTTCCTGGGGCTTGGGATGCCGGGTCTACAAAAATCGGCTGCCGCCTGCTGGGGTTGCTGGCCGGGCTGTGTAATCAGTTGTGAAGGCGGCTGCAGAGGGAGCTGTTACAGCGGATGTTACGAAACCTGCAGCAGCTGCACCGGTACCTGCACCGGCTGCACGGCAACTTGTGAGGATGACTGCACCGGCGGCTGCAAGGACGGCTGCGGGGATGGTTGCACCGGCTGGTGCCAGTTAGAGTGCCAAGGCGGCTGCACCGGAACCTGTGATACGGGCTGCTATGGGACCTGCTACGGAGGCTGTACGGCAGCCTGTGAGCCGGGTTGCGGTGGCAACTGCGCGGATACCTGTTCAGGCACTGAAAGTGATTAAGAATACCGTTCCTGAATAGGCAACTTTTGCGGCAATTTGCCGGCAAACAAAGGCAGGCAGATTCAACCTGCTTTGAGTACCAGATATTGGTAGATTTCTGCCAAATGCAGGAGGCATTTGGCAGAAATCTCTTAAAAAATCGCAAAAAAAATTTAATGATGAACCGCTCGATTCATCTGTAGAGCAGTATAAAAAATGGAAGGAAAAATTAAAAATCTGGTAGTCTCAGTTATGGTGTTGTGCGGGGAACAGTTACAAGCTGAAAAAAGATTTAGGAAATCGACGCTCCGTCCTTCCGAACTACGGGCGCTCTAACACACATTTGTCCCACAATATAACAACTACCCAACGACCTTGTAAACCGAATCTCCCTTTCTTGCCCTGTCGCCGACCTTCACGCCCACAGAGTCTCCAGCCTTGGCCTCTTGAACATTTACATTGTTAATCTGCATTGACTCAACGACCGCTTCCATGTCGGTGGTATGGCCCTTAACGTGGATTTTGTCCCCCACTTTTAATGGCGCCGTTAACTCGATGGCAGCCACCACTGGCCGGGCAAAAAATGCCGATACCGTTCCTATCATTTGCTCTTCCATTTGCTCACCTCCTTTACATTTAGTTGGTTTGCTGTTTGGTATTGTAACCATTTCGTCCTTGAATGCAAGCCCGGGCAATTATGCAGTGATGCTCCCTTTCTAAATCATCTGCATTAATACGACGCCATTATATTCGGCCGCTCACGTAAATGCATGTATATATTGTATTATGTTTTGCAGCAGCTTAAAATGTGGTCATCGGAAGGAAACTTTATTCTTCGTAGCATTCACTCAGCCAATAGTCGGCAAATATCTCTACATCATTTGCATCAACAACGCCATTCTCGTTAAGGTCACCGGCAAGGCCTGGCCAGGTTAGCAGCCAGTTGGCCGCAAGTTTTGCAAAATCTGTAAAGTTAACAGGATTGAGACCGTCAAGATTAGGGCAATCCCCGTCACAGGCATTTCCTGTTCCGTCCCCATCTGAATCTGCCTGCGTAGGATTATAAACACCCGGACAGTTATCTTTTGAATCTGGTATCCCATCGCTGTCATTATCGTAATCCACATGAATATTAACACCGAACCCTCTCCAGCCAAAATTCCCAGTCTCATCACGCTGAACATTCCCAAGATTGTCCTCTGAACGAACAAATATCTGCCAGTCTCCTGTATGAGGAATCTCCCAGGCGAATTCCCAATGTTTCCAGACATTGGGTACAAAATAGTTGAGTAGCGCCGCTGTTTCCCACGTAGTCCCTCCATCGGTGCTTACCTCCACTTTGGTAACTTCTTTTCCTTCGCCGACGTATGCCATACCTTTGACAGTATAGCCGCCAATCGCGATAGTTTCTGCTTCACTCGGCTTAAGTATTCTGGCATGAACGGGATAATGTTCGAAAGCTACACCCGGCGTAGATGTTTCAATCTCAATGCGTTCCAGCCATTTGGCGTTCTGATAACCGGCAATTCCAGGCAAAACCAGTTTCAGAGGATAACCCTGCCCTAAAGGAAGCGTTTGGCCGTTCATACTATATGCCAGGAGAAAATCGTCACGTCGGCGAACATCATTTAAATCGTATGGCCCCATGGAATAGCCATCGATGGCAAAGAATCCTATCGATATTGCCCCACTGACTGGATGAGCTTCCTCGATAATATCATTTAGTGAGACCCCTGTCCAATTGGCATTACCAATTAATAAATCGCGCCCCTCCGGCAGGTAACACTCCAGCGTTGACATTTGTGTAATTGTAGAACGCAGCATCAGTTCATCCAGGGTCAGAGACAGAGGCGATTCGACTGCACCGTCTACAACTAAATGCCAGTCACTTGGTATATCAGGGATATCGCCAAATATAAAAAATTCTTCAACAGGCGTGATTGGCGGGGGCTCAAGAGCATAACACCAGCTCTGTACGCAAGTAACAATACAGAGTGAAATCATTACTAATCGAGATTTTATATTTAACATAACCGAGCTATCTTTCACCGCAGGAATAGTCGGATAGGGCCTTTTCATCTACCGTCCAGCCGGTTTCGGTCCTTCAATTACATCAGCTCGTAATACTAACTCATATAAATATATACGGCTTTTTTATCAATCCTGTTCTGTTTATTTTTCCCCGCAGGCGCTATATGTACCATATTGCCTGAATGCCCGATTACTTCTATCTGTATGTCGGGATTTATTCTCGATTTCCCCTTCTTGTCACCCAAACTCCGTCCCCTATACGCTAAAATTGGTAATCGAAAATGTTTTTTGTCTTGGGTCTGGAGTTTTGTGTCTTGAGTCTCCTCCCGGCTCAAAACTAAAAACTAACTCAAACTGACCGTTTTTGATAGTACAATTTATATAACTGCTTTGATTGAAAGAATATAGCGTAATTTGTCATTCCTGCGAAAGCAGGAATCCAGTTTTTATATCTACAGTGTAAATCTGTGTTAATCCGTGTCTAAACTTGTGGTGAGCAAAGTCGAATC
>Ga0315284_10010564_pt1 | contig 13147 bp, 10 predicted proteins | sample YL17G09_16_MG_FD_203696 | JGI IMG/M metagenome (GOLD analysis project Ga0315284, IMG submission 203696) | Sediment microbial communities from Yellowstone Lake, YNP, Wyoming, USA - YL17G09_16 | ecosystem: Environmental > Aquatic > Freshwater > Lake > Sediment | place: USA: Wyoming | collected...
ATCATTTACGGAGAAGAAGCAAGAACAAAACTTAAAAAGGGAGTTGACGCGTTGGCTAACGCGGTTTCCACAACACTTGGGGCAAAAGGTGGGAATGTGGCACTGGAAAAAGCTTGGGGAGCGCCATCTGTTGTAAACGACGGTGTTTCTATTGCAAAAGAAATTGAACTTGAGGATAAATTTGAAAATATGGGTGCTCAGCTTGTGAAAGAAGCAGCCTCAAAAACGAGTGATGTTGCTGGTGACGGAACCACAACTGCTACGGTTTTGGCTCAAGCTTTAGTTGACGAAGGACTCAAAAATGTTTCGGCTGGAGCCAACGCCATGATTTTAAAACGCGGATTGGAGAAAGCCTCTGAAGTGGCAGTTTCGGAAATTAAAAAACTTTCCAAAAAGATTTCATCAAAAGAAGAAAAAGCTCAAGTGGCGCGGATTGCTGCCCAAAACGAAGAGATTGGAAATTTAATTGCCGAGGCGATGGCAAAAGTGGGGGATAACGGAGTTATCACGGTTGAAGAAGGAAAGGGTTTTGAAATGGAGCTTGAATATAAAGAAGGAATGCAATTTGATAAGGGTTACGCTTCCCCTTATTTTGTGACCGATGCAGAAAAAATGGAAGCGATGATTGAGGACCCGTATATTTTGGTTACTGATCTTAAAGTTTCCAACCTTTCGGAAATGCTTCCGATGTTAGAAAACCTGATCAAGGTTTCTAAAAATCTTGTAATTATTGCCGAAGATATCGACGGCGAGGCCCTCGCAACGCTTGTTGTAAATAAACTTCGAGGAACATTTAATGCTCTTGCGATAAAAGCCCCCGGTTTTGGTGATAGAAGAAAATCTATGCTTGAGGATATTGCAATTTTAACCGGCGCAACATTTATTAGTGAGGAAACCGGCCGAAAACTTGATTCGGCAACTATAGAAGATTTAGGCCATGCTGAAAGAGTTATTTCGGACAAAGATAATACCACGATTGTTGGGGGAAAAGGTTCTGCTAAAGCAATAAAAGATAGAATCAAGCAAATAGAAAGCCAAATAAAATCTACATCCTCAAGTTATGACAAGGAAAAACTTGAAGAAAGGCTTGCAAAATTAAGTGGAGGAGTTGCTGTAGTTAATGTTGGGGCGGCAACAGAAAGCGAAATGAAAGAAAAGAAATTAAGAGTAGAGGATGCGGTTCATGCCACAAAAGCTGCGGTTGAAGAAGGAATCGTCCCCGGCGGTGGAGTTGTATTTTTGCGAATTCGTGGAGCCTTAAGTAAGTTAAAGCTTGAGGGGGATGAGGCCACCGGCGTAAAGATTTTGTATGAAGCTTTAGAAAAACCAACCAGACTTATTGCGCAAAATGCTGGTGCCGATTCTGGGAAAGTGTTGGCTGAAATCGAAAGAAAATCTAAAGAGGGCAAAAATCCAAATGTTGGGTTTAATGTTCTAAGCATGAAATATGCGGATATGGTTAAAGATGGAATTATTGACCCGGCAAAGGTGGCAAGATGTGCGCTTCAGAATGCAGTTTCGGTGGCGAATTTGATCATAACTACGGAGTGTTTGGTGGCCGACGCGCCAAAGAAAGAATCTACCTCACTTCCAAATCCTGGAATGGATATGGGGATGTAAAAGCTTAAAAATTTTTGAATAGAAAGATTAAACCCCCGGGTTTTGTTCGGGGGTTTTCGCGTTGTTTGAAAAGGAAGCGGCCCTTCCCACTTGTGCAATTTTGGGATAAGTTATATAATCCTATAGTTAAATTCTAAATAAAGGAGATGAGGACCATGAGAAAACTAATAAGAAATATAAAAATTATTGGTTTTATTTTCCAGGATTTGTTGAGGTGGTTTTTTGGGATTTTCATTTGTCATCCTTATGGAGGAAACCCTCCTCCCCCGAAAAAGAAATGATGATTAACCTCACAAGGGATGTATCGAATGGTATGTCCCTTTTCATTTAATATCGGAAGTTCGCTCGAAGTATGAATTCAAGATTCTTTGAGTACTATCGTTTTTATTAAAGTGAACAAAATTCTTGGTGATTATTTCGGTAGTTCGTCTCTTCTTCATGTACATTTGCTGCCCAAACATAAATATCTTTTCTAGTAAATCAACAAACCTACTTTGCCCCACACCGTGTGGTGCGGGGGGTAGATAAATTTCGTCTAGTTTGAAGTTATAAAGATAGTCTGATATCCAGTTATTTGCTCTAAGAAATTTGAAATAGGTGTTACCTCTATCAAAAATTGGCTGCATTAAAGCAATCTCGTGGGCTATATAAACATTTTGCTTTTCTTTTGGCCAAGTTAAGGCTTCCTCATCAATTAAAATATTTGGGCAAATCTTGCCCCTGTCGCTTTTTTGAGATGGGTATTTCTTTAATAGTTTCAAAAATATAAAGAGGAAAAATCTTGTAAGCCAAAGGCGTCTCCTTTGTGTGATTATAAAAATGTCTACGTCGGTATCTTTTTCGGCGTTACACGCTGCAGCAGAGCCAGTAACGCCGATAAACCTTATCCATGGAATGGTTTTTAGGGTATCAAAAACCCTCTTATTTCGTTTGATAAGTCTTCTTGAATGTTTGAATCTGAAGCTCCAATCGATAGGTTTTAAGGTTGTAGAAAGCATGTATCTTCCGTTTTTCTTTTTTATAAAACCTTTTCGAATGAGTTTTCCAACTTCTTTCTGGATGGTTTTTCTATCGTAATGGCAGTTGGCTATGAGAAATGTGGAAAGTTGATGGAAGCTTAATGGGTATTTGAAAATAGCCCGATAAGCCAGTGTTTTCTTGATGGCTATACTGCAAGGATGTTCTTTTGTTTTTCCTCTAGGCATTGTATTTTGCGTCAAGCACCTTATTTACTAAAGCATCCGCTTCGGCGTTTAGGTGTCTCGAAACATGTTTATAAGTAACTTTTTTGAAATTCTTCTCTAAACTTCTTATCTTTTCAAAAAGTGGCTTTATTTTGAGGTTTTTCACTTTGTAAAACCCATGTAATTGTTTCACCACAAGTTCACTATCCAAAAAACAATTAAGTTCCTCCGGGTTTTTTTCATGGGCGAGGATTAAGCCTTCAACCAAAGCAGTGTATTCAGCTAAGTTGTTTGTGGTGTTTCCAATAAAAAGTCCTTTTTCTGCGATTTTTTCTTCGGTCTCGTTTTTTAGAATTACGCCTATTGCTGCGGGCCCGGGATTTCCTCTGGCACCGCCATCTGTGTATAGAAAAAGCTTCATTTTTTCTTTCCTTTCGATGAGTATTCCTTTATAGACAGAATAAAAGTACCAAGAGTAAATGATACCAGCGCGAAAGCCGCAATGTCGAGTGGTAGAGAGTTAAACCCTTCTTTAACAACAGGCTCTGGTGACACTTTTGTGATGTTTAAATTAGTATCTCCAAGCTCACTAACTTTTTTGGTTTCTTCCATTAACATTTGGGAGAGTGTATTCCACAGGATCTCGGCTTTTTCGGGGGTATTTCCCTTTACGGTAAGTGTGATTACTTGAGGTCCGGCCTTTTTCACCTTGATGAGATTCTTATATTTCCGAAGGTTTTTTTCAGTGGGATTAGTTCCAAGTTTCTCAAGAGATTTACTTGTTAAATCAGTACTTTCCAAAAGAGCTACAATGGAGTTTGTGTAAGAAAGAGCAGTTTGCTGGCTGTAGTACCCCTCGTATTTGAAGTAGCTTTCTGATAGCAAACTATCGATTTTTCTTGATACAAAAAAGCTTCCTGTGGCAGTAAACTTTTTCGGTACAAAAAAGTAGGTGCACCCTAGTAGGATTCCCGCCAATAAACTAACGGTTATTGCTTTTTTGTTTTTTTTGATGAACCTTAAAATTGCTCTTATTTCCACAAAGTGAGTATATCTTAAAAAGTGTGAAAAATGTACCTTAAAAAATATACTTTTTTAGTTTAGAATCTACAAAGAACTGCCTATATGCAAAAAAATGTTGTGATCAAAAAATCTGCTCTTACCCCAACCGCCCTCATTGCTGGAGGGGCAGGTTTTATTGGATCTTATCTTGCGGAAACACTTCTTGCCAAAGGATGTAGGGTTGTGGTTTTGGATAATTTCGAGTCAGGCAAAGAGATTAAGGTAAGTCATCTTTTAAAAAATCCTAAGTTTGCTTTGTTTGAAGTTGATGTAAACTTCACAGTTCCTAAAAAAATTGAGAGCGTTGATTACATTTTTCACCTTGCGGGCCTTGAGGATTACCTCTTTAGCAAAGAGAGTTTAAATCTTGATGCACTTCTTACGGGTTCTCTTGGCGTGAAAAATCTTTTAGATCTGGCGGTAAAATCTGACGCAAAATTTTTGCTTGTTTCAACTACTGATGTTATTCAAACCGGAGCCCCAAGATTAGATATTAAAGAGTATTTTGGGCATACCGAGGTGGGTGAGAAGAAATACAGCTTTACCGACGCGAAAAGATTTTCGGAGGCTTTGTTGTGGGAACATTACAGAAAGTTTAGTACAGATGTGAGGATTGCCCGTGTTCCGGAAGTTTATGGGCCAAAAATGAGCTTAGAAGCAGGTGGTTTTTTGGGTTATTTGCTTCGTGATCTTGCCTACAAGCGGGACCTCACAATTTATGGCCCCGAAAGTCAAAAACAATATTATTTGTATATAACGGATGCAATCTCTGGGTTGGTTAAAGCCTTATTTACGGATGGTACCAAAGGAAAAACCTACTCTTTGGTAGGGGAGCGTCCATATTCTGTACTAGAAACCGCCTTTCTTATTAAAAAACTCGCCGACAGAAGAATTGAAGTGAAAGTGAAATCTTCTCCAAAAGATAAAACCACCGATTTGAGAATTCCCGACGTTTCTAATTTAAGGGATTTGTCTTGGGGACCAAGGATGAGCTTTAAAGACGGAATTATAAAAACTATGGAAGCTTTGGGGGAAAGAGTAAACCAGCACTCATTTAAGCAAGAAAGACTAGTAGAAGAGAAATCTAAAGAAAAAATTGGTGGCTTATTTGATTTTGTTTCCGTGCAACATGATGTGGTAAGCGCCGCGTCAAAAAAACTTAAAGCAAAAAGAAATTACAAGAAGTTTTTTCGACCCATTGAGAGTTTCGTAAAAAAACTCTCTGGCATAAATTTTGGAATCACAGTTAGCATAGCCGGGGCTTTGTTTATGGCCATTTGTATCTTTTTTGTAATTCCAGTTTTTAGAATTAAGGGAAGTGCAGGAAGCGGGATGAAAGATTTGGAAAAGGTAAAGTCCCACCTTTTATCTTTAAATAGCACCGAAGCTATAAAAGAAGCGGAAAGTGCTTATAAAAACTTTGAAATTACTAGAAAGTCTTTCAATAGTTTGAGATGGGCCTATTCTATTATCGGCGAGAAAAACAAGTTTAGTTCTTTAAGTAAGATGCTGGGTTCTATCTCATATCTTTCAAGATCAGTTCACAGCGTTGTTTCTGCAGTGGAGCCAATGGGCGGCCTTTGGGAAATCCTCCGGCCGGATTCAGCAAAGACGTTGGATGTAAGTTCCTTTGATAAATCTAAACTTGCTATAAACACCGCTAAAAATTATATTCAGCTTGCTAGGGCAGATTTTTTGTACGTAGATAAAAACCTTCTTCCCCGTTCAGTTAGGAATTATTATGACGAGTATTCTAGATATTTGGACGCTCTTCTTGTGAGTCTTGATGCCGCCTCGGTTGTGATTTCGGAATTTCCCAATACACTTGGAGCTTATCGTCCGCAGAAGTATTTAATTCTATTTCAGAATTCCAATGAAATCAGACCGACGGGAGGTTTCATTGGCTCATACGGAATATTAGAGATAAACAAGGGGAAAATTTCTAATCTTGTAATTGATGACATTTACAACCCCGACGGCCAGATTGATGTGAGAAATATTAGAGTTACACCCCCAAGCCAAATCTCCACGTTTCTAAAAGAAGATCGTTTGCACTTACGAAACGCCAACTGGGACCCAGATTTCACACGCTCTGCCGGGGTTATAAAAGATTTATTCTTTAAGATTTATGGTGAAAAGATTGATGGTGTTATTGCAATAGATTTGTATTTTGTCCAGAATCTTTTGGAGGTTACAGGACCGATTTATTTGGCCTCGTATAATGAGGAAATTAGCGCCCAAAATCTTTATGAGCGGGCGCAACTTCACAGCGAATTTAACTATAAAAGTGGTTCCGATCAAAAGAAAAATTTTCTCACGATTTTGGGATCAAAGCTTTTGGAAAGAATCTTTTCCATGTCTAAAGAGGAAATTGGTTCGGTGTATTCTGCCATCGGAAAATCTTTAAGTGAACGACACATGATGATTTATTTTTCAAACAGCCCGATAAATTCTGTTCTTGCCGAAAGAAAATGGGATGGGGGTTTAGTTAAAACTACCGGGGATTACCTTTCGATTGTAAACGCAAACCTTGGTGGTACCAAAGCAAATTATTACGTGAAAAACAGCTATACATATCAAATTTTTTCAAAAACCAGAGACGGATTATTAAGAGCCGAGCTGGAGCTTAACTATAACCATACTGGAAAAGATAATTCTTGGCCGGGAGGCCCATACACTAATTACGTGAGAGTTCTTGTACAAAAGGGTGCAAAACTTACCAGTGCAAAAATAATCAGACCGGGGGGACTTGAGGAGGATATATTTAATAAGACTGTGCGCGATACGGTTGGAATCTATCCATCATTTGAAACAAGTTTTGTACTTCCACCAAACTCCTCGATAAAAATTGTTTTAGGATATGATCTTCCTCAAAATCTAAGCATTACAAAAGATTTCAAGAAGTATAGTTTATACTGGCAAAAACAGAGCGGATCTCAAAATGACGCTTATATATTCGAACTCAACCCGCCGTTTGGGATGACCCCCGACATGTCATCAGAAAAGGGGTTTCTCAATACAGATAAAGAGATATTTATAACTTTAAAGTGATATATTATTAATATGCCTATCTTGGAAAATATCCCCATGGGTGCGTCTCAGCATGCTGTTCCACAAAACATCATGGATGTGGAATTTAAACTCATTGGTGATCTAACAATGAGGCAGTTTATGTACCTTTTGGTTTTTGGGGGTCTTTCCTACGGTTGTGCTGAGGGCTTAACCGGGCTTTTTAAATGGCCTGCCACGTTTTTCTTTGCACTTTTGGGACTTGGTCTTGCTTTTGTTCCCGTACAAGATAGAGGGTTAGATCAATGGTTTGTGAATTTTTTTAAGTCGGTTTATGCTCCTACGCAGCGGGTGTGGAGAAAAGCTGCCACAATTCCATCGGTTTTTCTTAAGCAGAGTCTTAATGTGGTAAAACACGAGCTTATAACTCTTGCCCCAACTTCGAGTAGAAGGAAGCTGGAGGAATATTTAGAGTATCAGGAGACAAAAGCTCCCGCAGATCCTTTAGATATTCCAGAAAAAGAATATATTTTAAAAGTTAGGGAGGCTTTCGCGCCGTATATGAAGCCTACCCCGCCTGCGCAGGCAGGCGCTATTGCAGTGGAACCAGAACTACCAAAGGAGCAACCAATTCCGCAGAAGGAAGAAAAACCAACAGAAAAAGTAGAAGAAAGAAAAATTACAGAAGCGGTAAAAGCTGCAATTCCAGCCATTAAGCTAGAAGTGAAGCAAGCAGAGGTAGAAAGAAAGAAAGAAGACCTGCCTGCGCAGGCAGGAAAACCAAAGCTTCTTGTTCTTCCAAAACGAAAACAAGCAGATACATTAACGGTACCGCCTATGACTCCAGACAGACATTCTGGAAGACCCTTCATGAATTTACTTCCATCGCAGGGGGAACTAATCCTTCCGATTAGGGGGGAGCGTGTTCTTAGAACTTCGGATCAAATAATGAAAACCGAAAAAATTGATGCTGACATGGACGAGAAGACTCAGAAACTTAAACAGCTTTTAAATCAGATTAAAGGCCGGGAAGGAGCAAAAATTCCAGATCTGGAAAACCTTCAGATCGAAAGGGAAGGAGAACAAAAGCAAAAAGTTGTAAGAAAAGGAATATTTGCAGTTTCCGATAAAATTCCTCTGAAAGCCAAAGATACAAGAGTAACAAGAGAATATAGCGTTCCGTTGCATACGGCAGCTCAAGTACTTGGGGGAAGGCCAAATCTTATTACAGGTTTTGTGAAATATGATGATGGAAAACCCGTGGAGGAAGTTGTGGTGCTCGTGAAAAATTCAAAAGGTGAGCCCGTAAGAGCAATTAAAACCAATTCTTTAGGTCAATTTTCCCTAGTGACACCTCTTCTTAACGACCGTTATACTGTTGAGGTGAGTCCAAGCAGTGCCACGGGGGCTAACTTTGATATAATTTCTTTAAGCTTAAAGGGAGAAGTCCTTCCCCCCTTGGAAATGATTGGCAAAAGATAAATTTATGACTGCCCAGAAAGTATCAACAACTCAAGAGCACTTAGATATTCTTGATATAAAAGAAAATCTTGTGGTGCTAAAAAACGGAACTGTATGCGCGGTTTTGCACACAACTGCTGTAAACTTTGATCTCCTTTCCGAGATGGAACAGGATGCAACTATTGCCGCATTTTCCATGCTTTTAAACTCAATAACCTTTCCTCTACAGGTGGTTTTGCGATCCAAAAAGCTTGATATTTCAAAATATATTGAAAAAATTCAGAGACTTGAAACAAAAATTACTGACCCTCTTCTAAAGCATCAGGCCGAGGCCTATCGAAAGTTTGTACAAGATGTTATTCGCCAAAACGAAGTTTTGGACAAAACATTTTATGTGGTTATTCCGTGGGGTGGAATTAATGCCATTACAGAGCCGGGGTCTGGAGCTTTTGACTGGTTTTCAAAACTTTTGGGGCTTCACGCAAGACGTACGGTTGTGGATGTAGACAAGGCTGTAAAAGATGCTCAAACAAAACTTTGGCCAAGAGTTGAGCATGTTATTAAGGAATTTGGGCGTTTGGGGATTAGATCCACGGTGCTTAACACCCAGGAGTTGGTTGAACTTTATTTTGATATCTACAACCCAAGCACTGTTCATGGGCAGAGAATAAGAACCTCGGTTGAGGATTATAAATCAGCAATTGTGAGCCCAGCTATTTTAGAGGAATGAATATGAATTTTTTTGATAAACTTGATTTTTTAAAGAAGAAAGAAAAAGAAGCGCCGATCACCCCCGGTGTTATAGATGAGCAAATCCAAAGCCCAGCCGAGATTTTGGCTCAAGGGATGCTTAATGTTCAAGATATTATTGCCCCATCAGCAATTGAGGTTGACTTTAATTTCTTAAAGATTGGAAACACCTACTATAGAACTTTGTTTATTTCTGGTTATCCGAGGTTTGTGGGAGCAAATTGGCTTTCTCCGGTTATTAATTTCGATCATTCTTTAGATATTTCTTTCTTTTATTATCCTGTTAAATCCAAGATGATTTTGGATGATTTACGTAAGAAAATCACGGAGCTGGAAGCGACCATGATGGTTAACCAAGAGAAGGGGAGGATTCCCGACCCTGTTGTTCGAGCGGCTTTGGAAGACGCAAAATCCTTGCAGGAGCAGCTTGTTAAGGGTGTTGAAAAATACTTTCAGTTTTCTTTTTACATCACAATTCCGGCGGCAACTCTTGATGAGTTAAATACCGCTTCAGCGAAGCTTGAGTCAACGCTGGGTTCACTTCTTCTCATCTCAAAATCGGCCACTCTTCAGCTTGAAGAAGCGTTCCAATCTTCAATTCCTGTTGGAATGGATAAACTTCTCATAACGAGAAATATGGACACTACAAGCCTTGCAACAACATTCCCATTTACTTCGTCGAATCTTACGATGGACGAGGGAATTATGTATGGAATTAATAAGCACAACGGCTCACTTATTATCTTTGATAGATTTTCGATGGAAAACGCCAACACTGTGGTGTTCGCTAAATCTGGGGCCGGTAAATCTTATTTTGTAAAACTTGAAGCACTAAGAATGATGGTTTTTGGGTGTGAAGTTCTGGTCATAGATCCCGAGGAAGAATACCAGTCACTTTGTGAGATAGTTGGGGGAAATTATATAGATTTCTCGGCTAATTCCCCCGCGAGAATTAATCCGTTTGATTTGTCTGAAGTTGCAGTGGAGGGGGAGAACGAGCTGGGGCAAAAGATTTTGTCCCTCCACACACTTCTAAAATTAATGTTAGGATTGCTAACCCCAAACGAGGAGACCATTCTTGATAGAGCACTTATCGAAACCTACAGATTAAAAGGAATAACTACAGACCCGGAAACACAAACTGGGAAAGAACCTCCGGTTATGGAAGATCTATACAAAGTTTTACTTGGTGGGGATGAGCCCGAATCGCGTGGGATGGCAAACCGCCTTGAGAAGTACATCAAGGGGTCGATGGCCGGAATTTTTGATTCGCAATCTACGGTAAATATCAACAGCATTATGACGGTTTTTTCCACGAAAAATCTTGAAGAAGCACTTCGACCAATCGCGTTTTACATGATTCTTGATTTCATTTGGACGAGAATACGAAAAGATTTACGAAAAAGAATTCTTATTGTTGAGGAGGCGTGGTACTTGATGCAGAACAAAGATAGTGCCCAGTTTATTTATGGAATCGCAAAACGTGCCCGAAAATATTATCTTGGTTTAACAGCAATCTCACAAGATGTTGATGATGTCTTGTCTTCCGAATATGGAAAAGCTATTGTTACAAACTCCTCCATTCAGTTTTTGCTAAAGCAGCATCCTGCGGCAATAGATTTGGTGGCGGAGACGTTTTATCTTTCCGAGGGTGAAAAGAGATTTTTGCTTGGCGCCGATATTGGGGAAGGCCTGTTTTTTGCAGGAAGTAATCACGTAGCGATAAAAGTTGTGGCTTCCGATGCTGAACATCGTGTGGTTACAACAAATCCTCAAGAATTAATAAAGCTTAGAGAAGAAAGAAAAGCTACAACTGTGAAGGAGACTCGTACGCAAGCAAGGCCTGTATATAGGCCCGCGAATATTACAAAACAAGATGCGGAAACAATTATGAAACAGGTTTTAGGAGGAGCAGCCCCTACGTCAAAACCGGCTCCAACTCCAACACCAAGAGTTGAGCCTGCCCCCATGATAAGGATCCCAAAACCACCGATTCCCCAAACCCAGCCTGTGGCGCAACCTCCAAAAGAAGTTCCATCAAGCGATGAAATATTAGATTCAGTGAAAGATCTTGATAAAAGTGGGATTGGTGGTATGAAACAGTCGGGCACCCTCAAACTCAACAACCCGTCTCCAATGCCACAACCAAAACTATAGCTGTACTGGCATGATGATGTGGAGAAAGTTATCATGCCCGTTTGATTTCAGTACGCACGGTGACAGATTCCCGTTGGCAGAAAATACTATCTGATCTGATTTCACATTACTCAAAAAATCTAAAAGATACTTTGAATTAAAAGCCATTTCAAGCGACTCACCCTCAACTTCAGCAGGAAAAGTACTTTCATGTTTGCCGGTTTCGGCCTCAAGCGACACTATTTTTATCTCCCCATCCGGATTAAGGCAAACTTTGATGGTACTATTTCCTTCTTTTGCAAAAATATTTGTGAGTCGAACCGCTTCTAAAAACTCTTCCGATGGAAACTTAGCCGTCACAATTGATTCACTTGGAATAATTTTTGTGTAATCTGGATATTGTCCGTCTAAAATCACAGTGGTAATAAGCGTATCTTCTGCTTCAAAAAGAACAAGGTTTTCATTTTCGTTCATAATCATTTTTATAGATTCTTGCGAACTTGCAAATATTCTTGCCACTTCAAGAAAAATTTTGGCTGGAATGATCACTGAAAAATCTTCCGCATCGCCCTCTACTTTTATAGTTTTTTCTGAAAGACGAAACCCATCGGTTGCGGCAATCGTTAATTTATTTTTTTTATACTTAAGATAAACCCCTGTAAAAACCGGGCGGCTTGAGTCGGTTCCCGCGGCAAATGCTACAACCGACGCGGCGTTTACCAAATCTTCGGGTTTTATATCAATGTGTTTTGCTTTTTTTGATACTTCCGGAAGTTTTGGGTAATCCTCCGCACTTATTCCATTAAGTCTTGACTTAGTTTTGTCTGATTTTAAATGTAAAATGTCACTTTCAAGTTCAGCAATAATAGTGCTTGGGGAAAGGTTTATTATAAATTCTTTGATGAGACGGGCTGGCACAGTGATTGATCCTTCCTTGTCAATTGAAGCGTTCACGTATGTGGTGATCGCGGTTTCAAGGTTTGTGGCCGAAAGTTTTAAGCGTCCATTTTCCGCAGAAATGAGAACATTAGTTAATATTGGCATTGGCGATTTTGTGGGAACCGCCCTCGCCACGGTTTGAAGGCCTTTAGCAAGATTTTCTTGTAGAGTAGAGAATTTCATTTTTTCTTAGGTTTTAAAACAACACGTCTGTCTCTGCCATCCCCCGTACTTTCCGATTCAATATCGTCGTAATCAGATATAAACAAGTGAACCTCACGTCTTTCCCATGGAGACATTGGAGGCATCTCAACTTCGCTGGCAAAAAAGCGCGCCCTATCAACGTGTTTCTTGACTAAATCGTGAAGTCTCTCAATTCGGGCAGTTCTGTATCCGTTTATGTCTAAGGAGATTTTAGTCCACTTATTCAACTGTTTAAATAACATTAAACTTAAAATTGTCTGAAGGGCTTCCAGCGCCTTTCCATATCTTCCGATCAAAAAGTTTAAGTCGTCGCCTTCAATATTTATATCAAGTGTATCTTCTGCCAAAGGAGTAATAGTGAGCTTTGGGTCAATATCAAAGTATCCAAAGATCTCTTTTAATATTTCTTCGGCTTTTTGTTCTGTCACTCTATTGTTTTAGCAGATTTTAATTTTTTTATCCATGGGGTAAGTCCCCCAAGGCCTGTAGAGAAGTATGTTTGTACAACAGAAAAAATCGTTGTGACAACGATGTACAAAACAACCCCCGCGGGAAGTGTTGCACCAATGATCACGTTCATAGCAGGCATCATGTAAAGCATCTGTTCTTGCATGTTGTAGGCGAAATCATCAGTTTTTTCAGGAGTACCTTTAGCTAGCTTTTCGGCTTTTTCCACATAAGGAATAGTCATTTTTGAGGCAATGTACTGCAAGATGCCGGAAAGAATTGCTAGTATAAAAAACGGATCTTTTTGGGAAAGGTCAAGATATAAAAACTTAGTA
>Ga0315284_10010565_pt1 | contig 13146 bp, 9 predicted proteins | sample YL17G09_16_MG_FD_203696 | JGI IMG/M metagenome (GOLD analysis project Ga0315284, IMG submission 203696) | Sediment microbial communities from Yellowstone Lake, YNP, Wyoming, USA - YL17G09_16 | ecosystem: Environmental > Aquatic > Freshwater > Lake > Sediment | place: USA: Wyoming | collected...
AGTCCAACTCATCGACCGCCAAAACTCCCAGCAGTGGTACGTCAACTTCCCCGCCGCCATCGCCCAGGCCATGCGCTTCGAACGCGGCGAAGTCGTCGAATGGCTCATCGAGGACAAGCAATACCTCATCCTCAAACGCCAACGCGTCCCCGCCACACCCGTCAACCTCAAAAAAAGGGCGACACGCTGAACGCCAACCTCACCGCACTCCTGGCCGCGGCCACCCGCGACCGGCCCCCCGCCATCGCACGCCGCGTGCACCGCCACGTCCTGGCCCAACTCGTTTGCCTCGGCCGCCACACCGTCACCGGCCTGCTTTGCACCACCGGCCGCCAGTTCGCCGACTGGTCCGCCGACTACCGCCTGTATAGCCGCGAACGCTGCCCGCCCGCGGACCTGTTCGCCGTTGTCCGCCGGGGCGTCGCCGCGCGCCTGCCCGCCGACGCCCCCTTCATCGCCGTCCTGGACGATTCCCTGCTCCGCAAGACCGGCCGCACCATCCCCGACACCGCCTGGCGCCGCGACCCGCTCGGGCCACCGTTCAGCGTCAACTTCGTCTGGGGCCAACGCGTCCTGTCCCGGCGCGCCGGGACTCCGCCGTCTTACCGCTCAACGCCGACGGCTTGGCCCGCCTGCTGCCCATCGACTTCGTCCAGGCCCCCACCGCGCGGCGGCCCCGCAAAGTAACGGACGCCGCGCAAGACGCCCAACAGCAGGCCGCTTATCGCGAGCAGCAGCGCCAGCAGAACATCAACCGCCAGGCCCTGCGCCGCGTCGAACACCTGCACGCGCAATTGCAGAGCGAGCAGCCCGGGCGCCGCCTGTGGCTGGTCGGCGACGGCCGCTTCACCAACGGCACCTTCCTGCGCGGGCTGTCCGCCGAGGTGACTTTCATCGGGCGGACCCGTGGCGATGCCAAGCTGTGCGCCGTCCCGGCGGCGGACGCGCCGCACCCGCGCGGCGGGCGGCCGCGCCGCTACGGCGTGGCGTTGCCGACCCCCGAGGCACTCCGCCAGGATGACGGCGCTCCCTGGCAGACGGTCCGGGCCTACGCCGTGGGGCGGACCCACGAGTTCCGCATCAAGACCATGGGGCCGCTGCGCTGGCGCTGCGCCGGAGACCGGAATCTGTCTTTGCTCGTCATCGCCCCGCTGGGCTATCGCCTGCGGGCGGGCGGCAAGCTGCTGTACCGCCGGCCGGCGTACCTGTTGTGCACCGATCCCACGCTCGCACCGGCGCAGGTCGTACAGGCCTATCTGTGGCGCTGGGACATCGAGGTGAATCTGCGGGACGAGAAGACGCTGCTCGGCGTGGGCCAGGCCCAGGTGCGACAGCCCCAGGCCGTGCAGCACGTGCCGGCGACGGCGGTGGCGGCGTATGCGCTATTGTTGTTGGCGGCGGTGCAGGCGTTCGGTCCGACGGGCCAGCCGCAGGCGTTGCCGCCACCGGCCTGGCGGCGGCGCGAAACACCGCCGCGGGCGCCGACGATGCGGTTGATCAATCACCTGCGGTGGGAATTGTGGGGTGCGGCCCTGGAGGCCGGGGGTTTTGGCGGCTTCTCGTCCACCGCCCCGGCCGGCGAGAAGTGCGAACAACCCGCGGCCCCCGCGCTCCACAGCGTCTGCTACACACAAGCCGGATAGAAAACGGGCCAAAGTCGAGGGGTGCGAGATTCCTATCTCGCACCTCAGCGGGCCGGATTCCTATCCGGCACGACCACCTCACGGGAACGGATTCCCGCCGTTCAGCATGCGAGAAGGGATTCTCGCACGAGCCGCCGGATTCTCGCACGAGCGGCGTGTGCCACGTCGGCCACCCGCCTCGCCGCAACGAGTCGCCTGTGGCGACACGGCGGGCAGGCGCGGGGCCGAAGCTACGCCGCCGGAGGCCGGACCCGGGCGCGGTCCCGAATTCGGCGCTCGGGGGCTTGAAAAACCGGCGCCAGTTGGCAAAATGAAAGGTTTGCCGCAGAGGGGCACTGCCCAGGTGCAGGGCGAACGGCGGAGGTGAGCGTGGGCGTTAGACTCCCCACCCGACGAGGTGTTGATCGACGGAAGTTCTGCCGGCTGACGGCCGGCCTAAGAGCGGTGCGGAGACCGCTCCGGTCAAGGTAAAGGCCGGTCGTGCCACCCTCCGGGGTGTGCCGTCGGCAGGTCGCTAACGTAACACGGAGATGCTCATGTCGAGTGCGGTGCAGAGTTTCATGCAAGAGGTGATCGCCAAGAACCAGGAGCAGAAAGAGTTCCACCAGGCGGTCCAGGAAGTCGTCGAGTCGGTCATGCCGGTCATCGATCGGCACCCCGAGTTCCGCAAGGCCAAGATCATGGAGCGGATCGTCGAGCCCGAGCGGGTCGTCATGTTCCGCGTCCCCTGGCAGGACGACCGCGGCGAGGTGCACGTCAACCGCGGCATGCGGGTCGAGTTCAACAGCGCCATCGGCCCCTACAAGGGCGGCCTGCGCTTCCACCCGTCCGTCAACCTCGGCATCATCAAGTTCCTCGGCTTCGAGCAGGTCTTCAAGAACGCCCTGACCACCCTGCCCATGGGCGGCGGCAAGGGCGGCTCCGACTTCGACCCCAAGGGCAAGTCCGACAGCGAGGTCATGCGCTTCTGCCAGAGCTTCATGAACGAGCTTTATCGCCACATCGGCGAGTACATCGACGTGCCCGCCGGCGACATCGGCGTCGGCGGCCGCGAGATCGGCTTCCTGTTCGGCCAGTACAAGAAGCTCACCCGCCGGTTTGAAGGCGTGCTGACCGGCAAGGGCCTGAACTGGGGCGGCTCGCTGATTCGCCCCGAGGCGACCGGCTACGGCCAGGTCTACTTCGCCGAAGAGATGCTCAAGACCCGCGGCAAGAGCCTTAAGGGCATGCGCTGCGTGGTGTCGGGCTCGGGCAACGTGGCCCAGTATGCGGCGGAGAAGTGCATCCAGCTCGGCGCCAAGGTGCTGTCGTTCTCCGATTCGAACGGCTTCATCGTGGACGAGGAAGGGATGAACGCCGAGAAGCTGGCGTTCGTCATGGACCTGAAGAACAACAGGCGTGGCCGGATCAAGGAGTACAAGAACAAGTACGCGAAGGCCCATTACGAGGACGTCGATCCGAAGAAGAGCTGCAACCCGCTGTGGCAGGTCAAGTGTGACGTGGCCCTGCCCGCAGCGACGCAGAACGAGGTCAACGAGCTCGACGCCAACAACCTCGTCAAGAACGGCTGCTTCTGCGTGTCCGAAGGCGCGAACATGCCGAGCACCATCCCGGCCACCAAGGTCTTCCTCGAGAGCAAGATCCTGTACGGGCCCGCCAAGGCGGCCAACGCGGGCGGCGTCGCCACGTCGGGTCTGGAAATGTCGCAGAACGGCCTGCGCCTGCAGTGGACGCGCGAGGAGGTCGACCAGCGGCTGCACAACATCATGATCAGCATCCATGAGAACTGCCGGAAGACGGCCGAAGAGTACGGCACGCCCGGCAACTACGTGAACGGCGCCAACATCGCCGGCTTCCTGAAGGTCGCGAACGCGATGATGGATCAGGGCCTGGTGTAATAGCAGGGGGCAAGGCATAGAGAGAGCGGGCGACGCGCCGCGAAGGAGTGCGTCGCCCGCTCAGCAGTCTCGTCTCCGCGTTCGCGAGCGAACACGATCGCAGTAGAACAACGACCGTCCCCGCAGGGCTTCCCCCGACGTTCGACTCAATTCAGAAATCCATCGGAGCGCACGAACGGTCGCGGCGTGACCAGACAGTTCTCAGTGACCAGCACAGGGGATCTTGACGGTCCCCGGCAGACGTGCATCATCCGCGCGTATTCGCTGTCAGTCCCCAGTGGCGGCACCATCATCGATTAACGGCGGTGGGTTTTCGGGAGCGGTCTCGGGACGGCGTGCGTCTTCAGTCAGCGCTTTTATGAATGCGTCCCGAACCTGCTGCACTGTTGGGATGTCTGCATTGTCAAAGTCGCAGTCGACGTAGACCGTTTCCTCAACCTCACGAACGCTCAATTTGGCCATAAAAGCACCTGACTGTAATTGTACGATATACGGCAGTACAAGTTCAACCGGAACCGGTTGCGCCTCCTTGATGTGGTCCGATAATCGCCGGAAACTGATCGAATACGAATGTGTACCACGCCAAGTTCACAAGCTTCTTGAACAGGGTCTCATCTCGATATCTTACCAGAGGCGTTCCCTGAGTGGCGCTCCGCACGACCACCACGGCGACGACGTAACGCCATTCGGGTTTAGCGGCTAGGCCTCCTGGAGACGATTGACCCGAGCCTGGGCTGCTGGAGGGCGACGGCACGTCGAGCGGATAGAGTAGCGGAATAGCGATGAACACCTCATGTGGGCGGCCGTAACCAGGCGGGATCGTCTGAACGTATCGGCGCGTTCGTAACGCCTGTTCCAGACCCCACCGAGGCCACCATAACACGGGTTGCTTCATCTTGAACGCATGCCCTATAACTCCCTCTCCGACGGCGTACGTCTCCTCGGCGACCTTATCCGATAGAAAATGCCCGGCACAAAAGCGAATCCTACGAGGCCCTTGATCGTACGCAGCGATGCCGATCTCGACTTCATCGGGGACCTTTGGGCGCGGACTTTGGGAAATCGCGTTCAAGAGGCCCGCAAGATAGGGACCAACAGTCTGCTGGTCCAGCGGCAGCGCAAAATTCGCCGGCCGATCAAGCAACCAGTTGCGAGCAAACTCGGCTTGCCCAATCATCTCCACGACATCTCTATCTTTCGGCCGTTTTTCGTTCAGGCACGGTAGTGCCCATTGCAGGAAGTAGCGCGCCCCCGGCCATGGCGCGGACACTTCGCCGGCAATTTCGTGGGATCCATTGACTTCCTGCTCAGTGACGACGGGCTTGAGGTGAGCCTCCGCACCATGCAACCTGCACTGCCCCTCAACGCGAAGCGGCCATGATTGATCGTCAGATTCCATGGCGGGGGCAAGCTCATGAGCAATCAGAAGCCTCGGTTTCAGTTCGGAGCCGAGGAGCTTAGATACCTCGTGTGTAGCGTTAAGGCGCCCGGGAGGCCCCGGACTAAACCGGACGACCAAGCGCAGCTTGTCGGCGATTGTGTCGAGCGGCATGCTCACATACTCGCATCGCTCGATGTGGTTCGCCCCGTAGCCGTACACCATCTTGTGTTGCTCCGCGGTCGTCACAATCGCGTTGGGGACGCGGTACTTAATGCTCAGGTCAAATTTCCCACTGGTCTCATTAAGGGCTCTCGGGAAGTTGAGGTCCCCTACGACGTAAAAGCGAGCCGCCGGTCCTTCCGGAGGCTCGTGCACCGCGTGCGGCAATCGCTCCCACCAAGCGTCGAGCTTGTTGGTGGTTGCGCCTAGGCTGAGTTGAGCTTTGACACCCAGTTGATCTACCGGGAAGCCTGCGGGCAGGCTGCGCACCAAACGTAGCCGCATTCTGTCGACCGCGCCCGTGCCGGGGCGTACCCGCCCGCCCACGAATCTCAAGTGCACATCGGCCGATCCAGTGTAGTCGACATCCACCTCCTTTACGACTTCCTCAAACTCGAGATTGCTGCGTTCCTTCACTCGTTCGAGTATGGCCTCTTTCCGCTCGGTCCAAGGGGAAATCTCTCGCGCTGGGTTGCTCTCGAATCCCACTGCTTGCATCACAGAGGTCGCAATCCTGGCCGTGCCTTCGAGGTCGATTCGCACAAGATTATATGTGAAACCCACGGCTGGACGAGCGGCCGGGTGAGAAGCGCTACCTCCAGCGACCACCCATACTGGCGGGTCGTGCCGATCAAGATGTTGGACCTCGATCTTGGCAACCTGGGGGCAATGGTCGTGTCCATGGAGGACAAGATTGAACCGCTGCCTTGCGACGGCACGGAGAAACTGTGCCCCGTTGGACATCATCACGTACGGCCGGAGGTCTCGCTGGCGCCCGGTTTCGTTCTCGGCGATAGGCAGGGGGTGATGGTGCAAGAGCGCGATCCTGAACGCGTATGCGTATGCGTCTCCGTCGGGCCCGTGCGCCTGCGTTGCGCACCAACTGTCGAACTCCTGCAAATCGAGCTCACTAATGGCCCCACGTGCCAGGGGCGCCCAGTTTCCGACCCCCTTGCGCGTGTAGCAGGAGTCAAACACATATAGAAGTATGTTTCGTCGCCTGAGCCATAGACCACGCTCGACGGTCGCGCCAAACACCGCATCCCACGCCCGGCGAGATTGAAAGAGATTGCCCCACTGTCTCACGTCATGGTTGCCCGGCAGCACCAAGATGCCGCGCTCATCCTGCTCCGATATTGGGAACGGGATTGAGAGCAGCTTGGCGAGCGCGGTCAGCTTCCGATGCGCCACCTCCAAGTGCCCGCGCTTCGGCTCGTCTGCGATGTCACCGGTTACCACTACGATGGCCGGTGAAGCTTGCCGAAGCGCTCCGCAAAGCGCATTCCAGGCATAGAGGTGGATATCCGCCTCGTCACGGAAATGTAGGTCGGAGACGTGCGCAATCGTTGTCGGTTGCATCCTCTGCTCCAAGCACCGGCCTCTAGCGATCCACGAGGCTCCGCGTCACACCGGCCTTAGCTTTCCCCATCCGACGCAACCCAACGAACGCCGCACGCCCTTGAATGGGCACGCAGACCACGAACACACGCCCCGATACTTTATACGGCGCTATTGGGGGCGTGGCAAGCGTCCCGCGACGATTGCGCAGATTTTGGCATCCTGTGGCACATTCTGGGCGCCTAGCTTCCGTCCTCGCGCACGTATGTCGAACACGCCGACGGGTTGCGGACCCAAAACCGGTCCCGGCTCCCGACCGCCGTCCGTTCATTTGGGGGCCGGGCGTCAAGGGCGACGTGCATAGGATATCACCCACTTGAGATGAAGCACAAGGACGTCGACCAGCGCCTGCACAACATCATGATCAGTATCCACGAGAACTGCCGGAAGACCGCCGAAGAGTACGCCACGCTGGGCAATTACGTGAACGGTGCGAACATCGCGGGCTTCCTGAAGGTCGCGAACGCGATGATGGATCAGGGCTTCGTGTAAGCCCCTGTGGGACCGGTTTTCAACCGGTGGTAGCGGCCGACGGCTCGTCGAGGCTGTCCGGGAATTCGCCTCCGCCCGAATGCCTTGGTTTGCTGGATGTTTGCAACCCGGCATCAGGACGACTCGCGGATTCTGACGGCAATCCGTCAGCAGGCCGCGCCGAACACCGTCGGAATTCCCGGACAGCTTCGACGGCTCGTCGGGCGAGGAATGTAGCGGCGACCCCGCGCCCGCCCGCCGCGGCGGATCGGCCGTAGAACGCGGTAAACATCGCTGGACGGCTGACTCGGGTATGGTCCGGGTCGGCCGTCCACGTCTTTTGATCCCGCTGGCTGTGTGCCACTGCTCTGTGAGCAGTGCCTTCCCTCGGACCGCCAGCCACCCGCGCGCCTTTTGGGCTGCCCCACGTAATCCTTGCGATCCCGGCATCGCGGCAGTAGCCTGGAAACATGAGATCGCGCCGCCGCGGGATGCTCTTCGCGAGCATGTTGCAACAACGTTTAGCGAGGGATTCAGAATGCCCGTAGCCATGGTTGTGAACCCGGATATCGCCGAGATGGAGTATGCGGTACGGGGACCCATTCCCCAACGGGCGGCCGAGTTGGCACGGCACGGGATGCGGATCATTTCGTGCCACATCGGCAATCCTCAAGCCCTGGGGCAGCGGCCCATCTCCTTTTACCGCGAAGTTCTGAGCTTTCTCGAGGCGCCGGGCAAACTGGCGCGCGAAAGAACTCTGGTCAAGCTGTTCAGGCGCAATCCCATGGCGTTTGAGGGCCTGACTAGCGACGACTTCGCTTCGGACTACGTGCTCGGCGTCTGCGATGACATGCTTTCCAAGCTCGGTACGGGCCTCGGTGCGTATACGGAGAGCAAGGGACCCTGCTTCATCAGGGAAGCGGTCGCCGAGTATGTAGACACAAGAGACGACGTCGCGGCTACGGCCGGCGTGCGGTCAGACCCCGAGGCCATCTTCCTCACGAATGGCGCCAGCGAAGCCGCAAAGCACATAATCGATATATTGATTGCCGAGCGCAATGACGGCATCATGATCCCGATACCGCAGTACCCGCTCTACTCGGCGGCCATCAAGCGCGCCGGGGGGGTGCAAGTCAATTACTACCCCGACGAGGATAGGGGGTGGACGCTGGACAGGTCCACACTCGAGGATGCCATCGCGCAGGCTCGTCAACAGGGCGTGACGGTAAAGGCCATCGTTGTCATCAACCCGGCCAACCCGACCGGGGCGGTCTTGCCGGAGCAGAGCGGCAGGCTGATCGTTGAATTTGCCAGAGAGCACGCCCTGGCGATCATTGCCGATGAGGTCTATCAAGAGAACCTTTATGGTGTTCAGTTCGTCTCGTTCGCCAGGCTCGTAGGCCACCAGGACATTCCATTGTTCAGCCTGCACAGCACGTCGAAGGGGTTCTATGGCGAGTGTGGCCGCCGGGGTGGGTACATCGAGATGCGGAATCCGCCGCGCTTGAAGAACTCCAGCCTCAGCTTTGCGGATGTGCTGCTCAAACAGGCCTCGGTCAGTCTCTGCTCGAATACCACGGGCCAGGCATTGACCTACCTGATGGTCCGGCCGCCGCCAGAGGGTAGTGCGCCGCACAAGCGGTTCGTGGCGGAAAAGGAAGGGATCCTGCGTGCGCTCTATGAGAAGGCCACGATGATCAAGGCGGCATTCAAGGAGATGGAAGGCGTCGAGTGCTTTGGAAGGACGGGGGCCCTGTACTTGTTCCCGCGGCTCAACGCACTGCCCCGGGGCACAACGGACTTTGACTATTGTATGAACCTGCTGGAAACCACTGGACTGTGCACGGTGAATGGTTCGGGCTTCGGGCAGCGGCCGGGCACTAATCATTTGAGAATCGCGTTCCTGCCGGCGCGCGACTTACTGGAGCGGGTGTTGCCGGAATGGACCAAGTTCCACAACGAGTACGTTCGAGGATCGAAGTGAAGTGCCGCTGCTAGTGTAGTGCCTCATCGAAAACAGCACATAAGCTGGGTGGGGTGGGCGTCTTGCCCGCCACGGCGGCGGGCAAGATGCCGACGCCACCCATGCAGCTCTAACTATGAAGTACTGCGCTAGGACTTGGGCACCCGGATTCATACCAGCTTCGTCTGCCCCGGAATCGCCACCGGGTCGAACGGCAGGTCGCCGAACTCGTACTTCGCCGGCGTCAGATCGAGCTGCGACGCGTTCATGACCCAGTCCCACGAGACTTCGCGGCCGGTGTACGCGGACATCCGGCCCATGATCGCCGTCAACGTGCTCTCCGCGATCCGCTGGCCCTCGTTCAGCGGCCGGCCCTGGCGGATGCTGGCGATCAGGTCGGCGTGCTCCTGCACGTACGGGTTGACCGGCTCACCCTTCGACTGGTACTTCCACACGCGCTTCCCGCGCCGGATCTCGCCGTGCGGGTCAGATGTTCCTTTGGTCCCGACCAAACGCTCACTGACGCGGTCAGACGTGCCGCCGACCTGGCGGCACATGCTCAGCACGCGCACCCCACCCGGGTATTCGTACTCGACCGCGAAGTGGTCATAGATGTTGCCGAACTCGGGCGCCGTGCGCGACTGCCGCCCGCCCATGCCGACGCACTTCACCGGCGTGGCCCGCAGGGCCCAGTTGATCACGTCGAGGTTGTGCACGTGCTGCTCGACGATGTGATCGCCGGAGAGCCAGGTGAAGTACAGCCAGTTGCGGCACTGCCACTCCATGTCCGACCAGCCGGGCTCCTTGGGCTTGACCCACAAGTCGCCCTGATTCCAATAGCACTGGGCGGCGACCAGCGGCCCGATGGCCCCGTCGTGAATCCGCTTCATTGTCTCCAGGTACGCCGGCTGGTGCCGGCGTTGCGTGCCGGCGACGATTGCCAGGCCCTTGCAGGTGGCCAGCTCGGCGGATGCGATGACGGAGCGTACGCCGACCGGGTCGACGGCGACCGGCTTCTCCATGAAGACGTGCTTGCCGGCCTCGATCGCGGCCCGGAGGTGGAGCGGGCGGAAGCCGGGCGGCGTGGCGAGAATGACCAGGTCGATGTCGGAGCCGAGCACGTGTTGATAGGCGTCGAAGCCCGTGAAGCAGTGGTCGGAGGTGACGCGCACCTTGTCGCCGAGATCGCTGAGATCCTGGCAACAAGCCTCCAAGCGATCCTGGAACAAGTCGCCGAGGGCCACAATCTCGACGTTGGGCGACGACTGCACACAATCCCGCGCGGCACCGGTCCCCCGTCCGCCACAGCCGATGACGCCGACGCGGATTCGCTCGCGGACGGGTACCGCGGGCAGAAACGCGGGTGCGCGGCCTCCCTTGGGCACCGTGGCGCAGCCGGTCACCACGGTCGTAGCGGCGACGACGGCGGACGCCTTGAGAAAGTCGCGCCGCGAGAGCGGCTTAACGGCCGGCTGGGTGGTGTTGCGCTGTTCATCCGCGCTGGACATTTGTTGGTCGATCATGTTTCACTTCTCCTCGTCGTGCCGCATGTAATCCGATGAAGGGCTGTCTCCGGCCGGGCGATCAAGCGGCCCGGATGAGGAAGATGAACAGGAAACAGCCAGGCGAACAAACGACAGCGTAGCACGGATCGGCATGGATATCCATCGTTTGGAAGCTATCCCAGAACTCGTGTGGGACCGGTTTCTAACCGGTCGAATCCAAGGTTGTTCTGGGATAGGTCCTTAGCAGACTCGGACCTCCGTGTCCGACGTGTGACCGACCGGCAGTCGGTCCCCCATAGGGCCATCCGAGCCGTGCGCGGCAGCGAGCGGTTGCAGCCGCCCTCCACGGCTGACCGCTCACTCCCGTTCGCGGCTCCGATTATCGCGCTTCCGGATACCGCGCTACGGGCACAGTACCGGCCCCGGGCAGGAACAATCCTCGTGGCACTGTGTCATGAGCGCCACAAAAGGATTGATGTCGCCGAAATCCGGCGGGTCGCCGTACGAGCCGTCGCAGTTGATGTCGCCAACCACCGGGTCACAGTCGGGGAATGCTTCCTGCCAAAGCGAGAAATTCGACAAGTACGCGATGAAGGGGTTGATGTCGCCAAAGCCGACTGTCCCATCGCAGTTCAAGTCGCCAACGCAGGGCTGGCACTCGTCCGGGATACCGTTGCCCGTGCAGTCTTCGCTGGTGCCCTCCGCGATATCGCAGGCGTCGGGTACGCCGTTGTTGTTGCAGTCGATGAAATACGGGGATTCATCTGCCCCCATATCGACGCGGCAGTGCTGCATGCGGGGTTCACCGTCGATGTCGGTCGCGCCCGGCAGCGGCTCGAAGTCCGGGTCACCTGTATCGATGTAAGGGGGAACCCGCCATCAGGTGGTAGTCGGCGTCGTTTGGATCAACGAACAGCGGATCGTCGGTGATGTTACCTGCTCCTCCCCAACCGCCCTCGATGTCGCTATACAGAACAGTTACCCAACCATCGAGCTGGTCGGGCGCATTGTCCCAGAGGATGCAGCCGTTCACGGTGAGGAAGCCGCCATAGCCGGCCGCGCCGCCGTCATAGTGGTCACACATATTGCCCACAACGGTGCAGCCGGTCATCACAGCTTCAGTCCCATACCACGACGCATAAGCGTAGACGCCCCCACCGCCGCACCCGCCTGTGTTGCCCACTATCAGGCAATCACGGATGACAGTGTGACACGATCCGTGCATCGACGTGCTCAGGCAGATCCCGCCGCCGTTCCAATCCGACACGTTATACGCGATGATGCAGCGAAGGATACTCGCGCTGCTGTTATAGCAGCTCATGCCTCCGGCTCCGCCTCCCGTGACCGTGAAGCCTTTCACGACCGAGGCCAGCGTCTCGCCACTGTGGAAGTCAAAGCCTAGCCCGCTGCCCTGGCAGTCGATGATGCAAGTGTCCGGCCCGTTGACTGAACGGACCGTGATCGCCTTGCCGTGAAAATCGATGCTCTTGTTTCCCGTGCCCGTGTACGCGCCGTCGCCAACCAGGACGGCGTCGCCGTTGACGGCGGCGTCAATGCCGGCTTGGATCGTCGCTTTCGGCCCACAGGTGCCGCCGTCCCAGACCTCACACAGGCCAGTCCAGGCGTCGTTACCCGTCGTGCCGTTCACATAGATGGTTTGCTGCGTGTACGCATTCGCCGTCATGGCGCAAATCAGTCCCAGCAGTCCGATCCGCTCCCGAAGTGTCATCGCGTCGCCTCCTCACGCTCTCGTTGGATGGCAGCCGATGAAAGTGAGAGCTTGGGGGCCAAGCTCGTGTTGCTGGCCCTGGTAGGCAAGGAAGTGGGTCACATCGATGCTCACTGCAAGCTGTTCACCGGGACGGGCCTGCTAGACCGGATTCAGTTTCCCTGTAGCGGCCGGGCTCTGTCCCGGCCGTAGAATTCTCCGGGCGCCCACGGCCGAGACGGAGCTCGGCCGCTACACCCAAACTGAAACGGCTCTAGAGGGCTAAGGCGCTGCGGGTTGGGAAGCGAGGGGGGCCGTCGCCGGCGTGGTCGGCGGATACGGCTCCTCTGCGTGCTCCGGCGACTTGTGCATCGTGAACTCATCGAGGATCGCGCCCTCAAGCGTGATTTGACGCAGCCGCAAATCGTCCCCCTCGATCGTGACCTGGGTAAAACTGAAATGCTGATCATCGAGCGCGGCGACAAACTCCGGCCGCGGCTGACGCCCCGCATACAGCTCCGCGCCGCCGGCGCCGGTGACTACGTACACCACGCCCGTACCCGGCTCGACGACGCGGCCACCGAGCAGCGGATACGTCCGCTGATAGGTGTGATCGTGGCCGTTGAATACCACGTCGACCCCGCCCGCCTCGATCGCCGGCACCAACGCCCGCTGGATACGCTCATCCGGGGCATACTTCCCGCCGGTATACGGCGGATGATGAAAGGCCACGAACCGCCAGCGCGCCGGCGCCTCCTGCATGACCTCGGTGAGCCAGGGCGCCACCCGGTCGCGGAGCGTGGCCTCGTCCACGTCGCTGTCAATCACCGCAACCCGGCTCGCCGCATAGTCAAACCAGTAGTTGCGTTTCTCGGGCAACCCTGGCGGCCCGTTCGCGGGGACCTCGAAGACTTCCTGGTACGCCGCCGCGCGGCCCCCGTCATCCAAGTCGTGATTGCC
>Ga0315284_10010566_pt1 | contig 13145 bp, 10 predicted proteins | sample YL17G09_16_MG_FD_203696 | JGI IMG/M metagenome (GOLD analysis project Ga0315284, IMG submission 203696) | Sediment microbial communities from Yellowstone Lake, YNP, Wyoming, USA - YL17G09_16 | ecosystem: Environmental > Aquatic > Freshwater > Lake > Sediment | place: USA: Wyoming | collected...
AAAGCTTTTTGGCAAGCGGGCTCAGTGGTATAGGCTTAAAACCGTTCAAGATGAAATACGCTACAGACCTTCTCGCCAATCCTTCATACAGGTTTGTTTTCCCGGCCTTGCCTTCGCCTATTTCTCTTTGATTGTACCTCGTCATTGCCGATATCTTAAAAACCTTCACTTCTCTATTCAGCCTATTGTATATGTTCGCCAGGACTAAATGCAGGGACCTTGCCCCGACATTTTCTCTTTCTTCGGGCATTATGTAATACATAAAGCTTACTGTCGACTTATCGCCTGGAACTTTCATGAACCGTCCATGGCCTATGGCCCTGCCATCCTTGATCATGAGGAAGAAGAAGGCGTTTATGCCGCGCTCTCTTTGATCCCTATCTGCAAAACATATCCACTGTATCCCGTTATTCTCCGAAGAGACGACACCTTCACGGTCCAAAATATTTTCTATCCTATAATCTGAATAACCGTCAGTGATCGTAAGTCCCTGGCTGGACAAAAAGCCCTGGAATTGCTGTATATATCCGGCAGCGTCTTCTGCGTTTACCTGATTGAATGTTATCCTGGCTTGCCTGATATAATCTATAAGCGCCTTTCTCCTCCTGCGGATCCTGGTCAGGCCATCATCTTGCGGGGCATTTTCTTGCGGGGGACCACCGGCGCCGATATCGCTAAAACCAAAATAAGAAGAAAAACCTCCAACAACTAGGCCGACCATAATGACTGTTATCCATGTCCATAAAAGTCCTATTTTCTCTCCGGAAACTTGCCTCGCCCCCACATCAGCAACTCTTTCGGCTAAATTGTGGTCAAGCATAGTCACGGCTACTGGACCTAGCATCATATATCCCAATAAAACAACCATTAGAGTAGATGCTAATGATAGCAATATGATCAAAAGTGGATGATCGAATGGTTTTATTGACGTGCCCCCAGATGATACCTCTTTATCCTTTGCCGGACTCGCCCGGACAAAATCTTTATCGTGTAATAGAGGAAGGCTTGCTAATTGGCCTATGGTTGTCGCTGAAAGTACTGCTGGATAACTCATGCCGATTATCTCGCGCATATCATCGGTCTCGTTCAATATAAAATGTTTATCAGCTGGCACTCCGCCCTTTATCATTAACCTTGCCGATCGTATAAGTTCATTGATAGCTTCTTCGAGGCCGTATCCCCTAATACCCTTGAGCTTAGCATATGAAGGCAAAAACGGCATTTCGAGTTTAATATAAGACGATTCACTTACATCATTGATATCGCCCTTCATGTCGCCGCGCACGCAAGCATCTCCCGGGATCTGACCTGTGGGATGAGAAACGACAAGCTGAGAATGCTCTTCCACTACGCCATATGCATCTGCCACAAAATAAGCCCCCTCTTCATCATTTGGCAATAATGCAAAAAGCACTTCAACGTTTGTGGTCGAGCCGGGATGGCCTTTTACGAATGCGCCTTGAAGGCTTTGCAGCTTCTGAACGACCTCTTGGGCCGTAAAGATGATCTTCTCTGGGGATGGCGATGCGGACTGACCGGCGGCTGCTTGAGAAGGCCCTGGTCCTGCATCGGGCGTTGAGGTTTCTGCAGCTTCTCCTGACGCAGCCTGCGTTGTTTTAGCTGCCGGCGGAGGCAGTGCCTTTATGCCTTTTACCAATTTAGCGTGTAATTTTTGAGTAAATAATAATTGCCTGCATAGTTTTTGATTTTCATACTCTCTGTCCAGATCTACACCATAATATGATGCTGATACGAAACCTTTTGGTATATTATTTTCTTTATTTCTATGATATCTTAATACAACGCCTCCGTCCCCTATCTTTATCTGGACTTCTATCAATCTGCCCTTCGCGTCCAAAAATTCCTGGAACGCGACACCGGTAAAATCAGAGGCGTTCTTCCATTTTATTATGTCTTCTAAAGATGTGGGATTATACCTATCTATAAGATCCGCTGTTTTCTTAGCCTTATCGACCTTGCAAGAGACATCGAATGCCAGTTTAAAATCGTCTCTTGTTGTCCTGAGCTCTATTTGCAATTTATCGGGATGGGCCCACGCAATGTCTTGGGCAAGGAATGTAACTACCAGGATAGCAGATATTATCCTGATCACGAAGGGAAACTTTCTATATGTATGTTTAGGCGATTTACTTTCCAATTTTAAGATGTTTACTTTCTATATGTTTATTCTTTTAACAAAATCACAATAAAAAAGACCAGATTGCCAAGCAGTATTGTTCTAGGCTATCTGGTCTATAAATAAAACTAGAATTTTAGCTTTATATTACTGACTACTAAGACCCTCGATTCCCCCGAGTTACATTAAATCAGGGATCCTAGAAACAACGTATTATAATATTATCATATTATATTATAATGTCAATATAATAATTCTGACTTTTTTGTGTTTTAACTTATTCTTATCTTATTATATCTATTAGAGTTATTTGAAGGTAAAAAGCCTGAAGATTATTTGCAGTGTGAGGTTTGTATATAGCGCTGCCACTATGTCATCAAACATTATGCCGGCCGACCCTATCAGCTTCTCCATCCTCTTTGCCGGAGGCGGCTTTAGTATATCAAATATCCGAAACAAGAAAAACCCTAAGATTATAGAAAACATATTTGAGGGGACGAAGAACAAGGCTAGCAGCATACCGCATGCCTCGTCTATCACTATCATCTTCGCGTCTTTCCGCTTATAGATCTTTTCCGCTTCTCCGGCAAATAACATGCCTAGCACAAACAGGAATAAAATTGAGAACGCATAAAGTATCTCGTTATTTTTAACCAAGAAATATACTATCAGGCCTCCTATGCTGCCCATCGTCCCGGGTATAAAAGGAGCATGGCCCATAAAAAAGAAGCTGGTTATAAATTTAATTCGTCTTCGCATTAGAATAGACCTCCCTATTTTTTAAAAGATAGGAGACCCCGCTTAACAATGTCAATACGACAACAATGCACATCAGCGCAAATATAGTGTCTCTATATATCATCTCTGTCCTCGAACTCCAGAATTTAAAGACCCTCACTCCTCCTTCTCTGAATATTAAAAATAGGAGTATTACAAATATGGCAAAGGCCTGCCACGCCGTCTTATATTTGCCGCCTAAGTCTGATGGTATTATTTTGGATTTCGTTAGCGCTAAAATCCTGAGGCCGGTAATGGCCGCTTCTCTGAACACGATGATCACCACCATCCAGGCAGGGACGATGCCCATCTCGACAAAAACAAGGAATGCCGACAATATCAATATCTTGTCGGCGACCGGGTCCATAAGCTTTCCAAAATCCGTGATCTGATTGCTGGCCTTGGCGATGAACCCGTCGAGGACATCGGTTACAGACGCCAATATGAAAGTGGCGAGAGCGATGATTTTTGAAACCAGCCCGTTCGAAAACAAAAACAGGATAAACGCGAACGTCAGGACTATCCTTGAAAGCGTTAATTTGTTAGGGAGGTTCATACCTTATGCCCCACCAGGTCGTATTCCAATGTGTCATCGATCTTGACCTTGCAAAAATCGCCTATCTTTAGACCCTTTCCGGAGACATAGACGATGCCGTCGACTTCCGGCGCATCGCCTTCTGTGCGGCCTAAAAATTTATCCTTATCGTCCTCTACTTTTTCATCGATCATCACTTCTACGGTTTTGCCCAATAACGATCTATTTATGTCGGAGGATATGCGCTGCTGCAGTTTCATCAATCCATCCAGTCTTTCCTTTTTCACCTTGTCCGGGACCTGATCCTTAAACGAAGCGGCCCTCGTCCCCTCCTCCCTGGAATAGATAAAGGCCCCGAGCCGCTCAAACCTAGTCTGCCTCAGAAATTCCAGAAGTTCCTTAAAGTTTTTGTCTGATTCACCTGGAAATCCTACTATTATCGAGGTACGCAATACTATGCCCGGTATGCTCTTTCTTAATTTCTCTATCAGGTCCACAATGTTTTTCCGGGTGGTCCGTCTATTCATCCTCTTAAGTATATCATCACTTATATGCTGAATGGGCAGGTCCAGATACTTGCATATCTTGCCTTCGTCCCTTATCGTATGTATAAGTTCGTCATTGTAGTGGGCCGGATGCGTGTAAAGTATCCTGATCCATCTTACGCCGTTCTCGAGCCCGCACACCCTTCGTAAAAGCACCGGGAATACTATCTTTCCGTATCTATCGATCCCGAATAACGTTGTGTCCTGGCCGATGAGGTTAACCTCTTTCAGCTTTCCGCCCTTCGCCAGGCACTTGATCTCTTCGACCACAGATTTCACAGACCTGCTTCTGAAAGCTCCTCGCAGGCGCGATATTATGCAATAACTGCAAAAATTACTGCACCCTTCCGAAACCTTTACGTAGGCATAGTGCTGCGGCGTAAACAAGAACCTCGTCGATTTATCATCATATAGATAGTCTAGATGATTGGATACTTCCCAGCTCCTCTTCCCGCTCTTAAGACCTTTTATGAAATCCGGCAATTTCGGAAAATCGCTGGTCCCTAATATGAGGTCCGCCTCCTCCAATTCTTTAAAAAGTTTCTCTTTATATAATTGAGGCAGGCATCCGCAAATCACCAGATGTTTTATCTTGCCGGATTTTTTGAGGTGCGCAGCTTCGAGTATCGTGTCGACGGATTCCTTCCTGGCGGATTCAACGAATGCGCACGTGTTCACGATGCAGACGTCAACACCCTTCTCAATATCAGTCGTTATCGTCCCGCATTTTTTCAAAGAACCGGCCATTATCTCTGAATCGAGCAGGTTTCGCGGGCAACCGAGGCTTATGATTCCGATTTTAAGCATATGTTATGGTGGCGGGCTGGCAAGGTTACGTTTACCAAATAATATTATAGCCGTTCTTTCGCGATATTTCTTATTGCGACTGATCTACTTTAACCTGACGCCTCTTCTGGTTATCTCAAGATCCTTGATCAGGCCCGTGCCCGGCGAACCTAAATATTTTCCGTTCAAGGTCAACTCTATGGCCTCACCCTTTGCCGCGTAGATGTTGATGCTGTCATAGGCAGTAAATAATTCCACGGACCCTTTCTGCAGGACCCTTTTGAAGAGCAGGTTGCCGTCCTTCCTAAGCTGGACGAGGACCGGCTGTTTCACTTTCAGCACTAACTCTAAAACAGTTTTCTTAGGAATCGCCACCTTCGATATGGCTGTTTTACCTTTCAAGGAGTCTGGCGGCGTGTCCTCCCCTAAAATGAAATCCGGCTTGGTCGATATCTTTTTCTTATCCGATGACTTGATCACGACACCCTTTGCCTTACTCTTCACCGATGAAACGGCTTTTCCATGTTTAGGTTTTTTGAAATGGCCGACTAGCGCCTTGGTTAAAAATATCGCCACCACTACTACGACTACTAGCGTAAAGAAAGATCTGATGACGTAGGCAAATCTTGAGAGATCTACCGGCTCCTCCGCCTCTGTCTTTGCCAAATTTATGTTTTGAGTAGCCAGTTCCGGGTGGCTAGCCAAATATTCGTTCAGGATCTTTTGCGAATCGAGACCGAGATAGGCTGAATATTTCTTCAGGAAACTCTTTACATAGGCGGCGGTCAATATCGTATCACATCTATCCTCTTCGAGCGCCGTCAAAACGGTAGAGTGGATATGGGTCTGCTTCTGGGCTTGCTCTATGGTCAGGCCCTTCTTCTCTCTAGTCTGCCTCAGCTTCTCGCCTACTAATGACGTAGCTGTCTTGTTAACACCGCTATCAGTTGCCACTTTTCGCTTGATACTCCTCTAAGGTGACCAAGATGTCCCTTGGTTTAGAGCCCTGGTACGGCCCGACAATGCCTTCGTCTTCCATCATGTCTATCAGCCTAGCGGCCCGCGTATATCCTAAACCTAAGCGTCTTTGCAATACCGACACCGAAGCCTGGCGCGTCTCCAATACCATCTTGACGGCCTCTTCATAGACTTCATCCTTTTCAAACTTTTTGAAGGCCGGCTTCTTCTGCACTTCCAATATATCTTCAATATATTCCGGCCCTTTTTGGGATTTTATGAAATTTGTGATCCTTTCGATCTCGCTATCCGCGATCAGGCTGCATTGCGCCCTGACGGGTTTCGCTGCGCCAGGTTCTATAAATAACATATCTCCCCTGCCCAAAAGCTTATCCGCGCCGTTTATATCCAAGACCGTTCTGGAGTCTACCTTGGAAGCGACCTTGAACGAAATCCTGGCTGGGAAATTAGCTTTTATGACGCCTGTTATGACGTCAACTGACGGTCTCTGGGTAGCGATTATCATATGAATGCCGACAGCCCTCGAAAGCTGGGCGAGGCGCGTTATAGTGCCTTCAACATCGGTCTGGGCGACCATCATCAGGTCCGCCAACTCGTCTATTATGATGACTATATACGGTAACTTACCTTCGGGACCGTTCCCGAATTTTTCATTGTAAAGATCTATGTTCCTGACCCCTGACCTTGCGAAAAGTTCGTAACGCGAATCCATCTCGCTGACCAACCATTCCAATGTGATGGCAACTTTTTTAGTATCCGTGACGACGGGGGACAAAAGGTGAGGAAGGTCGTTGAATACGGCGAGCTCCACTCTCTTTGGATCTATCATGATAAATTTGACTTCAGCCGGCGTAGAATTGAATAAAAGGCTCGTTATGATAGTATTAACGCAGACCGTTTTACCTGAACCTGTTGCGCCGGCTATCAAAAGATGCGGCATAGTAGCCAGGTCAGCAACAACGGGAACGCCCGCTATGTCTTTCCCTATTGCAAGCTTTAATTTTGATCTGGCCTCTCTGTATTCTTTTGAATCCAATACCTCCCGTAGATAGACGAGCGCGCTCGAGGAATTTGGGACCTCGACGCCTATAGTGCCCTTGCCCGGTATCGGAGCCACTATCCTTACGCTCTGCGCCTTCATCGCGAGCGATATATTATCGCTAAGAGAAGTTATCTTATGTATCTTTACGCCAGGCGCGGGTTCCAGCTCATATCTTGTTATCACGGGGCCTTTATTTATCTCCACGACCTTGGCCTCTATGTCAAAATCCTTCAGTGTCTCTTCGAGGATGCGCGCGTTGCCTTCCAGGTCTTCTTTTATTTTTCTGGATTCAATAGGCGGCGGAGAATCCAACAAATCTAAACTCGGAAGTTTGTAATCATCGACCTTGGCCCTAAGCGGCTTCGGCTGTTCCTGCTGCGAGGGTTTATCGATACTTCCTGCGGACATCGGAGACTGCGCGGCAGGCTTTTTTGAAACCATCTCTTCTCGCTTCTCCTTTGGAGTAGGCAAAGTCTTTAGACCATTGCCCTTTCCTATCTTTTCGGTCAAGACGGATTTTATCGTATTTAATACCGGTTTATTTTGGGAAGGTATCTTTATGACAGGCTTCTTCACCGTAAAGGTCGCGCTCTCAGTCTGTTTCGTCAGCCGTTCCTTAACGCTCCCTGATAAACCTTTGATCTTCGCGAACAACGTTGTTAAAAATGGCAGGAGGAGAAATTCAGTGGCGAGCAGCACGGAGAGTAAAAACAATACCGCGATCACCAATATGGCTCCGCCCCTACCGAGATATTTTATCAAAAAGTCTGAGAATACGAGCCCTACTATCCCCCCTAGGCTAAAGCGAAATGAATTATCGCCCCTGCAGAACATAGAGAATATAGAGCTTGAGGCCAATATTAAAAAGAAGGTCCCGGCTATCTTAAAATATATCTTCTGCGGTGTCACGCCGGAAAGCCTGGCCACCGCCCAAGAGAGTACAAGGAGGGGTATCACGTATGAGCTTAAACCCATTATAAAGAAGAGGACCGCGCCTAAGTAGACGCCGAATAAGCCGGCGAAATTCCTGACCGGCACGTTCGGCCTGGATGTGAAAAGTGAAAGGTCGGAGAAACTGAACGTTACAAGGCTTGTGAATATTAAAATAGCTGCGGCAAAAAGTATTATCGCCTGTATTTCATTCCATCTCGTCTTATCCATAGTTTTGTCAGAAGAATAATGCTATGATCAACGAGCCCGCCAAGATGCAGTATATGCCGAAAACATAAAGCTGGTTATTTTTCAACAATTTTAAGAGCGACGCGACAGCGAAATTCCCAACGACCATCGCGGTCAGTCCGCCCACTATAAAGTTAATCGCATCCCCCGACATCATTTGAGACTCAATCTTGCCTGCCTTCAGTAGAGTGGCTCCCAGCGTAGCAGGGATCGCCAGAAGAAAAGAAAACCTGAAGGCCGTCTCCTTGTCCATTCCGGATAAGATCCCTGTCGCGATCGTCGCCCCGCTCCTCGATATGCCTGGGATTATCGCGGCGCCCTGGGCTATGCCTACAACTATAGAATTTAAAACGCCCGGGGTACTACGTATGTGCGTATGCTTAAACATCGTATATAACGTAGCCAACGCAAGCCAAACGCCCGTCAATATCAGCATGTAACCGACGATGACCGGCATTCCGAATAATTTTTCTATCTGGCCGCTTAATAAAAACCCCATTATGCCTGTCGGGATTGATGCCAAAATTAAAGCGTATAGCATCTTCTTGTCTTTACCAAAGAGGTCTATTATATCTTTTGAGAAAAATATTAGGATCGAGACCAGCGTCCCAAGGTGCAGACATATATCAAAAGCAATTTGCGGTTCTTTTAATCCGAAGACATTCTGAAATATCACTAAATGGCCTGAGCTCGATATGGGGAAAAATTCCGTTATTCCTTGGATGATTCCGTATAGGATAGCCTGCAATATCGTCATGATTATTTCCCGGTATGCCCGAAGCCGCCGCCAGACCTGACAGTCTCGTCCAGCTCAGTCTTTACATCTAGCTCGGCCTTTATAACTTCCTTTATTACCATCTGGGCGATCCTGTCTCCGCGCTTGATCCTGAACGGCTCTTTGCCGTGATTTATCATTATGATGCTTAAGAGCCCTCTGTAATCCGCATCTATCGTTCCCGGCGTATTTACTAAACTTATCCCGTGCTTTAACGCGAGCCCGCTACGTGGCCTTATCTCAGCTTCATATCCTTCAGGTATCCCTAAATAAATGCCAGACGATATCAACTTTATATCGCCTGGCAACAAGACCACTTCCCCTTCTACATCAGCGCACAGATCCATCCCGCTTGAACCAGGAGTCGCATATCTAGGAAGGGGTATGTCCTCGCAACCTTCTTTCCTCTTAAGAGATATTCTTACGCTTTTCAAATTTATATAGATCTCGTTTGTCCGAAACCAGGTCTATGCGAAAATCGGCTATAAAGCCGGTCAGGTCCTTTTATGCGGGGCGTCGCCTTCTTCCTTATCGCGCGCCGGGACCCAGTCGGGATCTGCCTGTTTCTTTGACAGATTTACGCGGCCCTGCTCGTCAATACCTATGACTTTTACGGTGACCTCATCGCCTAACTTGACAACGTCTTCCACGTTCTTCACAAATCTGTTCGCTAATTCCGAAACGTGCACGAGCCCTTCTTTGCCGGGGAGTATTTCGCAAAATGCGCCGAAATTCAATATCCGCTTTACCTTCCCTTTATATATCTTCCCGACTTCCGGTTCCTCGGTGATGCCCTTAACGATATTAACGGCCATTTCTATGGCAGCGGAGTCGTGCGATGCTATCTGTACCGTCCCGTCGTCCGATATATCTATGGTCACGCCGGTGTCCTGTATTATCTTCTTTATATTCTTGCCTCCCGGCCCTATCACCTCTCCTATCTTACTCTGATTTATCTTAAAGCTTACGATATGAGGGGCGTAGTTTGATACCGAATCTTTTGGCATGGCGATGGTGCTTACCATCTTATCTAATATGAAAAGCCTGCCGACCTTTCCCACCTCAAGCGCTTTTCGCATAAGCGCTTCATCTATGCCCTGGATCTTCAGATCCATCTGTAATGCCGTGATGCCGTCTTTTGTGCCGGCGACCTTGAAATCCATATCGCCGTAATGGTCTTCCACGCCGCCGATGTCTGTCAAAATTATCGCTTCGCCCTTTTCTTTGATCAGGCCGATAGCCACACCGCTGACAGGCTTCGTTATCGGTACGCCGGCGTCCATCAAAGAAAGTGAACTTGCGCAAACCGTGGCCATGCTCGAAGAGCCGTTAGATTCCAAAATATCAGAAACGACCCTCACCGTATAAGGAAACTTCTCTTTGCTAGGCATAACAGGCTTTAGCGCCCTCTCTGCCAGCGCGCCATGACCTATCTCTCTCCTCCCCGGGCCTCTCATAGGCCTGACTTCTCCTACGGAAAAGGGCGGGAAATTATAATGCAGCATGAAACTCTTTTGAAGCTCGCCTTCCAGCGCATCTATCATCTGCTCATCAGCGCTCGTCCCAAGCGTGGTGACGGAGAGGCTCTGTGTCTGTCCTCTGGTAAACAGGCCTGAACCGTGCGTCCTCGGCAGGACCCCAACCTCACAAGTTATCTGGCGTATCTCGTCAAAACGCCTGCCATCGACGCGCCTTTTCTTCTCGATGATAAATTTCCTCACAGCCTCTTTCTCAACCTCTATCAACGCGTTCTTTATCTCTTTTTCAGTGTACTTGGAATCCTCCGTCACGAATTTAGCCACGAGTTCCTTGGAGAGCTTCTCTATCGCTTCTTCGCGTTGTTCTTTAGTGCCTAGCCTATTTATTTCATCCAATCTTGCCAACGATGCGTCTTTGACCAGCTTGACCAGCTCTTCGCTTATATTAAAAAGTACGGGCTCTCTTTTCCTCAACCCTATTTGCTTGGCCATCTTCTCCTGAAGGTCTATCAATGGCTGCAAATTCTTGTGTCCGAAAATTATCGCTTCTAAGAGCGTCTCTTCGCTCAACTCATTGCTGCCTGCCTCTACCATGATAACAGCTGAGCGCGTCCCGGTTACGACAAGGTCAAGGTCACTAGAAACCAATTCTTTAAACGTCGGATTGATAACAAATTTTCCGTCTATCCTGCCCACCCTTATTGCCCCTATAGGGCCCATGAACGGGATATCGGATATGGTCAATGCTGTCGATGCGCCTATCATTGCCAAGACATCGGAGTCGTTCTCTCCGTCACTCGATAATACTATGGATACTACCTGTAGTTCGTTAATAAAACCTTTTGGAAATAACGGCCGTATGGGCCTGTCCATAAGCCTCGCCGTTAGTATCTCTTTTTCTGAAGGCCTGCCTTCGCGCTTGAAAAATCCCCCCGGTATCTTTCCTGCCGCGTAAGTCTTCTCCTGGTATTCACAGGTCAACGGAAAGAAATCGAGATCTTCTCTAGGCTCTTTAGCGCACACTGCGGTAACGAGCACAACGGTCCCGCCCAGTTGGACCGTGCACGCACCGTCAGCCTGCTTGGCCATCCTGCCAGTTTCTATTATTAAATTGCTATCCCCTAATTTCACTTCGAATTTATTTACCATATCTCCCCTGTCTTAAAACAAGATATACATTTCTAACTGGAACAATCAAGACCGTGTCTTTTATTACTTCCTAAGGTCCAGTTTCTTTATGATATCTTGATATTCTTTCTGGTTTTTTCGTTTCAGATATTCTAAAAGCCTTCGCCTTACGCTTACCATGCGAAGAAGCCCCCGCCTTGAATGGTGGTCACGTTTATGCGCCTTAAAATGCTCTGAAAGAGAATTTATTCTTTCGGTGAGCAGCGCTATCTGCACGCTCGGCGAGCCGGTATCCTTCTCATGCTCTTCGAAGGTTTTTATTATCTCTTTTTTCTTCTCTTTTACCAATGCCATTTTTATTTACCTCACTTTTCCAATTGCCACATAGACCCCGCAAAAACTCAGCATTCTATGATCCGCTGGATATTAGAGAGATTCGTTCCGCAGGATACAACTTAAGAATGTTCTTTATAAACATTAGGGCTATCTTCCGTGGTGTTTTTGAGTATATTATCATAGTTATTTATATTTGTAAAGAACAAAGACTGCATGATCCCGCGGGGTCCGAACTACGCGATATCAGCATTAAGGCCTTGGCGCGCAGAGTGGTTTTCTTTTCAATATCGCGCGGGCGTTTTTTTCGTCCTCTTTTATTTGCGCGACCAGTTCTTCTCGGCTCTTAAATTTTAACTCCTCTCTTATCTTATCTATGAAAAGTATCTCGATCTCTTTCCGGTAGATACTCTTTTTAAAATCGAATATGTGCACCTCTATCGTAGGCTCTCTATCTCTGGGACTATAAAACGTAGGTCTCACCCCTATATTCAAAACCCCTTTCAGGCACATTTTATCTAGATATACCTCGACGGCGTAAACGCCGCTCGGAGGTATCACCTCATGGTGCGGATTTATATTCGCTGTGGGGCAGCCCAATGCCCTCGCTAGTTTTGCGCCGCTTACAACGCTGCCCAATACTGACACGGGCCTGCCTAAAAACCTTGAGGCCCCATCAAGATCGCCATCGGTGATGAGCCTTCTGATAAGGCTTGAACTCACCACGCGCCTGCCTATCTTTACGGGTTTGATGATCTCGATCTTGTGCCCGAACTTAGCGGCCAGTCTTTTTAATGCGGCCGGGCCGGCCTTGGCCCCTTTCCCAAAATAAAAATTCTCTCCCACATACAATTCTTTCATCCCAAGTTTATCTATTAATATATTTTTTACGAATCTTTCCGGAGAAAAATTCGACAGCGGCCCGGAGAATTTCAGTACCACCAAGATGTCCGCGCCGCATTCTTCTATAAGCCTTATCCTGTGATCCAAGGAAACGAGGCTCGGGACCTTATGGCCGGGACGTAAGACTTTTAAAGGATGCGGGTTAAAAGTCACAACAACGCTCTTCATCCTCATTCGGCGGGCACGCCGGACGACCTCCGCTATTATCCTTTTATGGCCTACATGCACCCCGTCGAAGACACCTATAGTGAGGACCGATCTTTTTTTGGGTATCTTATTGTGATGCAGGCCTTTTAAGACTATCATATGCGATATAGCCTTTTCTCTAAATCTTCTCTTTTGAAATTTCTTATCTCGTCCATTGTAACCGCTTCTTCTACGGTAAACCTGCCGGACCTTGTCCTGTTCAACTTAGCCAGATATGCTCCGCAGCCAAGCGCCTTGCCTATGTCTGCGCATAACTGCCGGACGTATGTTCCTTTTGAGCAGGTGACCTTGAAGGAGACTTCCGGGAGGGATATTGACAATACCTCTATTTTTTTTATAGAG
>Ga0315284_10010567_pt1 | contig 13143 bp, 11 predicted proteins | sample YL17G09_16_MG_FD_203696 | JGI IMG/M metagenome (GOLD analysis project Ga0315284, IMG submission 203696) | Sediment microbial communities from Yellowstone Lake, YNP, Wyoming, USA - YL17G09_16 | ecosystem: Environmental > Aquatic > Freshwater > Lake > Sediment | place: USA: Wyoming | collected...
CAGGGGTGATTGTGATTAATTTTTCCTTTGGGGTCATAAAGGCTGACACTTTCAGATTTCCTAAGAGATAGTTGAGCTCTTGGACACTGAGCAAGGTTGCATCAGAAGGGGCTGCCTCCCGAATATCCGAGTCTGTGACGATTCCAACCAAGTGATTGTTCTTATCGATCACAGGCAGATGCCGGACACCCTTTTCATGAATAAGAGCTCGGGCCTCAAAAAAGGATGCCTCCGGACGAATGGTTACCGGATTTCTTTGTATCCTCTCCCTCATAAATCCTTTATAATTAATTTTCATAATCCTCTCCTTTTTCCAATGGCTAAGCCCATCTTAGCATACACATCAAAGGATCGTCAAAAGTTTTTGGTAATTGGTAAATTGTCTTTAGGTAAACCCCGTTAGAAATTCCAGCGGGGCATTAAACCCCGCCGGAATTATTCTAAAATCTAACCCCGCTGCAGAGCAGCGGGGCATTATTTCTAACGGGGTAAAGGTTAAGAAGCCCGTTTGGTCTGAGGTTAGGGGGTTAGGGTAAAGTCACCGAAAACATAACCCCTGCCTACCGCAGGCAGGCATTGACGAAACCGGCATCTTTACCGTAACCTTCAGCCCAACTCCTTGTATAAAACTATTCCCAAGTGCGATGGTCTTCAATCTTCCTCGCTTCTTCTGGGATCGATCCCTTCGGGACAAATTGGACTTCGCCCCTCACCTTCATCACATCCCGGATCGATCTTTCAATTTCTTCTTTTAACTTTTCAGGTTGGGGAATTTCTTCTTTGAGTTCAATCCGAAAGGTCATCTCATCCTTGTGTTCCTTTCGTGTTATCACTACCTGATAGTTGCCGATCTGAGAATGCTTTGATACAACTTCATTGACTTGTCCGGGATGGACAAAAAGGCCTCTGATTTTGGTCGCTTGATCGACCCTTCCCAAAATCTTCAACAATCTGGGCGAAGTCCTGCCGCAAGGGCAGGGGGTTTCGGAAAGAATGGAAAGGTCTCCTGTTCCGAACCGAATTAATGGATAGACCCTATTGAAGGTGGTGGCGACAATCTCGCCCATCTTGCCTGGGCTTAATTGTTTGCCTGTTTCCGGGTCCACAATCTCTAAGATTTTGTCGTCGGGTACGTGCATTCCATTTTTCTTTATGCATTCATAACCCAGGCACCGAATATCAGCAGTCCCATAAGTTTGCCGGATGATCATTCCAAACTTTTCTTCCAATTTGGATCGGAGGGATTCTGGGAGCATCTCTGCGGCTACAAAACCTACTTTAAGGGGTAGGTCTTTTTTCAAATCTAATCCCATCTCCTCTGCCTTTTCAGCAATGTTAAGGAGAAAACTGGGAGTTCCACAGTATCCATTGGCTTTTAAGTTCTTTAAGATATTGACCTGTTGTTCGGTATTGCCAATGCCTGTTGGGATGATGACACATCCAATTCGATGAAGAGAATTATCCACCATTTGGAGAGCAAAAGGCACCATATGGTAACTGAACGTGTTGATGACAATGTCTCCAGAGCGGAATCCACCGGCATACATCCCCTGTGCCCATCCCAGCTCATCATAGTCTTCCTCGCCAGGTTCGTAGATGGGACCCGGTGAGATAAATATTCTTCTCATTTCACTGATAGAAACTCCTTCAAAACCACCAAAGGGAGGATTTTTCTTCTGAAGTTCCATTAATTCAGTTTTTTGGGTGATGGGGACTTTTTCTAAATCTTTGATGGTCTGGATGTCTTTCGGTTTCAATCCCACTGAGTCTAATTTATTCTTAAAGGCTACAGAATTTTTATAAGCATATTGGATGATTCCTCGCAGTTTTTGATTCAGATATTCAATCCGTTTTTTATGTGGGATGGTTTCAAGAATTTTCTTAAGAAAGCCTGAAGTGCGATCCATGGGATCCTGTTTGGGCATAGGGAGATCTCCTAAATGCGTGTTCGTGTCACGTGCCTGGTGCCCGGGAAAAGAAAAGAATATAGTGAGATGTAGGGGAGTCCCTCTGTGCCTGCCTGCCGGTAGGCAGGGACTCCCCTATCGGGCGGCCACAGAGGACCGCCCCTACAGCACTACATCATTTCTTAGGGAATTTACCTTCAAAGGGGACGAAAATGTCTCCCTTCTCACTTGAGAAAACCGCCATTCCTTCTGATACTGTAATACCAAAACCGAAATCTCCTATCTTCGTAAACCAGTTTTTTATAACATCGGCAGATTTAAGTCCCAAAGCCTGAATTTTTGGTGCCTGAGCAACCAAAAGGGTTAGATTGATGGTTGCTGAACCCATAATACTAACAATTCTATATTGACTTGTTGTATTTGGGGGGAAATAGGTCCGGTCATAGGAGACAGGGGTGTTGATTTCAATATATTTATCAGGGGCGGCTTCAAAAGAGACTGTGAACTTAATATTGTCCAGCATAATATTATATCCACTGGGATTATTGATGTTAAACACAAAACCAAGAGTCATTACCGTACTTACAGGAAGGTCTGCCCAGGGGAAATAACTTTGAATTTCAACCCGATCCAATGTGATTTTTGGTTTTCCCGTCTCTTCGGTTGGAAGAAGGCCGGGTTTACAACCAGTCAATCCCCAAACAGCAAAAGCAACCGTAATGAGCACTAATAGTATTTTCCGCATAATCAACCTCCTTTTGGTTATAGATCAATTTTCATTGCAAAATAATCAGTACAAAATTAGCAATTTAAATTGATAATTGACTATTGACCATTTTTCATTTTGCATTGATTAGTTTACGTAAGCCATCTTTTTCTTCTTTTATAATGTTTCACATGTCGGAAACTCTTTCGCTCACCAATATCTGAGAGCCCTAAGTAGAAATCTCTGATGTCTGGATTTTCCTTTAACTTGTCTGAGGTATCATGCATGACGAGCCTGCCGTTTTCCAAGACATAGGCATAAGGGGCCACAGTGAGGGCTAACTTTACATTCTGTTCCACTAAGAGAAGAGGAATTTGCTCTTGTTTGTTCAACGTTGTGATAATCTCAAAGATCTCCTTAATCAGGAGGGGAGCGAGGCCCATGGACGGTTCATCGAGAAGCATCAGTTTTGGTTCTGCCATCAGCGCCCTGCCAATGACGGTCATCTGCTGTTCCCCACCGCTGATGAATCCTGCCAGGACATTGCGCCGCTCCACCAGTCGGGGGAAATAGTGATAAACCATCTCCAATCTCTCTTTTAGGGCAGAACCATTCCCCCTCAGGTGAGCTCCGACCCGGAGATTCTCTTCCACGGTGAGATGCTCAAAGACTCTTCTCCCTTCGATGATCTGGAAGATCCCTCTTTTGGCAATCTCCTCAGCAGCAAGGTGATGTATCTTCTCCCCCATGAACTCAATGCTTCCGTCAGTCACCTCACCATCCTCATGCTTTAAAAGGCCAGAGATGGATTTTAAGGTGGTCGATTTTCCCGCCCCATTGGCCCCGAGAAGGGCAACAATCCCTCCCTGAGGTACATCAATGGAGACTCCCTTCAGCACCAGAATGACCTCATGATACATGACCTCAATGTTATTGAGTTTCAGGATGTTTTTAGACGTCTTCGGTTCCAAGATCTTTCCTCCTTAACCTGGTATGTTCCTTACCATCCAAGCCAGGAAGCCCATTGGTCAGGGAATTTGGCTCTCATGTCGAGTTCACCCACTGTTTGAGGTTTTCCTTTGATCACCCTTCCGACCCTCACGATGGAGCTATAACGGTGGTCTGTTGGGGTAATCGTTACCAATTGACCACCAAATTCCTTCAATCCTGGCCAGTTTCTAAAGGTTTCAAAGGCATCTTTGATTCCTGGGCCATTCAGTTTTCCAGCCTTATCGGCCATTTTCATTGCCTCTACAGCCAAGGTAACCTTCACCCAACCCTGAATGGTCCGAATGAGCCGGTTTTCGAGTGGAATACCAGGGTTCAGTTTTTTAGCATATGCAACAACCTTGTTCGCCTTTGCCGGATATTCGTCGATGAAGAGAGCGCAGGCGATCAGGCCCATTGCACCCTCAGCAGCAGGGCCTGCCAATTTGGAAAGGTTCTCATCAAACCCCCAGTTATTGATAATGTGATCTGCTCCGAGTCCCAGGGCATAAGCGTCCTTGAGGGCAGCAGATACAGACATAGTGGTATTCCCGTGCCAAACCAGATTAGCGCCAAAGCCTTTGGCTGAGATGACCTGGCTTTTGGTATCCAAGGCTGTTAAGGAGATACTTTGATCAGGACCGATCTCAAAACCTAAAATGGTCGCTTGATCTTTGATGGCCTTGATTGGGGCAGTAGCGTAAGGGGAGGCAGTATCCATGAAGCAGACAAACTTGGGTTTTACCCCTTTATCCCTCAGTTCTTTCCATTTAGGTTCTTTCTTCCAGACCTCTTCGAACCAATAGGTTATGGCTCCCCGTGCATTGGTTGAATAATCCGTCCCATATACAAAGTTGTAAGGGGTTTTATTAGGATCGCACAGATGGCCGGAGAAGGAACTGGAAAGATAGGGCATCTTATCCGCATTGATCGTAGGGGAGAGAGCTTCTGTGTCACCCGTTCCCCATCCTAACACCATGGCCACCTTGTCGTAGTCCCTGAATCGTTTGTAGGTGGTGATGGCTTCGGGAACTCGGTATCCATAGTCATACTGGAACAAGCGGATCCTCTTGCCGTTAATCCCCTTCATATCATTATAGTATTGGACTGCCTCCCGAACTCCCAAAGCCTCGTCCTTGCCCACATCAGAGGTAGCACCTGTAGTATCCTGGAGGGCACCGAGTTTAACCTCCTGGGCGAAGACCCATGCAGTAGTGAAACCCATCATGACGAATGTTAAGACGATTGCAAAAATCCTGATTTTGATTCTCATTTTTCACCTCCAATAAAAGTTTGAATAAAAACAAAAAACACCCTACCTTTTATTTTCCTCCCACTATCCAATGACGTTGCATCACCTCCTCACACAAAATTTTCCCCTCCCCTGGAGGGAGGGAATTCACCCCCACCCTCACCCTCCCCCGTCAGAGGGGGAGGGGAGCAAGTTGCATTAATATGAAAACGGCCACAAATTAAAATAGTTTTTCACCTGCCACCAACGATAAGAGAAACCATTCGGTTCAAAGATAAGAAACAGGGCAATAGCCAGACCAAAGGCCGCTTCTTTCACATAAAGAAATTTTTCCAATAAAAGGGGCAAAAAGGGCATAAGATTTACGAAGAAGGTATTCTGGGTTAAAAAGAAAATAAGGAATTTGAGTCCTTCTGGTATAAGGGTCATAAACATCGCACCGAAGATCGTCCCGTGCATGCTTCCCACCCCTCCAATCAGGATGACACCCACTAACCAGAGAGACCAACCAAAATGAAAATGTTCGGGGCTGACAGCCGCAAGAGAAGAAACCCAGAAGGCGCCCGCAATTCCCCCAAAGAAACCTGCCACAAAGAAGGCGATTAATTTATACAGAACAATGTTGACGCCTAATGCTTCTGCAGCAATATCATTGTCTCGAATGGCAATCCAGGCCCGACCGATCTTTGATCGAAGTAGATTGGACATGATAAAAGTACACAATACTACCAATGCCGTCATCACATAATAAACTTCCATATCCGACTGAATGACCCAGGGGCCAATCTTGACGGTCCCAGGTGGGATGGAGAATGCAACTCCTCTTCCTCCGATTTGACTCACATACTGAGTAATGAAGAATTCAACGGTAATGAATTGGGCTGCCATGGTGGTCATAATGAGATAAAAACCTTTCACCCGGGCGGAAGGGAGACCAAAGAGGACACACCACAGGCCACCGGTAATCCCTCCTAAAATGAGTGTGATGGGGTAGGGGAGATGTAACTGAAGCATCAGCAACGTGCTGGTATAAGCCCCTACTGCAAGGAATGCAGAATGACCTAAGGTGACCTGCCCACAGTAACCGATGAGCAATTGAACCCCCATGGCAGAGAGAATTGTATATCCTACGACATTGGCAACCGATATTAAGTACATGCCTGCAAACTTGGGAATGAGATAAAAGATCGTAATGAACAGGAGGGCCATTTTCCCCCAGACGAATTTGGTTTGCCACCAGGCATGATCTTGGCGATAATATTGATGATAAACACCACAAGGCCGATAACCCATATTAAACCTCCAGTGCAAAGTGCAAAATTAACATTGCAAAATTAGCATTTCAAAATTCCCAACTATAATAGTTGTTGATCATTTTCATTGCTAATTGATAATTGCTAATTGACCATTTTGCAATGGTTTTTTATTAAACCTCCAGTGCAAAGTGCAAAATTAACGTTGCAAAATTAGCATTCTTAAAATTAATTTTTTTATTTGATCATTGCTAAGTGCTAATTGGTAATTTTGCAATTTACAATGATTTTTTAATTAGACTCGTTCAATTCGTACCCATCCCCAGAGTCCGTAGGGTTTAAATAACAGGACGATGACCATGACTGCGAAGGGAAAAACTTCTTTAACCCCTCCCGGGGTGTAGCGGCTCAGGTAACCATCCGCCAAATTTTGAAGTACTCCAATGACCAAACCACCCACAATAGCTCCTGGGACAGAGTTAAGACCTCCCAAAACGACGGCGGGGAGAACCAATAATCCTAAATACCCAACAGAGATGTTTAGACCATTGATATTTCCAAGAAGAGTGCCGCCCACTCCTGCAGCCATGAAAGCGATCGCCCAGGCGAGGGCATAGACGATTTTTGCATTCACACCCAGAGAGAGGGCAGCCATTTCGTCATCCGCAGTCGCCTGCATGGACAATCCCCATTTTGTATACTTGAAGAAGGTGACAAAGGCGAGCAGAAGGATAATCGATGCTACGAAGGCCCAGAGGTAAACCTCGCCGACGACAACTTTACCAATGTAAACAGGTTCGATTGGGAATACCGTAGGAGTAAAAACCACAGTATCTGTGCCAAAGAATAACTCCACAATCCCCTTAAAAAAGAAGGAGAGTCCAACAGTCACCATAATGACGCTCAATACTGGTTCTCCGACCATGGGCCTCAAAAAGACGATTTCAGTTAAAATGCCCAAGGCGAAACCGATGACAAGGGTGATCAGGAGGGCTAAGACGAAAGGAATGTGCCAATGGTATAAGGTTAGACAGACGTAGGCTCCGATAAGGGTCAATTCCCCCATGGCAAGGTTGAGAACCCCGGAGCATTTATAAATCAGCGTCCACCCGAGTGCCACCAAGGCATAGATGCTTCCGACCAAGATTCCTGTAATAAAAAGTTGTAAAAAGAGATCCATTTCTCCTCCCTCTAAGAGATCAATGCAAATTGCAAAATTAGCAATACAAAATTAGCAATGGGAATCACCTACCCATGCAATTCTCATTGCTCAATATTAACTTATTGATCACCCGTTTGTTGCGATGATTCTTATTCCTCTTTGCAGTTATAATACTCTTTGCAGTAATGGCACACAGTTGTTCACATTCACTTAAAGCAGAATCGGTATATTTCGGAGCCAACATTTGTGTCCGTTGAATTAACCGAAGCCAATACCGACTCTCTTTTAATTCTTTAAGAACAATACTCATTTTGTGAGCGAAATCAGATCTGGATTCAGCACCACAAGCTTCTTCATAATTCGACCCGCAAGACGTCCCCGCTCTTATTAGTTGACCACCGATATGTCTTCCTGCAACCGTGTTTGGTAAGGCATCGGTGATTTTGATCACTTTTACAGCGAAATCGAGTAATCGGTCTGACAATTGGTTAGTTTTGAAGTTCATTGCTAATTGCTAATTTTTTATTGAGTATTTTGCAATGTTTTTTATTGTGGTACTTCCATCACCCGAAGATCCGTTTTGATATGAATCACTCTTCCATCTTCATAAGTGATATTGGTGTCCATATGGACAGTCTTTGTATCAGAATAAAGCCCATTGACAATATCTTTATATCGCTCTTCGACGAAGGTTCTTCGCAATTTTCGGGTTCGGGTCAATTCATCATCATCCGCATCGAATTCTTTATAGAGATTGACAAATTTTTTAACCCGGGCGACAGGAGGCAGATCGTAATTCATTTTCATGATTTCCTTCTGAACCAGGTCGCAAACCTCGGGCATCTGAGAAAGTTCAGGGTAACTGGTGTAAGCAATATTTCGGGCCTCTGCCCAATTGCCCACCACCCCATAATCGATGCATATAACAGTTGTGACATAAGGTCTTATGTCACCAATGGCCCACACATCTTTAATATAGGGACTGAATTTAAGGCGAGTTTCTAGATACTGGGGTGCGAATTTTGTTCCATCGTTTAAGGTCATCACATCTTTGGTTCGATCGAAGACGACCAGATGGCCCTCGGCATCAATGAACCCCGTATCTCCAGAATGGAGCCATCCGTCTCTGAGTGTTTTTGTTGTCTCCTCAACCATCTTATAATATCCTTGGAAAACGGAGGGGCTTCTTGAAATGATCTCTCCTTCTGGTGTAATTTTCACCTCCGTCTCGGGGATAGGTGTTCCCACTGTGTCAAATTTAATATCCCCATCGCGATGAAGCACAGAGATTCCCGCAATCTCTGTCTGACCGTAGATCTGTTTCAAATTCACTCCGATGGCATGGAAGAAGCGGAAATGGTCTGGGCCCATTGCCGCTCCACCTGTATAGGTGTCCCGAATTCTTGAAAGCCCCAAATGGTCTTTCAATTTTTTGTGGACTCCCATAGAGGCGAGAAAGTCAAGTGCTTTCCAGTACCAGGGGATGGACTTTTTTGAGAATTCCAAGTCTGCGACATGATACCCTATCTTCATCGCCAACTCATAGGCTCGCCTTTTTGACCAGGTGGCATCCAGATATTTGACCTGGACATTTCGAACCATCTGTTCGTAAACCCGAGGAGGAGCGAACATCACATGGGGACCGATTTCACGAATGTTCTCCTGAGCCGTCTCGGGTTCTTCCGGAAAGTTGACGGTAAAACCGGCCTGGATGCCACAGGAGATCGACATCATCTGTTCTCCAATCCATGCAAAAGGGAGGTAGGAGACAAAATCGTCCGTTTCAAAATAAGGATCCACCCGCATCAGATTGAGGCCCATGGTTAGCATATTATAATGTGAGAGGAGGGCGCCTTTTGGAAGAGCAGTGGTTCCAGAGGTATAGAAGAGGAGGCAAACTTCATCTCCTTTCCCTTTACTGATCATATCTTCAAAGAGACCAGGCTCCTTCTTATCGATTTCTTCTCCAATCTTCATCACCTCTTTAATGCTGATGAGAATGGGATCATCATAATCCCTCATCCCTTTGGGGTCATCCCAGATCATTTTCTTCATCTTTGGGCATTTCTCTTTAATGATGAGGCATTTATCAACTTCCTCCTGACCTTCACCTACCATTAGCTTGGCATCGGAGTGGTCGATGATATATTTCACCTCGTCAATCAGAGAATCCTGAAATAGCCATACTCCTACACCTCCTACACACATGGCAGCCATTTCTGCCCAAAGGGCCTCAGGGCGGTTGTCACCGATCATGGCGACTTTATCTTCTCTTTCCAATCCCAGTGAAACCATTCCCAAAGCAATCCGTTTCACATTCTCATAATACTGTTTCCAGGTGATGGGGATCCAGATTCCGAATTCCTTCTCCCGCATGGCTACCTTTTTGTCCCAGTATTTTTTTGCCGATTGCAACCAGAGTTTTGGGATGGTTAAATCCTTTGTAATTTCAATTTCTTTCCAGCTACCGACGTGTGACATAGAGATCCTCCGCCTCACCCAGATAGGCTTTGATCACATTGGGATTTTTCTGAACCTCAGGAGGGGTTCCTTCTGCAAGCTTCTCGCCAAAATTAAGAGCCATCACCCGATGGGAAATATCCATTACCACACCCATATCGTGTTCAACGAGAACGCAGGTTGTCTGCCACCTTTCCTCTTCGTTAACATCTAAAATAAATCGAGCCATGTCCTCGACTTCCTCTAAATTCAGACCGGCAAGAGGTTCGTCCAAAAGAAGGATTTTAGGATTGAGTGCTAACGCCCTTGCCAATTCAACTCGCTTTTGAAGCCCGTAGGGGAGCATTCCAACGACTTTATCTCGGATATGTTCTATTTCAAGGAGATCAATGATTTCCCTTTCAATAAAATCCCGGTGTTCGATCTCCTCCCGGGCTGTTTTCCCGAAATAAACGAAACTGCTAATCAATCCTGATTTGATATGAATATGGCGACCAAGTCGGATGTTATCAAGCACGGTTGCCCCTTTAAAGAGCTCAAGTTTTTGGAATGTTCTTGAGATCCCCATTTTTGCTCTTTGATAGGGTTTTAACCGGGTGATCTCTTTCCCTTCAAAATAGATTTGTCCTTTTTGGGGGTGGTAAAGACCATTAATGCAGTTTAGAAGGACTGTTTTCCCAGCGCCATTCGGTCCAATGATAGAGAAGATTTCCCCTCTTTTAACCTCAAAACTTACACCCATCAGGGCCTGGACACCCCCAAAAGCCATATAGAGGTTATTCACCTTTAGCTGCACCTCATTCGTCACAGCCATCTATTACTCCTTTCACCTACTTTGTGGCTCGTGGTTACTGACTCATTAAAGAATACAGATCTTTATTATAATTTGGGATTTAAGAAAAACAATCCCATCCTTCATCTTCAGTCGGGTTATTTCTTACAGACACTGAAGACTTCTACTCTTTTCTCAGCCCCACAGTTTTATTCGCCTTCGCCAGAATACCCTGCGGCTTGCCACAGGGATGAATGGCGAGGCGAACCGCGCCGAAGCTCATAGAGCGAAGGCGGGTTTGCTTCGGCGGAATTACGCTTGATACCCCGCCGCTTGCGGCGGGGAGCTTCATTATAAAGGAATGAAGTAAATTGTTATGGAAAAACCATCCCCCCCAAATTGTTCTCTCTGATTAGCAAAAGTTTATTTATTTGTCAAGAAAAAAACCAATTTAGGTAAAATGCTAAAATTGATTTATCTAATAAATTTTTCGCTTAAATTTAATGAGTTAGGTCAATCGATAAATCAGTTCCGGACGATTCGTGACATTAATCAACAAAATGGGATTACGATCCTTATCTCGGAACAATACACCCGACCCATGTTGCCTATCGTCCATTAGGGGTATGTCTTTGAAAATGGGAGGGATTTTGGAAGGAACTTCCCAGGAACTGATGGACAACCCAGACGTGAAATCCGCTTATTTCGGGTTGTAGGTTTTGATGCCTTTTGGGGAATTATTTAACTGGAACACCAATGAGCGGTGAGTTTCACTTTTCCCCACCAGATAGCCCCTGATTAAATTCTAATTAAGCATTTCCCCACCAAAGGTGCAGCTTCGTCAAGAGTAAGCAATCAAGGATTACTGTTTGAAAGTGAGCATAATGGACTAAACTAAACCGTCCTGACAGCGCAGGTTTTCCAACTAGTTTTAGCCCTTCTCAGCCCGCATCCTCAAGTGGCCTTATATCTTGCTCGCAAGAAAACAAATCTAAGTATTAATGAAATCCGGGTATTTTTTGCAGGGAGACATTATACCGCTGATCGCCAATTAGTCACTCTCTTTGAAGATTTGCCGCACTAACTGGATATGCCTATCTGACATCTTGATAAATCGGACGCCCATTCCCCGGTTTATGACCTTTTCATTCGGGACATTAACATTCGACCATACTACTTCCGCTGTAGCTGTCACAGGTTCGTTATCTGAACCAGTCATAGTCAGGTGAAAGACCTCCCCTATTGGCACTGGCTGCTTACAGCAGATAAAAGCCCCGCTAAGACTGATATCCTTTACTTCTGCTACGATAGTTCCATTTGAGGTCTCCATCGATACAGGCCAATTGATATTAGCTCTGGGGTGTTTGCGTCTTTGCTTTTCAACATCCTGAGATAACTTCACGGATGTATGGTAATCAAGGTCTGAGGCAATATAAGCTTTCAAAAAGTAGTAAACCACAAGGGCAAGTATAAATCCCAAGAAGAGTGCAATTATGATATACATTGCGATCACCCGTTGGGTTGTTGAATTTGATGGGAACTCGTTTTGGGATGAGTTGAATATACGAAAAAGGGAGTAGTACGTCAAGAAAAAAAGACCATCGATGATTACCTATTCAAATTAAGTATGTTTCGCTAAAATGACTGGTCGAATAGTTCAGGAAGTACTCTTCGACCGGACGCCCCCCAATGTCTGCCCGAAAGACCGTTGATCGGTCCAAGAATTGATGGAACATGCTAAAAAGATTGAAGATTTCTAACGATAATTGGGGATGTCACATTTCCTACATGCCCATCTTCAAAGCAGATCCACCCGGACCTGCATATTGACTTCGGACCGTAATCAGCAGAACCACCCATGAAAATAGCAGGATTCTTTCATTGAAGGACAAGGGCATCCGATCTGTTGCATTTCGAGATTGGCCATGAGGTAACCTGATTGTAACTCACTGTTTCCAATGAAGAATTGAAGAGGAGAGCAACCAAGCCAATCTTGAAAAAAAGCATCAGGAGATCCTACACCGGGTGAGGATAGCACCTACAAGTCCTTGACGAAATGTACGTCTTGATGTCAATGATTACCGGATGAAATAAACAAAGGCAGGGCCGTTCGACCCTGCCTTTGTTGACAACCCATTAGGTTCTGGTCCTAATCCTCCTTCTCGGTTCTACAAACACCTTTCCCACTAATTGCTCGGAATGATAAGAAGTCGGTGTTTCAAACTTTTCCCCCATACCTTTGCAAACCTTCTCAAGGATATTTGAAATTTCTTTTTTCTTGCTCCCAGATTTATCAAGAAACAGCATGGCATACAGTCGCTCGAGGCGTCGCAATTTGTCTTGGTCCATATTAACTTCCTTTATGTCTTTGTAATGGATCAATTGGCGGGTAACTCCTTGTACCCTCTTCAATTATCAAATAATATTCCTATTCCTTGAGGCGGGTAAACCACGGGATACATGCCTGAGTGGTATGAACAGGCCGATCCAGGGTTTTGGCGCCATGATGCCGTGCATCGTATGCCGTGTAAGACACGTGGCTTGCTGGTTAAAGTCCAGCCGTGGGAATTCGGCAGTTCGCCCACGTAGCTTGAGGGAGGTGTGAGGGGTAATCCGAAGCACTAAGTTTCCTGACAAAGGCTCA
>Ga0315284_10010569_pt1 | contig 13142 bp, 3 predicted proteins | sample YL17G09_16_MG_FD_203696 | JGI IMG/M metagenome (GOLD analysis project Ga0315284, IMG submission 203696) | Sediment microbial communities from Yellowstone Lake, YNP, Wyoming, USA - YL17G09_16 | ecosystem: Environmental > Aquatic > Freshwater > Lake > Sediment | place: USA: Wyoming | collected...
ATCCTGAGCTATTGAGTCATATCGAGAGTCTACTCAGGGTATATGATGCTCAGGACGATTTTCTCGAGGCTCCACCATGGGGCGAGAACATCACACTTGATAGTTATTCACTTGTCGAGAGCCCCGGAACGGTCATCGGCCGGTACAAGCTGCTGGAAAAAATCGGCGAAGGCGGCATGGCTATGGTTTATATGGCCGAGCAGGAAACACCTATCCGGCGAAAAGTTGCCCTGAAAATCATCAAATTGGGCATGGATACCAAATCCGTCATTGCCCGGTTCGAGGCCGAGCGTCAGGCCCTTGCCATGATGGATCATCCTAATATCGCCAGGGTCCTCGACGCCGGCGCGACTGAAACGGGCCGGCCGTATTTCGTAATGGAACTGGTAACCGGCGTCTCGATAACCGAATACTGCGACAAAAACAATCTCAGCACTAAAGAACGCCTGGCCCTGTTCATTCAGGTCTGCAACGCCGTCCAGCACGCCCACCAGAAGGGCATAATTCACAGAGATATCAAGCCCACCAATGTGATGGTAGCGCATCATGACGGCAAACCTGTGCCCAAAGTAATCGACTTCGGCATCGCCAAGGCAATAAACCAGAAACTTACAGAAAAGACGCTGTTTACGCGCTACGCGCACATCATCGGCACACCGGCCTACATGAGTCCGGAGCAGGCAGAACTGAGCGATCTGGACATCGACACCCGCACCGATATCTACTCGTTAGGCGTCCTGCTCTATGAATTGCTGACGGGAACCACCCCTTTCGGCGAAGAAGAGCTTCGCAAGGCCGGCTACATCGAGATGCAGCGGGTCATCCGGGAGCAGGAGCCTGCCAAACCGTCCACCAAGCTCAGCACACTCGGCAAGACTTTGACCGATGTAGCCAAGCACCGCAGTTCCACGCCCGACCTGCTCAGAAAGGCCATTCGTGGCGATCTGGACTGGATCGTGATGAAATCGCTGGAGAAAAACCGTGCCCGACGGTACGAGACCGCCAACGGCCTGGCGTTAGACATCCGGCGTCATATCGAGCATGAGCCGGTCGCGGCCAGAGGCCCAAGCACAACGTATCGCCTTCAAAAATTCCTCCGCAGACATCGTTCCCATACCGTTGCTGCTCTTGCTATGGTAATCTTCGCTGGTGCCGTGGTCATGATCCTTTCGATGTGGAATCAGGACCGGCTCCAACTGACTGAAGCGGAGGGCTTCCGTCACAGGGGCATCCTCTCTCAGGCCCGCGAGCAATACGCCAAAGCAGAACGCGAAGCCGCCCTTGAAACCATCAAACCAATTCTTAACAGCAAACACGTCGGCCCTGAAGCCCGGCTTCTAAATGCCGGCATTCTCATTGATAACCGCCATTCGGATGAGGCTGTGACCATACTGGGCAATCTGCTCGATGAGCGCCCGGAGATTGCCGGGGCTGCCCATTCGCTTCTTGCCCGAATCCTCTGGGAGAGTGAATCACCAAACGCCGAAAAGCTCAAACATGTCGATGAGCATCGTCAAAAGGCCGAAGCATTGCTCCCGGAGACGGCAGAGGCTTATTTCCTGCGAGCCATGACGGCCGTCACAGTCAAAGAGCAGCTTGCCTCACTCGACAGGGCTTTGCAGCTTGATCACGGCCATTACGAGTCTCGCAGACTGCGGGCATTCACATATTATGCTTCTCGCAAATACGACAAGATGAAGGACGAGGCGCTTGTCATGACCATCCTGCGGCCGCGCGACCCGTTGGGCTATTCTCTTCGCGCAATTGCACTTCGTGAGCTGGGTAAGTATCGGGACGCGATCGTGGAATATGACAGCGCAATACCCCTGACGCCAAAGGAAGACCCGCGATATGCTGATCTGTCCACTCAGCGCTGCGAGACACTCCTGCGGATGGGCAGCTATGAGCGAGTCATTACAGATGCGCAGGAGTGTTCGAACCTCTGCCCCAACGAGATCGTGTTTCAATACGACATCTTCTGCGCTCTGACCGCTCTTGGCGACTACGACAAGGCAATTGACCTGTTCCGGCAGATCATCAGCCCCGGCCATGAAGCTCGCAAGCAGTTCCAGGAATGGTGTATGAAATACGTCTTCGACGCCCTGGATGCCGGGCGGTCCTGGCATTCGCAAGGCAGCGAGCCTGCGGGTGCGGCTTTCCTGCCGATGGTGGAGGCCGAGGAAACTTACAATCAACTCTCGGCCAAGGCCCGCCGTCTGATCACGGATGGATTCACCGCACGCTGGTCGCCGGATGGAAACAAGCTGGCCTTCAGTGCAGGCGTGCATGGCTACAGCGGTGTGGCAGTCTTCGATCCGGCTACAAAAGAAACAGAGCTTCTCATCGTTCCAGGCAAGGACCCGTTATGGTCGCCCGACGGAAATTACATCGCCTTCGTTCGTGATTGCCAGCTCCTTCGCGTCTCAGAATTCATTTCCGCCGAACGCAAGGAGCAGCACCGGCTGCTGGCGGACGAAGAGGTCTGGGTCATGAAGGCTGACGGCACGGAACCCAGGCGTCTGGCCCGCGGCGGCTGGCCATCATGGAGCCAGAATTCAACATGCATCTATTATAATTCACGTGTTGATAAGGCACTCAATTCGATCTCTATCGAAAAACAAAACGCCGAGCCAAAGCGGATCATGGCGTGTTCGAACGCCTATCCATCGGTATCGCCTGATAATCAGTGTGTAGCATATCTGGAAAACGCATCCCTGAAGGTCAAGGACCTAACTTCGCAGACCCTTCTTTCAGAACAATCGATACCTTTCTCAACATGGGGCGGGGCCGGATGGTCCCCGACTGGGCTTGAACTGTGCTTGGGTGGTCGCAACGATAGCGATGATAGGACCGGTCTTTGGATATACAATCTCGATAAAAACGAATCTGCAAGGACCCTTGGTGGTCAGATTGTGAACGCATCCTGGTCTCCCCATGCAACGAACCTGGCCTTCTGTCTTGGTCCTCCGTACTTCGAGATTTGGGTCGCCGATCTCGACCCGAATATCCCGACCGTCGAGGCACTTGGGCCAAGTCAGACGCCTGATGATCACGTGCAGGAAATGGTTGCCTTCTACACGCGCCGGATCGACGCCGATCCACAGGACGCGTACGCCTACTCCAGTCGCGCGCAATGCCATGATTATCTGAAAGAGCGGCAAAAGGCCCAGGCTGACATGAGACGCTGGTCGGCCATCCTCAGTGGAGGATCGTCTTCGGATTTGCAGTTCGCCAAGGCTCGAAAAATCAGGCGTATCTTAAGTGGTCCATTCGGTTATCAGCTCGTCTTCTCTGTTGAAGAACGGGAAAATGATATTCAAGTACCATGTATTGCCTTAGGGCAGAAAGGAAGGTGTAACATGAAGCCGTTTCAGATTCCAATATTGTCTATGTCGCTGCTCGGGCTTTGTCTTCTCTCAGGTCTGGACGCGCCGCCTGCGCACGCCGACTTCACGTTTGGCAAGCCTGTGAATCTTGAGTCAACCATCCCGGTCCTCGACGGCATGACCGACACCATCTGTTGTTTCTCTTTCGATGGGCTAGAGTTGTATATCGAATCCTTCTGATCAGGAGGGTATGGCGGAGTGGATATCTATGTATTAAGACGCGGTTCGACAAACGAGGAATGGGGGCCACCCGAGAACCTTGGACTCTCCATCAACACGGCACATAATGATGGTGGCGGGGCCATCTCCGGCGATGGACTCACGCTCTATTTCAACTCGGACCGCCCCGGCGGATGCGGGGGCTATGACATATACATCACGACGCGCGAGACCAGAGACGCACCCTGGGGGCCACCCGTGAACATGGGTCCCAAGATAAATGGCTCTGCTGGTGAGGGCCTGCCTTCTATGTCGGCGGATGGTCTGGAGCTGTACTTCATATCAGGGCGGTCCAGCGGGTATGGCGAGGGGGACATCTATGTAACAAGGCGCGCGAGCACGAACGATCCGTGGGGAGAGGCAGTGAACCTGGGTCCGCTGGTGAACAGTGCCTACAGCGAGTATGATGTCTCCCTTTCGCCGGATGGGCTGTTGCTGTTATTCAATGATGAACCAGGGTATCCACCTCGCCCCGGCGGATATGGTGGCGGCGATATGTGGATGACCAGACGCGCGAGCCGTTCCGATCCGTGGCAAGCACCGGTCAATCTTGGGCCGAAAGTGAACGGACCCTGCGTCGAGGGGAGCGCCCGGGTATCACGCGATGGACACATGTTTTGCTTCTGGACGGAGGACGCCCCGGAGACTTGGACCAATTGGCAGGCGCCGATCCTCCCGGTCTGTGACTTCAATGGTGACGGCACTGTCGATATTGTGGACGTGGCCATTATGGTTGAGCACTGGCACACGGATTATGCACTGTGCGACATTGGCCCGATGCCCTGGGGGGACGGCTTCGTGGATGCTCAGGACCTGTCCGTCTTAGCTGAACATTTGTTTGAGGCCTCTCGCCCGATCGCAATCTGGAAGCTGGATGAGGAAGAGGGCGACACCGCCTACGATACCGCAGGCCCGTACGACGCCGACCTTCACGGCGGACCCGTCTGGCAACCTTCCGGCGGCATAGAAGGCGGAGCGATGCAGCTTGATGGAACCGATGACTATGTCAGCACACCTTTTATCCTGGACCCGGCGAAAGGCTCGTTCAGCGTGTTTGCCTGGGTTAAGAGCATCGCTCGGGGGCAGGTGATTATATCGCAGAACGACGAGACCGGCGCGAGATGGCTCTGGACGGACCCATCATACGGCAGACTGATTACCTGGGTGATGCATCCACCGTTTGACCCGCTGATGTCGGGATCGACAATCACGGACGGGCAGTGGCATCACGTCGGCCTGGTCTATGATTTCGAGGGCTTGCGCAGACACCTTTACATAGATGGGGCACAGGTCGCTCAAGATACTGATGCCGTCGGCGGCGTCGGCTCAAGTGGCGGCCTGTACTTCGGCGCCGAGAAAACACTTGGTGCAGGGACCTTCTTCTCCGGCCTGATCGATGATGTCCGCATATACAATGTAGCGTTGAGTGCAGAGGAAATCGCAGCACTGGCACAGTAGGCCACAGAAAGAAACAAAACACCCAATATAGTCAATGAGGGCTGGCAGCTTGAGACCCTGTCAGCCCTTTTGTTACATCGCAGTACGTGTACTGTGTCGATCGCTTGTGAAAGACGAGTATCGGATTAACAATTCGGTGCCCTAAATTGGTAATCCCTTATTTATCAATAGCTTACAGAACGGCCAGTTATGCGATTACAAACTTACTTACAAAAAGAGGCTCAACTCCAAAATAGTTGGTGGGCTGATAAGAAATAAACCCTGCAACTCTTTTGGATTTAACGCTTTAAGGCAACAGCATGAATGGGTCTAAGACCACCGCCATCGGGGCCGATAGAGCCTGCCCGCAGCGCAGCCGAATGGGGCAACGCTGGGAAGCGACCCGGGCGCCCTGATGGTGGCATACGGCATAGGGCGGTATCTTCAACGGTGCCGCCCACTTATGTTATTATGCTGGTGTCCATAAAGCGTTAAATCCTTTTATAATCATGTGTTAATCAACCAACTTTTTTGGAGTTGAACCCAAAAAGAATCCCAAAATCGGCCGAAAAAGGGCTCGATAGACATCTGGGTAAAATAGAGGGTAATCTGGATCAGATGAGTTTTCCCTTGCTAAAAAAGTGATATTTTTTGAAAAAGACTATCACAACATTTTGGGGTTGAGAAACGCTGTGTATGATAAAGGATTGTAGTATGTGAGTTAATAAGATGGTTTTAGTGGAGAATTTGATTGATTATCGTTGTCTGAAGTGCTAAGTTTGGGTTTTTGAGAGGTCCGCACCACGTAGAGGTATTTGAGGAAGTAGAGAAATGGCGGATGAAACCAAGAAACGTCTTGAGCAGATTCTGATGGATTTTTCCGGTCTGGATACCGCCAAAGAACTGTTCTCAGAACTCAACTACGATATCGGCAGGGATACCCTGTCTCGGGTGGACTGGGGCAGGACGGCGGCAATCGCCCGCCAATTGGCAAATTACGCCCGCAGGTTGGACGGTGGCCCTCCACCCCATGGAACGCAAGGCTCTGCCCGCTCAGATTGTCATACCTTCGGGCAGCGCTTCCGACTGGATCAAGCTGCAGGGCGATTTTGGCCCCACGGGCCGGTCGGGCCTTGCATTTCGCCTCATGGTCAAAGAGAATTAACGCATTGGCACTACATTGTTCGTCACGACTCGCAAGATTAAAGAAGGAATTGGAGAAGAGGCTCATATGAAGACAAGACGCTCGGCAAGGTTTCATCGAAATGCAATCTGGATGGTCCTGTGCGTGTTGGGTATCGGCTCCGTGCAGGCGGCGGCGCAGGAGTTCCGTCGCTTGCCGGTCAAGGAGTATCGGGACAAGATGAAAGCCGGCTGGATCGGCCAGATCTTCGGGGTCTCCTGGGGCGCGCCGACCGAGGGCCGATACCAGAAGGTCATGCCCGCGGACAAGATGCCGCCGTTCAATAAGGACCTCATCAACGACGCCTTCGGGCAGGACGACCTCTACGTAGAGATGACCTTCCTGCGGACCATGGAGGAGTACGGATACGAAGTCTCCATCCGCCAGGCGGGCATCGATTTTGCCAACAGCGGCTATGCACTCTGGGTCGCCAACGCGGCGGGGCGGGGCAACCTGCGCAACGGCATTGCTCCGCCGGACTCCAGCCATCCGAAGTTCCACAACTGTGCCGGCGCGATCGATTACCAGATCGAAGCGGATTACTCCGGCCTGATTGCGCCGGGCATGCCGGATGTCGTTATTGCGCTAGGCGAGAAGTTCGGCCGGCTGATGAATTACGGGGACGGCGTGTATGCAGGCCAGTTTATGGGCGCGATGTATGCCGAGGCGTTCTTCGAGAAGGACGTTATGAAGCTCATCGAGGTGGGCATGAGAGCCATTCCCGCCGAGTCTCTCTACGCCGGCATGGTCCGTGACATGCTCCAGTGGCATAAGGAGAATCCAACCAACTGGGAAAAGACGTGGGAACTGGCCGAGAAGAAGTACAACCAGGACAAGAACTATAACATCAGTGCGCTGGACGTGAAACGTGAGGGCGCCTGGGTCCTGATGGGACTGCTCTACGGCAACGGCGACCTCGACCAGACGATGATCATTTCGTGCCGGTGCGGATTCGACAGCGACTGCAACCCATCCTCCGGCGGCGGCATCCTGTTCACCACCCGAGGCGTATCGAACTTACCCGACAAGTACTATCAAAAGCTCGACGAAACGAAAATCTTCAGCCACACCGCCTACAACTTCCCAAGGCTGCTTGACGTTTGCGAGAAGCTGGCCCGACAGGGATTGGCGAGAGTCGGTGGGCGAATCGAGAAGAACGCCGGTGGCGAAGAGGTCTTCGTCATCCCCGTCAAGGCGCCGACGCCGAGCAAGTTCGAGGACCTGAAGAACCCGGGCCCGATTGCCGGCAGTGTATACAACGATGAGGAGATGGCGAAAATTCACAGCCCCGGCCTGAAATGGGCCTCCAAATTCCTCGATGGCTGGACGCTGACCAACTGCGACCTCGGCCAGAGCTCGATGCTCTGGGAGTCTCAGGGCCGCAAGAACGTGTTCATGCTCACAGGCCTGAGCAAGGGCGCCAAAGGCTATGTGCTCGCCAAGACGCTGACCGTGCCTGCGGGCAAGGCCGGGACACTGGACCTTGTAGTGGCCTGCGATCCGAGAACCGATGGGTGGAAGATCGGCATCAAGGCCAACAGCAAGGACCTTGCCGGGACGACGGTGAACAAAGAGTCGATGAAGAACGGGTGGACGCAGGTCAGCTCGCCGCTGCCGGACAACGCAGGCAAGCCGCTGGCGGTGGAAATCACGATGGAACCCGTGAAGCCGCCCACCGATAAAGAAGGCCCGCCGGCCCTCAGTATCACCGTCCCGACGCTTGCGAGTCGTTGAACTGAAGTTGTCAGTTCCCGGCTCTAAGTTCCCGGGGTGCTCCCAATCGGCAACTGATACGGATTCGGGAAGCTCTTCGCAAGGTAGCGACTTTGTCATCCTGAGGCAAAACCGAAGGATCTGGCCAGCGAAAAGGAGGTTTCTCTCGCTCACAGCCCAGATCCTTCACTCCGCTACACTCCGTTCAGGATGACAAACACCGCTCAAGAATTGATTCTGATCCGTATGAGAGCTGACTCCTGCTCGCCCGGCGTCACCAGCCGGGGTCTGGGCGAAGCTCGGCCTTGGGTCCTTTGGGGCCGACGATGTAGATCGGGCTTTCACCCAGGGGCACGCTCATGTTTTTCGTCCGCACCGGGTCATGCGGCACGGATCGGCGAGTTTTGAAGATGTCGTAGAACGTCAGTCCCGTCGGATTGCTGGCGCGGATGTACGCGTAAGGCTTCGTGCTCCAGGCGACGATAAGGTCCTGCTCAGAGTCCTCCTCGCGGAAGAGCACGGCGTACACGTCGGGACCGAAGCAGTCGCTGCGCTGTGGGCGTTTGCCTTCGAGCATGCGGGTTATCTACCTGTATACAGACGATGCTGTCAATTATGGTGACTACGTATTTTTAAGGAATAATCCCAATTTGCAGAGGCTCTTTTGTCGTGTAATGGTGTTCTGGATGGGGATTTTTAGGCCCAGACTGAAAAAAAACTTAAGGATCAACTCCAAAATAGTTGGTAACAAATAATATCTTTATGTTTTAAAGCCCTTGGATTTAACGCTTTAAGGGCAACAGCATGTTTGTATATAATACGACTGTTATAGTAGTTACATCACGCAGAGATATTTTAGGAAATAAAGGAATGGCGGAGATTATTGCACAATTCTACGCTCAGCTTTTCTTGACAAACGAAACTATAGCAATTTCAGGTTAGATGTGCTATACTTAGTAAGGTAGAGATGCCAACCAGTGCCGACCCTATGCTTAATCGGAGGCCTTACGGTTATGATTAAGTTTGTCTGCAAATTATGTGGTGAGGAAATCAGTGTCCACGAACAACTCTCAGGCAGGCAAATGGAATGCCCCAAGTGCAAAAGCATTAGAGTTATACCTGATAAGTCGCCCAAGATAAAATTCCACTGCAAGAGTTGCGGCCAGAGGATTCGTGCCGCTCAGATTCACGCCGGCAAAAAAGGAAAATGTCCAAAATGTAAGAAGCTAATTGTCATTCCCACTCTTCAGGAAGGATCCGCTGAAGGCTCCGGGACGGTCACTCTCGTATGCTCAATTTGCAATGAGACAATACATGTCCCGGAAGGTTCGAGAGAAAAATTCATAGAATGTCCTAAATGCAGCAGCTATGTGGAAGGATTATCCAAAGACGTCTGAGCATTTGCCGTTAGGAGAAAGACATTCAACTCAATCGCCGTAAAGATAAAAAAAAGTAAATAGATTACACAGCGTCTGGCCAATAAAATGAGGTAGTAAAGAATGAAGAAAGTTAAGATCATTTTGATAATTCTGATCTTGTTATTGGCTTTGGTAGTTTCTCTTCAGAATAAACAGCAAGTGGAAACGAAAATTCTTTTCACGACGATAACGATGCCACGAGTGCTGCTTCTTCTCTCAACTTTGACGCTCGGATTTTTTGTAGGGTTAATAACAGCAAGCTTAATTCGCAGAAAATCAGGCAAATCAAAGGGATAAGTCAAATAGATTCTCTCTGATACTCCCCGCCTATCCCACTGGGGCCGATACTGACTAAAGGGTATCCGTACGGCCAGGTACATCTTTTTTCTCACGCGGATTTCTGCCTTAATCCGCAACAGATCGTGGAACAAGGTTAGGGCTCAATTTCAAAAAGTGGCATTTAATCGAATATAATATTGTCGGTCTGAGCTTTCATAAGGATTTCCATATATTCTTCGATCATCATCCATCTGTCGCTCCTCCCATAATGCCAATGCCTGGTTATGTGAACGCGAACATCCCATCATCAGCATCAGCATCAGCATCATAAGACAAAGGATTATATGGATTATAATTGTAGAAATCTTCATCACATCTCCTACCTGGGATTTCCCATAATTTTTGGGGATAATGTTAAGCTGCGGATGAAGCTCCGCTTTCGATATATCGGCTGTTTCTGCAGATAATATAACCGGATCAACTTTACAGTAATGGACAAATCACGATGAGTTGAATTAGATAATTAAATTGTTGGCCATAAAATGAGCTATTTTAGGACTTATACTGAGAAGATTGAATGTGAAAAGGCATGGAAAATTATGACTTACTATCGAACGAATCTTGTGTGTTACTAAAGTGAAAACTTGTGTATTCTCAATGAGAAAAAGGCTGGCTTTTAAGAGTTGAGAGAGAATGACGAAGAGATACTACAAGTGGACTTGCCCCCAATAGGGTTGATGGAGATCTGTCGGATCGGCGTACCGACACACGACAATTCGCCCCGGCAGGCGGGCCTGGAACATTGGCTCCGGCGATCACTTCTTCTCAATCAGGCTGAGCCAGCGGATTTCGCCATAGCCTTTGTGAGAGATCGACAGTGTCACGGGACCGGCGACAACGATGTCGGCCTCGGCGAGTCCTTCTTTTTTGCTCAGAACCATTTTTAGCGTTTCTTTAAGTCCTTCGACAATGACTGTGCCGGTATCTTCAAATGGGCCAAAACCGAGAGTCAGGTGGTACGTGCCGGGCTCGACACGGAACTGAAACTGCATGTCGTCGCCAAGGCGGCAGCCGTCGCCGTCGAGCTTCGAGCGAACCCATTGGCGATTCTCGTCAGACATAGCGGGGATGTTGAAGCCGTAGCCCCGGTCCTGGTCCCAGACATCAGCCGCCTTTACCGGCGTATAGGGGAACCTGATCCCTTCGAGGAGGTACTCGCCTACGCGGTCCGGCATCCCGAAGTCATATAGGTACTTACGGCACGCCACGGCGCGCTCGCGACGCCTGTTCAACTCAAGCTGCCGGACGTCATAGTCGGCAAGCAGCATTTGCCAGCCGGCGCCGGCGTCCATGTTGCGTATGTAAATCGGATACGGCGTTATCTCTAATTGGGACGTATTCCCGGCGTCGAACTTGGCGCCAAAAGCATCGGTAATTTTGCAGGGCCCCAGATTCAGCCCGAGCCGGGCGTTGCCATCGACCGTCCAGGCTGTCAGCAGCGGCTTACCGCCCTCGTTCCATTTCAAAAGCCAGATGTTCTCATCCCTGTGCGGCAAGCGTACGGCCTTGCCCCTGACCTCCTTGAACTGCCGCACGAGTGTCCCAAACGTGAACCATGATGGTTTTTCGGTGAAGTCGTCCCTCAACAGGCCGGAGCAGGCGTGCATTGAGGCAGTTGAACCGGATTCGCGATAAACAAAGACCTTGTCGACGCCAAAGGCAAGGCACAGCATCACAACACGCGGCAGGCGGGCAGCCTGGATCGCTTCAGTCGTGCCGAAGGGGCCCGCCGAATCGTAGCCGGTCTCGGTCATCCAGATCGGCACTTGCGGTGCGTATTGGTCTCGCCAGGCCGTGAGTTCCTCAATATCCTGCGGGAAAGTTGTGCTGCTGGTGAGCCTGGCATTGCCGTCCTCCCTTGCCGTTTCGGGCGGGTTCAGGCCGGAGTAGTAATGCACGTTGATCACCTCGATGAAATCGAGCGGACACTTGCCGTCAGGGTATTTGTAGGTGCGCATGCGGTTGACAATCTCTGTCGTTATGCCGGCGTAGCCTGCGCTGGTAACAGTGGCGGTTGGATCAGCCTTCTTGATCGCTTCGGCACCGTAACGCATCATCTTATAGTACTCGTCCAGCGGAGCTGACCAGCCTCCCCAGGCGGCATCCGGCTTAGGATTAAGTCCCGGTTCGTTCCACATCTCGTAATAATGGACCAGGCCCAGGCCGGACTTCTTGTCGCTGCTGAGCAAGACGCCGGCCGGATGCCCGGTATTGCCGTAACGCGCAGCGACCTGAAAACAGAACTCGCCGAACAGCGAGAGGTCTTTAGGCGGAAACGTAATGGCGCGGTCGTCCTTGGCGTCCGGCGGCGCGCTGGTGGCCCACTTGGGCGTCAGGAACATGTAGCTGAGGATGTTCAAACCGTTTTGGCGATATGCCTGGAAGACATCGTCGGTACTGACATGCCATGGCCCCACCGATCCGTCGAAAGAGTACTCGTGTGGTTCGGGTGAGACGAAGGGCCACTTCATGTTCTCGAAGCGCACCCAGCCTATGCCGAGGTCCCGAAGCTTCGGCGCCAAGGGACTGTGTGCGGCGTTGAGCCCGAGACGCGAATCTGCCGAAACCAGCGATGGATCGCTTTGCAAAGCGGTAAAGATGTGCCGACAGACCATGCTCCGCCGGCCCGACCAGACGGCCTCGATGCCAAACAGGCAGGCCCCCGCCTCCAGCTTCACATGGGCGGGGAGATCCACCATGCAGAACGACCGAGCCGGAACGGTGGCCCTGATACTGCCTTGATCCAGGACCGGGCCGACTCGCGGCAGTGCAATATTCTCGTCGGCAACGCCATCGTAAAGCCCCAGCTCGCAGGGAAACCGAATGGCGTGAACCTTCTTCTGCGAATCTCCGGTATGATAGCGAAAGCGAATGACCTTTGCCTCGAAAGGCGACTGCAAAGGATAATCCTTCCAGCCCCACTTCTTGTAGTGGTCGACATTCTGAAGGCTCTCGACCGGCGTAAACGCCTTGCCATCCATCGAGACGGCGACATCCACGAACCACGTGTGGTTGGCATCGCCCGACAGCCAGGTCATTTTAGTGACCCGGCGCACCTTATCCAACTCAACATATTGAAAAGCCTCAGTGAAATGGTTGGTCTTGTAGGCCGTGCCGGCGTCGGTCCATGGCTTGCCGTCGGTAAGCGAGCCATCCTCGACGATTTCACCGTCGGCAACAATCCAACTCCTGAGTCCCGGTGCATAATTGGATCCGAATACCGGGTCGGGCATAGGAGTCGAGTAAAGGGTAGAGTCCCTCTGGAAGGAGTAGGCCAGATCGACGGCAATGGGTTTGTCGGTGTAGTTGACAGCCAGTACACTGGCAAGGACAGCCCGGCCCGGCTCGACTATGTCAGGAGCAAAGGTTTCAACAGTCAGATCATCCTCATCCGTCAGGCCGCTTCGATCCACGACCGCCACCATGCCGTCAACGATCATTTGTGTC
>Ga0315284_10010570_pt1 | contig 13142 bp, 7 predicted proteins | sample YL17G09_16_MG_FD_203696 | JGI IMG/M metagenome (GOLD analysis project Ga0315284, IMG submission 203696) | Sediment microbial communities from Yellowstone Lake, YNP, Wyoming, USA - YL17G09_16 | ecosystem: Environmental > Aquatic > Freshwater > Lake > Sediment | place: USA: Wyoming | collected...
TGTATTCCTGCGGGATCTGCTGCGCGATCTGGTTCAGGCCGTCTATGTATGGTTTCAACTCGGGGAAAGAAGCACCGGTCGTGCGCAGGAATTGGATCATGTCCTCTGCGAACGCTCGATACTCGTCGATTCTCTCCACGTGTCGCGTGACGAAGTAGACCATGTCGTCCACGGCCCCTGTGACGTATTGGCCCTTTTCGACCTCCTGACCCGCGTCGCAGACCGCCTGGATGGCTTCGGTGCATCCGCAGGTGCAGGCGCGGCGGACCCCCTCGCCGGCCCTTCTATGATGGGTGCGCAGCTTGCGGCCGGCAGGGTCGAGGATGGCGTCGCCCATCTGCCTGCCCAGCGAGGCCTTCATGATATCCACGGGCGTGGGAACCGAGGCGGGAGTGCCTTTTCCTTCCAGGAAGTAGATGATGGATTCGCCCTTGGGCGTCACTTTCTTGCTGAGATGATAAACGGCGCTGTCCCCGTTGAGCCAGACGGGGTAGATGTACATGCCCGCCGCGGCGCGCCAGATCTGGCCCTTGGATTCCCGGAAGGCGAAGGAGGCCTTCACGCCGCCCTCATCCAACTGGGTCATCCATTCGGCAGGGAATGGCTTTTTCCACGTGACGGTCACATCCTTCTCCAGGTACGAGGACTTCAACTCTTCCCTGTGCCAGATGCCGGGTGCTTCCAGCACGGCTAGGTACAGGCTTTGCCCGTCGTTGTCGAAGTCAATGGATTCGATGAGGCGCGTCCCTTGCCCGTCGTTGCCGAGGTTCAGCCTCATCTGCTGCTTTCCCTGTGGCCAAGTCATGACCAGTTCGCTGTTCTCGCCCTTGAGCAAGCCGAGGAGAAGATTCTCCAGCGGGACGCGGAGCGTATTCGCGGAAGGGAACTGTCCGGGAGCGAGGATGAGATCATCGCCCACAAAGCTTGGCGCGATGCCGTACGCGAAGGAACCCGCCAAGTTGATTCCCTTCATATTCTCCGCAGGTCTGACCTCGATGATTTGGGTTCTGTCAAATGCGAAGACAGCGGACCCTTCCGGCCCGGTGCCGCCGGAGAAAGAGACCGCCAGGGCCACTTCATCGCCGTCGTTCCGCAAGACCTCGCAACGGCTGATACGCGTCGGCTGGGTCTTCACCTGGAGCGGGACGAGTTCAACGATCTTCCTGCCCGCATCGGCTTTCGAGTAGATGGCCACTCTTCCCTTTCCCGACCAGAATACGGCAATCACATGGTCATTCTCCACCGCCGCATCGCCCTTGAACGAGTATTCCCTGCCATAGTAGCCAGGGTCCGAGGAGGCTTTGGGCGGATCGGCTTCAAGCATGAGAAGATCAGTGGGCACGGCTTTCCAGTTGGCTCTGTTCCCAACATCGGCCGCGTCACCAAAAAACGCGGCCGTATCCCAGAGTACGATGCCGGCGGCTGTTCCACTACCCTGAGCCGCTGATGCTCCTGCGGCAACCAGCAGGACGATCCACACCACCTTCCTCCAGGGCAACTCACTCTTTTCAACGCCTTGATACGATGTCATAGCCTATGTCCCTTCGCATAAAGCACACAAAAGTGGAGACGCAATACTCTTCATCTCTACGGGGTACAGTCAGGATTGTAGCTGAAATCCTCGGTCAATCAAGCCTCTGGAATAAACGCATGAGATCTTTCATCGTTCGCTCGGCACGGCTGGGCCGCGCCAGATGCTGCCGCCGAACGTGGTGACGTACATCAGGCTGTCGTCGGATGGATCGAAGGTCAAACGCTGGACGTTCGAGAAGAGCAGGTCGTCGAATGCCTGCCAGCTCTGCCCGTTGTCGCGTGAAAGCCACAGGCCCGCGCCAGGGGCCCCCTCGGTGAGCGTCATATAGATCCAGCCGTCGTGCTTCGGGTGGAAGTACCCGCCGAAGGTTTGTCGAGCTTGGCGGCGGATCCGCTGCCATGTCTGGCCGCCGTCTTGCGTGTGCCACAGGCCGCCGGACTGATCGCCCCCGCCCGCATCGCAGACGCCCACCAGGATGATGTTGCTGTCCCGCGGATGGACCGAGAAGTCCTTGGGGTACAGGAAAAGCTGTGACGCGTTGACCTTCTCCCAGGTTTCGGCGCCGTCCCTGGACCGGTACAGGCCGACTCCTTCGCTCATGAGCGGCTTTCCCTGGGCGGGACGCATGGCGCAGATCATCGCAAAGAGCGTTCCATCTTTGTGCAGAATCACACGGGAGACGCGCATATTCAGCGGATGGCCCAGGCCGTTCTTCTTCAGCGTCCACGTCTTGCCGTCGTCGGTTGATTTGCACACGCCTTCCATGAAGACGCCGGCGTACAGAGTGCGCGCGTTCTTCGGACTCGTGGGGTCGAGGGTAATCCCCGTCACGGGCCGAAGCGGCAGGCCTTGGGCCTCCGCCTTCCACGAGGCGCCGAAGTCCCGGGAGATGCACACGCCGCCGGGGCCGTTGTGGCCGTGGCGCTCGGAGATGATGTTGTCATTGGGGATATCGTGCACGTCGGAGAACCCGCCCCAGATCTTGCCCGGGATTTCCGGATCGAAGGCCATCTCGTAGCAGGTGTTTCGCCATGGAGCCCAGGAATTCTTGTCCCACCAGATCCATGTCTTGCCGGTGTCCATGGACCTTGCAAAACCGATGTCCGTGTACGCGATGTAATGGCGATTCGGCTCGAACGGGTCGATGTAGTAGTTCCAGGTCGTCGTGACCACCAGGCCGGTGCACACCCACGCAGAGCCGGGCTGGGGTTTCTGGCTCGGGGCGGGGTAGGTGTCGCCGGTGAACCACGATTCGCCGCCGGTGTGCGTGATGTAGGATTGGCTGTACACGAGGATCAGCCGGTTGGGGTCTGTATCGCAGATGGCGGCCCCAAAAGGCGTTTCGCCTCCCTTGAACGATTGTCCCGCCGATGCGGTGACGTAGTTGGGAGCCACGTTGTATTCTGTGAATCGCGGGTCCTGGTAGAACGTGGCACGCCACGTGTCGCCGCCATCATCGCTGCGGTACACCGTCTCGTGGTAGGGGGGATGGAAGCCGGTGCTCGTATTCATCGTGTAGACGGTGAGCGGTGTGGCGTCGGTTGTCAGAATCTGCCTGTATTGGGCGATGGAGCCATACGACCATTGGTCCTTCTTGCCGATACTCGTGTTGATGCCGGCACCCATGGCGGACTGCCACGTCTGGCCGCGGTCGCGGGAACGGTAGACCCCGCCTCGGAACGCGCCATTCTCCTCCTTGCTCGACACGGTGCAATAGAGCATCGTGGTGCCGCTCGCTGGATAGGACCCGCCGGCGAATCCTTGAATCTCCTTCCATGGCAGACCGTCAGTCTTGTCGGTCCAAGTCTGTCCGCCGTCATCTGACCGCCAGATGCCCTTGTCGGTAGCGGCGAACATGACACGACCGTCGAAATGGAACCCGATGACCTTGCTCTGCGGCCCGGAGCAGGGTGTCCAGGTGGTGCCCGCATCACGTGACAGCCGGCATCGGCCGTCACGCGTGCCGACGAGCATGACGTTCGGGTCAGACGGATTGATCGCGATCTCCCCGGAGAGTGATTCCTTGAGATTGCCTGCGGGTGCAAAAGTCCGGCCCTTGTCGTGACTGATTCGAAGCTGTCCGCCGGAGGAGGCGTAAATCACGTCCGGATCAGAGGGATGAAAGCCGGGCCGGCATTGCGTGTCACTTCGCAGTTGGGCGTGATGGATCATGCGCCAGTTGTGGCCGCCATCCTCAGAAATATAGGCGGCGCTCATATCGCAGTTGAGCATCATGAGATTCGGGTCGGCCGGGGAGATCGCCGGGGAGAACATGCCCCCTCCGCCGGACAAGCCCAGAGGCTCCCAATTGCGGATTGCAGATCTCAAATTTGAAGTTTGAGATTGGCACCAGCCGCAATCTGTCTGCATCAGCAACAATACGGCCAGCGTGAGGTATTCCCATGGCGTGAAGAACCTGCTGTTTCTCATATGTACTCCCGCATGATCCGCAGGTACTCGCGGCACGTATCCCGAATGTCGGGGTCGCCGGGATGGCCGTCCTGCTCGATGGAGGCGAATCCGTTGAAGCCGACGTGCTTGAGGGCTGTGACGATGGCCTGGACGTCCATCACGCCCCGGCCGAAGGGCGGGAACTGCCGCATCACGCCGTCGATGTCGCGCATGTGCACGTTCATCAGGTGCTTGCCCACTTTATGGATCGCGACCGGAGGGTATTCCCGCTGCAGCAGCGTCCAGCCCACATCGATGTTGTAGCCCAGATCGTCGTCGCGAATCTGGTCCCACAGCCGCAAGAACGACGCGGCGTCCGGCACCAGGCAATGCGTGTGCTGCTCGATGGAGAACTTCAAGCCGTGCGCCTTTGCCCGCGCGAGGCATGCCTTGGTGGTCTCCACATAGGCGTTCCACACCCGGTCCCAATCGAATCCCTCGGCGATGTCGATGTGGTATTTCTCGCCCGGCTTGGGATTCTCGATCTCGTAGTAGCGGGGCAGGTACTCCGTCGGCCCTTTCAGCTCGCGGGCCCAGGGCGCCACGATATTGACCATGGGCGCACCCAGCTTCTTGCCGATTCGGCAAGTCGCCTCGAAATAGTTCAAAGCCTGCTCGCGGGCCGCCGGTTCCGTGCTCGACAGGTCCTCGACCACCGGCTGGAACGCGACGAACTGCGAGACACGCAATTTGTTCCGCTGGAGCTTCTGGTTGAGCCGATCGATCCGGGCATCGGTCCAGAACTCCTTGAGGTCCTTGCGTGCTGTCACGATCAGCTCGACGCCGTCAAAGCCCAACTCCCCGATGATATCGAGGGCCGGCTCAGGGTCGGCGGCGGGGGCCAGACTGTGGAAACACCAGCTCAGGCAGCCGACTTTGGGTTTGCCTTGTGCCGACGAGGCGGGTTGCGCTACTGACGTTGACAGTGGCAGGGCCGAGGCGGCCACTGCAGCAGTTTGCAGGAATTCACGACGGTTCATCATTGCATCGTACCTCCAATCACACACAAGTCTATGGATACTGCGTTTCAGTCTTGACGGTTGTCGCCAGCGGCTTATTGCCGACGGTTCCGCCGAGCGGCCCGGTGGGATTGAATCGGACCTGCCAGCGACCGGCGACGTCGATCCCCGCCGGCGGCACAAACGATACCGTGGTTGGTTGGTGAATCTGCTCATCGACAATCTCAAAGACGTGCAGGAACAGGGAGCGGCTTCCGCTGTTTGGGTCGCCCACCTCGATCCGCCAGGGACAGATCGGCGGCTTCGCTCGGCCCTCGGTCATGTGATTGTACTGGGCGGTGGGTTCGAGGGGATGGCCCCAGGCCTCTTGGCCGGGACCGCCTCGGATCACGACCTGTGCCTTCTCCGGCAGCAGGGGATGCAGGAACATTCGCGACCGGCCGTGCGACAGGACTGCCTTGTCGCCGTCGGCTTCAGGCAGGCTCAGCCATGTCAGGCAATTCTCCTGTCGCTGCGGCTCGGCAGGGACATGGAGGAAGAAGTGGCGGGGCAGGTTCGGCCGGGCGACCTCCACGCGGTCGAACACGACGAAGAATTCCCGTTCCCCTCGCAGGTATAGGAACTGGCGCGTCACCTCGCGGGCCTTCTTGTCGCTGTAGCCCTGAGTGATGTCCGCGGCGGCGTAGGTGTACTCGCCGTTGTGCCCAAAGGCCACGATGCGGCCGCGCTCACGCGGCAGACCGCCGCTCTCGTAGACGTGCCGCAGAAGGCCGCCGTCATTCTCGTTGTTCTTGTCCCGCCGGAATTTCTCATTGGGATCGAAGATCGTTACGATATTGTAGATGATCGAGCCGCCCGCGTAGTAATCGGTATCGTTGTGGCCTTGGCCGCCCTGACGCGAGACCAGTGCGCCTCGCTTGGAGATCAGGAAATGTCCCTCATCATCCCTGGCGTGTCCGGCGAATTGTGGGCCGCAGCCAAAGAAGGCCCAGGTGGCATTGGGATCGTTCCAGGCGCTGCGCATGTACACGTGTCCCGCGCCGGGGAACAGATAGCCCAGCGGGAGCGTATCCGGCGGGGTTGCCTGAATCGAGGGATCATAACATGTCACCCGTTGCCATCGCTCTCGCAGCCACGAAGTGCCCCGATCCGCAAACCATTGGGAGAGCCCGTCATGAAGTATCGGCGCCGCTCGTGCGAACGCCGCCGGGCGCGAGCCGTCGCCGTCGTCGATCCAGGCCGTACGCTCGTTGTGGGGCATCATCGTGTAGGCCACCCATCGGGGCGACTCCACGGGATATCCCCAGGGCTTCAACTGCTTGAACAGGTCTATGCCCGTCGCCGTGCGCCAGGCGTGGAAGGCATACGGGATGACCGTCACCGGCCCGTACGCGCCGTGTCCGTAGGACTCCGACCAGACGCCGCCCATCCTGTCGAACGCCGGGATGCACTCCGCCGGCACCCGCTGGTTCCAGGAATCGAGGAAGCTCTTGGCATCCGCGTCGTACGCCGTGCCTGCGCCGTGAATGGCCAGTGCGATGAGCAGCTTCTGGGTGATCGAATCGCGGCTGTTGCCGATGTTCAGGTGAATCGGGCCCCACGTCTGGTTGTATTCCCAGTGGCCCCACTTGAGCAGGATTTCAGGCTTGTCCGTGAAGAACCGCAGCCAGGAGCCGAGGGCGTCGCCGAATCGCACTCGCTGCTCGGGCGTCAAGGCATCATAGATCCAGTCATAGGCAATCGCATGGTACCCGAAGTGACTGCCTTCGCGGTTTGAGATGAGACTGCCATCGCCCCATTGCCTGATGATTGTCTCGGCGTAGGGCCGGGAGTCGTGTCCCCTCTGACGCTCGACGAGGTACGCGATGCCGCAGTTCATCAAGTCCTCGGGAATGGACCATGGATTCGTTATGAATTGGATGCCGCCTCTTTGCACGGCCTCATCGGCTCGCTGCTTGACGATCTGGTAATCGCCGGCCAGCGGGCCGTCGCACCGCCGGGCCAACTCCCGCACGTCCTCAATGAACAGCCGGGGATGCGTCTCCTTGACCTGATATGCTGTCTGGCCGAAAGAGAGGCTGGATGGGGCGGCGATCGCAAGCACCGCCAACACCACAAAGCAGAGTCGCCAAGTCATGTTGCACGTCTCCTGTGTCAGATCATCCACCAGTTCTCAGGGCTGATGCCGGGCCGGTTGAACGATCTCTGGTCTTGCGGCAGAGATTCGAGCAGTTCCCTGGTCTTCCTTCCAATCGCCTGCGACGCCAGCGCCACGTTACGCCTGCCGACTTCGAGTGAGGCATATTTCCGCGGATCGAGTCCGCCGATGCCATCCGGCGGCTTCATGTTGGGAGCGAGTGGACCGTCGCCCAGAGCGGACAGATCGACCAGGTCGGGATAGAGGAACATCATGTTGGACGTCTCCCATTTGGCCGCGTGGTCCGTGTTGGATTCCTCACCGCGGCTGAGAGTGATTTCCCACAAGCCAAGTCCGGCCACCGTTCCATCCGCCACAACCGGCGCGATGGCCTGGTTGATCATGTCGAGCTGCCCCTGAACGTTGTGACCCGAGACGCCGAGAATGACCCTCGCCCCCATCCTCTTCAGTCGTGTGAACAGCTCGGTGAGCACCGGCACCAGGGATGCCTGAGGGAACCCGTCATGGAAGTACACCGGCGGATACACGACCCCGCCGAATTGCTCGGCCGCTTTGACCAGGATCCCGTGGGCCTTGATCGCATCGTTGCCGAGCGGCAGGTGCCTGCCGTGCCACTCGATCAATCCGAACGGCACATAGACCGCGGGGAAGTCCCGCAGGGCCTTCTCCAACTGCCCCGGCCGCATGAACTGCATCTGGACCGCGGCCGACAAGTCCTTCTTGATCTCCGCTTGTCCATCAGTGGCGGCGGTCGCATATGCGCCCCGGGGCAGACCGAGAGCGGCGACCGTCAGTGTTTGCATGAAGCCCCGACGAGAAATCCGGGCACGCATCGTACCCCCAAGTGAGTTTTCTTCTTTCATGCTTCGACTCCTATCAGATAGGTTCAAAATGTCTACTCCTGCACCCAGTACATCGGCGTCTCTCCGGGGACAACGGCGGGGCCCGGCAGGCGATTGCCCATCAGGTCCAGCGCGTGGCACCCCTGCGGAATCGTCAGAGCAGGTGCGCCTGCTTTGCGAGCCCAAAGCACGGTGACTGTTCGCCCCCGCGAGCGGAACTCGAAGGCTTGCAGCCACGCGGGCTCCGTCCATTTGCGAATGGATTCCACGTCGGGACCGAGCAATCGTGACAGGGCGGCCTGGGCCGCGTACTGCTTGCGAGGCGCACCGCCGTACTCGAAGAAGATATTCCCGGTGCTGCTCTGGTTCAGGGCGTCGCAGGTCCCCGCGTGGTAGAAGATCTTGCGCGTCCATGTGGCGAGCAGGATCGCGGCGAACTTGACGAGGTCCGCCGAGGCTCGCAACTCGTTGGGACGCAGAGCGGAGTTCATCGAGCTGTCACCGACGGTGAAGGGAGTGAACGGCGGGTCGTCCTGGCCATAGCAGCCGATCTCCGTGACCCAGATGGGTTGCGTCGAGCCCTTCGCCTTCATGTGTTCCCGGCATTTGCGAAACGCGCCTTCGTAGGCATCCGGCGAGCCGCGATGCGGGTAGAGGTGCAGGTTCATGGCGTCGCACCATCGCAGGCCGTCCTGCTCGATGAACTCATCCACCCACTTGGAGTCCGGCGGACAGGCGATGCCGCCGATGACAACGCAGGCCGGGTCCGCTGCTTTCGCGGTCTCGAAGGCGGTGCGCAGAAGGGCGATGTAGTCCGTGGTGGTGTATCCGAACGAGGATGGGACTGCATAGTCCGTATAGAGAGGCTCATTCAGAATCTCGAAGAATCGAGTTCGTCCCCGGTAATGCTCGACGGCGGCCTGCACGTACACGGCGAAGTCCTCCAGTCGCTGCGGCTTGCAGGCGACGACAAGACGCTGCTGAAGGTACCGGTCGTTTCCCGCACTGGTTTTGATCTTCCCTATGTCCGGCTTGGTCGCCCAGGGCGCGGATGGGAAGGGCAGCAGCACGAGCACCTGTCCCTGCGCGTCCAGCACTCGTTCGATCTGCGCATCGGGGACATGGAAATCGAACCCGCCCGGTTGCGGCTGGATCGTGTGCCACTTCACCGACCAGTCGCGCCACCAGCGTATCCCCGCCGCATGCGACAGGCGAAGCAGGAACTCCCAGGAGAAGGCGTGGTTCATGCCGAAGAGACTGTCCGGCTCCGGCGAAGGCTCGACGACGGCGCAGCGGAGCGTCTGGGCGAGTCCGTGTTGCGGCTGCCACTGCAATCGGAAGAAACCACGCTGCCCAGCCAGGATGCGATGGTATTCGATTTGCGCAGCGTGTCCGGCCTGAATGGATTGTGTCACTTCCTGCCGCCATACAGGCTGGTCGAGATAGTCCAACAGGGTCAACGTGCCGCTCAGCGTTTGAGTAGTGTCCGCCGCATTGAAAGCTCGCAGGCGAAACGTCAGCCCGGCGCTTGGGTCTGTGAAGATATTGCCGACCTTGTCTGCTTCCGCCTGAGCTTCCAGGGAGTTTCTCGGGCGATATGACGATGGCTCTTTTCCCCGCTCCCACTGAATTGCATCGAGCCAGAGAGTGCCTTCCGGTTTCTGTGTCTGATGCAGGTCCAGTCCCACAAAGCCGCAGGCGAAATCCGTCTCGGCGGTGAAGGCGAGCTGGACACGCATCCAGTCCTGGCCCACGGAGAAGGTCTGTTGGAGCCTGCGTCCGTCGGCCTGCCAGATGACCACGCGAACAGCCGTGTTGAGACGGTCCGCCGCGACGTAGGCGGAGAATACATAGGATTGTCCCCGCTCAACCGGGACCCAGCCCTCGTGCCCGATGAGCAGGGTCTTGACGGGCGACTGGATGGGGTCGAAGTAATCGAAGTAGCATATCGGAAGCGTCTCGGGCGAGAGGGACAATTTCCAACTGCGCCGGCCCTCAAAGGCCCTCCGGTCGTCCCAGTCGCCAAGCAGGCGGAACACCTCGCCGCCCCAGCCGGGCAGGTCCGGGGCCCAGCACCCCCAGCCCGCGCCGCCGCATTCGAATCCGCTGTTGAGAAGCGCATTGGTCACGCCGGTCATGGGCAACTGAGGATGCCACTGGCGGCGGAATTCCGCTACGGGTTCCAGCGTGACATCGTCCACATAGAGTGCGCCGGTGCCTGAGAACCAGATCTGGAACCGGCTGTCTTGCGGCTTCAGGTCGTCTTTCGCGCGGAAGAAGAACTCGAGTGGCTCCCACGTCTCGCGAGGGGCGAAGGAATCGTCAAGTCCCACATTGGCCCAGCGTTGCCGGTTCACCAGTGCCACCCGTGCACTTCCGGACTCCAGATCGTCCGCCTTTGCCCACAGGCGCAGGCGGTACCACTGTCCGGCCCGAACACCCGCGCGATCCAACTGCGCGAGCATCACGTGACTGTCGGGAAAGCCGCCCACGAAGCGGGTACAGTTCAGTTTGGCGACATGCCCCCGTTGCGGGTCGGCGGCTATGCTCAACCGCTGCTCGATGCCCGGCCGCCCCACGGCCGCCCAGCCATCGGGAATGCCGTCTTTATCCGCGGCCTGCTCGAAAGAGCCATTGAATACCAGGGCGTTCGTCTGAGTCTCGGCCACTGTCGCCGAGAGCTGCGATACCGCCATGCACAGCATGCATATCGAAGCCATCATGATCATCCCCTTCCTTGTGCGGACTTGTGGTCCAGTGCGGCTCCATGATACCCGTTCTGTCCGGGCGTTCACGCAAAATCATGCAATCCCTCTCAGCGGAAGGTATAGGCAAGCTTGATGAAGATGCTTTGAGCATCCTCCGGCTCGTCTTCTTCGCGGAGGTTGTTGTACACCACGTACAGGTGGGCGTCCTTGATGAACTCCCAGCCGTAGATGAGGCTGATGTTGTACACCGCCGTGCTGCGATGCTGGATGGAGCTCTTCAGCCACATGACGTCGCTGAAAAAGTAGTCAAAGACCACCCGGTTGAGCCAGATGGTTTCCTCATCGCCGTCGGGCTCCTCCTCGAAACGAATGACGTACTCGTAGCGTATGGGCCATCGCTCGATCGGCTTGAAATGCTTGCCGAATGACAGCTCGTGGTAGTCGATCTCTTCAAAGACACCGAATGCCCATCCGAGGTACATGGACCGCCAGTAATCGGATTCGTCGAAGACGACGCCCAGATGCGTGCGCTGGTTGTTGAAAGGCCGGTGGTAGTCATCCGCATGACCGACGTGAAACCCTACATCGTTCTGCAGCGTCACTCCCGTCTCCACGGAATAGTCTCGCAGCGATGTTTCGCCTTCGCCATTCTCATAGTACTGAGTCCAGAAGTAGGTGAACATCCTCTTGTACCACCGCTCGTCGGAGCGGAGATTGTAGCCCGAGTGAAATATGGGGCCGAAGATATCCCGGCGGGGGATGAACCCCACGACGGGATCGAAGCCCTCGCTGATCCCGCGATAGCCTGCTCCGATATCCCAGGGATATTTCCCATAGGTAATGGAGCTGTATCCATAATAATCCTCCCGGTCTTTGATGATTTGTCCGGCCGCATCCTCCAGCCGGTCATCCGCCCCGGCCACTTCGTAGCCGAACCTCCAGTCATCGTTGAGAAAGAGCGTTCCGTCCGTCCCGAGGACACGCGAATACCCTTCATCGAGCTGCGAGTTGCTCATGTGCAGGCCCACGTTGGATTTCTCGCCGACGTTCTGGAGGATGCGAAAGACGGATGAGTTGCCGTAATAGGGATTGTCGTGGAGCATGTCGCCCTAGACATCGATGGCCGCGAATTTGTACTGTTTCCAGTCCCCGCTGACCCTCGCCCCCGCGTCGATATCCGTAAATCGCCGGCTGTAGTAAAGCATGTTGCCGCCGGAGCGGAAAAGTTCTTCGCCTTCCCGGAAGAACAGGCGTTTCTCGGGGAGAAACCGTTCCGTATCGCGCAGTTCAATGGTGTCGGCGTCGGCCTCGATCTGGGCGAAATCCGGGTTGACCGTCCAACTGCTGGTGATCGAGGGCGTCAGGCGAAAACTCAGATCGCCGCCGGTCTCCAGCCCTGTGCCCGTCTTGCCGTTGAAATCCGTGCGCGACGTGACGTATGGTGTGACCTCGAGGTTTCGGTCGAACACGGCATCAGCGAGATCGAGGCCCGCGAGGTGGCCGAAGTGACGCGGCTTGTAGTAGTCCGTCTGCGTATAGCTCCAGAAGCTGACCGTGTCGGTGCGCACCAGGTTTCGTGTGAAGTTGAGCCCCCACGACTGCCCATCCGCCTGCTGGTAGTTCAGGACGCTCAGGGGAATCCGCATCTCGAAGACCCAGCGGTCGTCGTATGTCTTGGCCGCCAGGTCCCACTCGGCCGACCAGCTCGTGTTGAACGAGCCGCTCGGACCCTCCGAGGCATCCACCTTCGTGCCCAGGGGATTGGAGAAGAAGGCGTACTTGGAGTTGTGGCTGTGTTCGGGATCGAGATGGATTTCCACCCAGTCATCGCCCCGAAAGAAGCGGTCCTCTCGCCGTTCCGTGGCGTGCAGTTCCGCCATCCGATCGTCCAGGCACTCCACGGCGATATATAGGTGCGTGCGTGTGTAGGCGATCCGGACCCTGGTCTGCTGTTCGGCGGGCTGGCCGGACCGTACGTCGATGAAGTCCGTCGCGACGTTAGCCTCCTGCCAGAAAGGCTCATCCAGGACGCCATCCACCGTGAGGGGGCTATCCACCTTCAACGCTCGCAGCGCAGGCACCGGAGCGTTGGGATCGTCATGCGCGATGCAGTCCTTCTGGATCGTCAGTGAGACAATAGCCGAGGCCGCATGCAGGCAGACCAGTGAGCATAGGACCTCTTTTCTCATGCAGGCCTTTCACTGCGATCCGTGCTTATACTCCGAGGCAAAGACGCGATTGGCTGCGTCCCTACGACCGATGGGCGGCGCCGGCCGGCAGAATACCCGTTTCTGCGACGAAGGGCAACTCACCCGACGCCATTTTCTGCCGGCAAAAGACACACGTGACCACGCCGCAATTGCGTCCGAGAGAGATGCTCCTTGAGTCCCGTGGGTCCCGGCGGTAGCATAGTTGACAGATTTGACAAGGATGAAAGCAGGTCCTCATTTCAGTCAGTCAGGGTGTCGTATGAGTTTGCCAACGGGCAAG
>Ga0315284_10010571_pt1 | contig 13140 bp, 21 predicted proteins | sample YL17G09_16_MG_FD_203696 | JGI IMG/M metagenome (GOLD analysis project Ga0315284, IMG submission 203696) | Sediment microbial communities from Yellowstone Lake, YNP, Wyoming, USA - YL17G09_16 | ecosystem: Environmental > Aquatic > Freshwater > Lake > Sediment | place: USA: Wyoming | collected...
TATGTTACGATGAACTTGACATTGGCTTACCTTCAAGCAATCCTTGATGCGATTCCGCCGGACCCGAGCGATTGGCATACGCCGATGACCTTCACTGGGCACGGCGATATCACCGGGTCTGGCGTGTCTGTCGCGTCCTATCAATGGAGCAGCTCCATCAGCGGATTGTTCAGCACATCTCCGTCAGTAACTACATCGGCTCTGGATGTTGGCTTTCAGGACATCACATTCACGGTCAGTGATACGCTCGGTCAAACGGCTGTCGTGGTCATATCCAGCTTCGGGGTCAGACCGCCGAAACCGGTCGCAGTCATCGACACTTTCCCAACGAGCCCCGTTGGGTATGGAGTCAGCCAACATTTTGCAGGTCATGGCATAACCCTAAGCGTCATCTCATACGGCGTATGGACATCCAGCATCGACGGTGTGTTCTCTTTCTCACAGGATTTCTTCTATGCCCTTCTGACTGGGGGCGACCACACGATTACTTTCCAAGTCGTCGATGACTTCGGACAGGTAAGCGACCCCGTCACAGCTGCATTGATTGTATTCCAGATTCTTGCATACATCGACACGCCCCAAGTCACTCCGACGAAGGAGGGCGGGGGCTGGACCCTGTCTGCACACTGCGAACTTCGTGGAACTGGCAATTCGATTGTCAGCACGATATGGTATGCAGACGGATGGCCGTCAGGTGGCACCTGGATAATCGGGACCGTTCTGGACATTCGAGGGCACACCATCGAGATTTACGGCGAGATGTATCACATCTACATCACCGCCACAGACAGATTTGGCTATGACACTGCATGGGATGGCTGGGTAGACATCAGTTCGAGAGGACCTCCGACGCCGCCACCGCTTCCGCCACCGCCACCGCCGACCAATGCCTTCGAGAATGTCCCGTCCAGCGTCAGGGTCGGAAGCTTCCACAACCAGCGGACAAGGGTTGGCAGGCACACTCTGCCGGTTGGTGATATGTCATGACCTTCGACCCGACGAAATCCTGCCCGATAATCACCAACTTCGAGTGCGTCCAGGACGATTGCGGATTCTGGCAGGCAGACGACATAAGCACCCCGAGAGGATGCGTGCTCCAGCACGGACTCGTATCTCTCGAAGGTCGGCACTCGGTCGAGTTCGATTTGCTCCCTGCTTACGGATGGCAATATTATTACATGGGCGACTGGGTGAAAAATGTCAGGATTCTCACCCGCTACAACGACTGCGAACTGAAATTCTATCCACCAGCGAATCAGCCTACAATCCAGCTATATAAGAAATGGGGGAGGGTCGGCAACCAGATGACTTTCAGCGGTCTGAACTGCTACTACATCATAATCCGTTCTGTCGGAGTAATCCCCATCTCAGGTCAGCCAGGATACGCTGAAATTTTCGTAGATGCAGATGAAGGAGGAACCTGAGATGCCTGTATTGACATTCGACCCGACGAAATCCTGCCCGATAATCAAAGGGATGGAGTGCGTACAGACCGATTGCGGATTCTGGAATCCGAATAAGTCCGAGTGCGTCTACTGGGACGGACTCGCTGGGAAGAACGGATATAATGAAATCACAGGAACCTGCCCAGATGATGCGGCCTATCATGACCTGGACTTGGGAGTGAACTATAAGGACATCACAATCTTCGTCACTGGCGATGCAACAATCTATTTCGATGACAACAGTGGCGACCTCGTTAATCTGTCTGCTGCAACCAGCAGAGTCAATACGCCTCTTGTCTTCAAAGGCATCAATGCACAGCACATATGGATGGAATGTGCGGGTGGAGTGGCTGTAGACTATTGCATCTTCGGGAACGGTTGAAATGTCGCTTGAATACGCAATATCTGGAGAATCCGGGTGGTCTGGTCAGTCAGGTCAGAGCGGAACATCTGGACAATCCGGATGGAGCGGCATTTCAGGATGGAGCGGATGGTCGGGTCAATCGGGATGGTCGGGGAGGAGCGGCCAGAGCGGAATTAGCGGGCAGAGCGGCACCTCTGGACAGAGCGGAACCTCTGGACAGAGCGGCTGGTCAGGATGGACAGGGCAAAGCGGGACGAGCGGTTGGTCTGGCTGGTCAGGGCTCTCTGGATGGAGCGGACAATCTGGATGGAGTTCGCTATCTGGGTGGAGCGGATGGAGCGGGATGGGCCCATCACCGCCACTATATGGCTTCAATACATGGGATTTCTCTGGAACATCAGGAGTGTCCTATGCTTCTGGATGGTGGGTGTCGGGCGGTAGCACTCCTCTCACGCCTGGTGCCAGCACATTGTTCCTCTTCCATTTGGACGAAGGCGTTGGACTCTATACTAACAATTCAGGGACTCTCGGTGGAAGCGGTTTAGCGACCAGCTCTGGAACGCCTAACCCTGGTTCGTGGGTGTCTGGAATCTGGACAAGTGCGTTCTCGTTCCCAGGCGTATCTACTGGCATATCTGTCAATAAGGGGCTGTCAGGCTACTCGACGCTTACTTACCAGATGTGGCTTAAGCCGAGCGGAAACCCCATAGCAAGGACGGAATATGTGTGGGGCGACGGCGGACAGTCGCCGACAATCGGACATTGTGCTGGATACTTTTACAGCGGTACTGGAGCACCAGGACGGATGGCGATTGAGTACGCCAATGGAGGATATCAATACATCAATGCTGACGGTTACTGGGTAGCGGGAGATGCAGACCAATGGACGCAGGTTGTCGTTGCCTGTCAGTTCTGGCAGGATGGGTGGGCTACATTCTACAAGAACGGAAACCCTGTTGCATCTGGACGATTCCTCGCTGGTGTGAAAGCACCTCAGAATGTAAGCGGAAATTTCTACATCGGCAACATCTGGAACTATGTAGCAGGGTTCAACGGGACAGTTGAAGAGTTCAATGTCGAAAATAGAATCATCGACGCATCGGAAGTCAGCACCAACTATGTGAATTATTCATCTGGAACGCCAACATCTGGTCTATGGGTGTCTGGGTTCTCATGGGCATCAGGCACTTCCACCCTCGTGTCTGGGGGGAACTGGTCTGGCATCTTCAGCGGTGGCATTTCTGCGACGAGCGTTATCGGAGCGTCTGGATTCTACGACACCGTTTCCGCATTGAGCTATATCGGTGGAGAATTAGGGTACTCAGGGTGGTCTGGGTGGTCGGGACAAAGCGGGATGAGTGGATGGTCGGGATGGAGCGGTCAGAGCGGAATTAGCGGGCAGAGCGGCACCTCTGGACAATCGGGATGGAGCGGATGGACGGGGCAGTCGGGCATTTCAGGATACAGCGGCTGGAGCGGACAGTCTGGATGGTCCTCTCTCTCAGGCTGGTCGGGATGGAGCGGGCAGTCGGGAATCACTGGTCAGAGCGGTACATCAGGTCAATCGGGTTGGAGCGGGTGGACGGGGCAAAGCGGAATAAGCGGATGGAGCGGACAGTCGGGATGGTCCGCGCTCTCAGGATGGAGCGGCTGGACCGGGCAGTCGGGCATCTCGGGGTACTCGGGTTGGACGGGGCAATCAGGAACTTCGGGACAATCTGGATGGAGCGGTTGGAGCGGCCAGAGTGGAATTAGCGGTCAATCTGGAACATCTGGTCAATCTGGATGGTCCGGTTGGAGCGGCCAATCGGGATGGAGTTCGCTCTCAGGTTGGAGCGGATGGACGGGGCAATCGGGAATCAGTGGACAGTCGGGAATCTCTGGATATTCGGGTTGGTCAGGACAATCGGGCTGGTCTGCACTTAGCGGTTGGAGCGGTCAATCGGGTTGGAGCGGATGGTCCGGACAGAGCGGCATTTCGGGGCAATCAGGTACGAGCGGCCAATCGGGTTGGTCAGGATGGAGCGGACAGAGCGGGACCTCAGGTCAAAGCGGATGGTCGGGTTGGACTGGTCAGTCTGGAATATCTGGGCAGTCCGGCTGGAGCGGGTGGACGGGCCAAAGCGGAATCTCAGGATACTCGGGTTGGACAGGGCAGTCGGGAATTAGCGGGTGGAGTGGCTGGTCGGGTCAGTCAGGTTGGACAGGGCAGAGTGGAGCATCGGGTCAAAGTGGGCTATCTGGATGGTCAGGATGGTCTGGACAATCAGGATGGAGTTCGCTCTCAGGCTGGAGCGGATGGTCTGGACAATCGGGTACATCTGGGCAATCTGGGACCTCGGGGCAATCGGGGTGGTCAGGTTGGAGCGGACAGTCGGGATGGTCGTCGCTCTCGGGTTGGTCCGGGTGGACGGGCCAGTCGGGAATTAGCGGTCAGAGCGGGACATCGGGTCAGAGCGGTTGGTCAGGTTGGAGCGGACAGTCGGGCCAGAGCGGACTATCGGGGCAGAGCGGGCAGTCTGGAATCAGCGGATGGTCTGGCTGGTCGTCGCTCTCGGGATGGAGCGGGTGGACAGGTCAATCAGGCATCTCAGGGCAATCGGGATGGACAGGGCAAAGCGGATGGTCGGGCTGGAGCGGGCAGTCTGGAATCTCAGGTTGGAGCGGCTGGACTGGCCAGAGCGGACTCTCAGGATGGAGCGGGCAATCAGGATGGTCTTCCCTCTCTGGTTGGTCGGGGTGGACGGGGCAGAGTGGAATCTCTGGACAATCTGGGTTTTCAGGATGGAGCGGGCAATCGGGACTTAGTGGATGGTCGGGGTGGAGCGGGCAATCTGGTTGGAGTTCGCTCTCGGGTTGGAGTGGCTGGACTGGTCAGAGCGGAATCAGCGGTCAAAGCGGCACTTCAGGACAGAGCGGCTGGTCTGGGTGGAGCGGTCAGTCTGGATGGTCTGCACTCAGCGGATGGTCGGGGCAATCAGGAATCTCAGGTCAAAGCGGTATCTCTGGACAATCTGGATGGAGCGGCTGGACGGGACAATCAGGCATTTCAGGTCAATCCGGGACCAGTGGGCAGAGCGGAACCTCTGGACAGAGCGGCTGGTCTGGCTGGAGCGGCCAATCGGGATGGTCGTCGCTTTCAGGTTGGAGCGGATGGACAGGGCAGAGTGGTATCTCTGGACAGAGCGGTACATCAGGGCAAAGCGGACAATCTGGATGGAGTTCGCTATCTGGGTGGAGCGGGTGGACGGGTCAATCGGGAATCTCGGGGTACTCGGGTTGGACAGGGCAGTCGGGAATTAGCGGGTGGAGTGGCTGGTCGGGTCAGTCAGGTTGGACAGGGCAGAGTGGAGCATCGGGTCAAAGTGGGCTATCTGGATGGTCAGGATGGTCTGGACAATCAGGATGGAGTTCGCTCTCAGGCTGGAGCGGTTGGACTGGCCAGAGCGGACTCTCAGGATGGAGTGGCCAATCTGGATGGTCGGCGCTCTCAGGTTGGAGCGGCTGGACGGGGCAAAGCGGAATAAGCGGATGGAGCGGACAATCGGGATGGTCGGCGCTCTCGGGTTGGTCTGGCTGGACGGGACAATCAGGCATTTCAGGTCAATCCGGGACCAGCGGGCAGAGCGGTACCTCTGGACAGTCGGGTTGGAGCGGATGGTCCGGACAGAGCGGCATTTCGGGGCAATCAGGCACGAGTGGCCAGTCCGGCTGGTCAGGATGGAGCGGGCAATCAGGATGGAGTTCGCTTTCAGGTTGGAGCGGGTGGACTGGCCAGAGCGGACTTAGCGGATGGTCGGGCTGGACCGGGCAATCGGGAATCAGCGGATGGTCAGGATGGAGCGGACAATCTGGCTGGAGTTCGCTTTCAGGATGGAGCGGATGGACGGGTCAATCGGGAATCTCGGGGTACTCAGGCTGGACCGGGCAATCTGGAATTAGTGGTTGGTCAGGGTGGTCGTCGCTGTCAGGATGGTCTGGGCAGAGCGGGATTAGCGGGTGGAGCGGATTATCTGGTTGGAGTTCGCTCTCAGGCTGGTCTGGGTGGAGCGGACAGTCAGGAATCAGCGGACAGTCTGGCACTTCGGGTCAATCCGGAACATCGGGTCAATCTGGATGGAGCGGCTGGAGCGGACAATCTGGATGGTCCTCTCTCTCAGGTTGGAGCGGATGGTCAGGCCAAAGCGGCACTTCTGGTCAATCTGGGACGAGTGGGCAGAGCGGGATTAGCGGACAATCGGGCACCTCTGGGCAAAGTGGATGGTCTGGCTGGAGCGGCCAAAGCGGAATAAGCGGATGGAGCGGGTGGACAGGATGGTCAGGGCAGAGCGGGATGAGTGGCTGGTCTGGCTGGTCGGGACAATCTGGTATATCGGGGTACTCTGGGCAATCGGGATTGTCGGGCTGGTCGGGATGGAGTGGGCAATCAGGGACGAGCGGACAATCTGGCTGGAGTGGCTGGTCGGGATATTCTGGTTCGTCTGGGTTTTCGGGTGCGTCTGGAACATCAGGTTGGTCTGGCTGGAGCGGCCAAAGCGGACTTAGCGGATGGTCGGGCTGGACGGGGCAGTCTGGAATCTCAGGATGGAGTGGACAGAGCGGTTGGTCGTCGCTATCGGGCTGGTCGGGCTGGACGGGGCAAAGCGGTATCTCTGGACAATCTGGATGGAGCGGCTGGAGCGGACAATCTGGATGGTCCTCTCTCTCAGGTTGGAGCGGATGGTCAGGCCAAAGCGGCACTTCTGGTCAATCTGGGACGAGTGGGCAGAGCGGGATTAGCGGACAATCGGGCACCTCTGGGCAAAGTGGATGGTCTGGCTGGAGCGGCCAAAGCGGAATAAGCGGATGGAGCGGCTGGACTGGACAGAGCGGGACATCTGGTCAGAGTGGATGGTCTGGTTGGTCAGGGCAGAGCGGTACATCAGGGCAAAGCGGAACCTCTGGGCAGAGCGGTTGGTCCGGATGGAGTGGACAGTCGGGATGGTCGGCATTGAGCGGGTGGAGTGGGTGGTCGGGTCAGTCTGGCATATCAGGGTACTCGGGTTGGACAGGTCAGTCTGGAATCAGCGGATGGAGCGGGCAGTCAGGCTGGAGTGGACAATCTGGATGGTCTGCGCTTTCAGGTTGGAGCGGGTGGTCCGGCCAATCTGGCATTAGTGGACAGAGTGGATGGTCTGGCTGGAGCGGACAGTCTGGAATTAGCGGGTGGAGCGGTTGGACTGGGCAGTCGGGATGGTCCTCGCTCTCAGGCTGGTCTGGGTGGAGCGGACAGTCAGGAATCAGCGGACAGAGCGGCACTTCGGGTCAGAGTGGTTGGAGCGGATGGTCTGGGCAATCGGGAACGAGTGGCCAATCGGGATGGTCAGGTTGGACAGGCCAGAGTGGTATCTCGGGATACTCAGGCTGGAGTGGACAATCTGGAATCTCAGGTTGGAGCGGCTGGACAGGCCAAAGCGGAATAAGCGGATGGAGCGGACTGTCGGGATGGTCTGCACTTAGCGGATGGAGCGGACAATCGGGCTGGTCCGCGCTCTCAGGATGGAGCGGCTGGACGGGGCAGTCTGGAATAAGTGGTTGGTCAGGGTGGAGCGGAAAGAGCGGTTACTCGGGGCAGTCTGGGTACTCAGGCTGGAGCGGACAGTCGGGATGGTCTGCACTTAGCGGATGGTCCGGATGGACGGGGCAGTCAGGATGGAGTGGACAGTCGGGAATCTCAGGGCAGAGCGGTACTTCGGGGCAGTCTGGAACATCTGGACAGTCTGGTTGGAGCGGATGGTCGGGCTGGTCTGGACAGGCTCTCATTCAGAGTTCAATCGCAAGCCTCGATGTCGGGTCTCTGACCGTTGGCATTGGCTCGATGGCATCGGCTGACATCGGTTCGGCACTCATCGGAAACATAATGCTCGGAAGTTACGCTCCTGGGTCGAGTACCCTCCTAAATCCAATCCTCGCACTCTCATTGAATGAGGGGACTGGAACGAGTGCGATGGATGCGAGCCCGTACTCCGCAATCCTCGTCCTGTATTCAGGGATGAATGTCGGGAACTATCCGACCTGGGTGGCTGGCTGGAGCGGACCGAGCGGGGCATACGGTTCGGCCCTGAGCTTCACCGCAGGGGAATCCGCTTGGGGGAGTGCCCCGAGCATCCCGAGTGCCGACTACGCCTTCACAAGTGGCATCGGGACTATCGAGTTCTGGGCGAAATCCACTCAGTCCGCTTGGGGAGAGATACTTTGCGTCAACGACACAAACTTGCATGGGTGGTATTTCGGACACAACGCAGCTGGCTCTGCCCTGCACTTCGCTCCAGCACCCCATACGGATTTGCTTGAATTCAGCGGTAGTCTGGCGGATGGAGAATGGCATCATGTTGTGGCCGCCTTCTCGTTATCCTCTGCGTGGGGATACTTCGACGGGGCTCTCGATAAGATATGGAATATGATTGCTGGACAGGTGGACATCGGGACGGTGTTCGACCTGAAAATCGGCGGTCTCAACTACGACCCCGACTACGGGTACGACGGCATAGTGGATGGAATCTACCTGTATCCCTGGGTTCTCACCGCCGATGAAGTCGCCATGCACTTCTCTGGGATAAGCCTGATGAGCGGGATTAAAGTGAATCCGCCAGTAAACATCCTGCCAGCTCCGAGCGGTTACATCAATGAAGTGTCCCTGATGAGCGACCTAATACCTATCGGCGGTGTGTCGCCAAACCCTCACTTCATCCCGATTTCTCTTGGGGTGAATCCGTCATTCGTGATGGGGCACCTCATACAAGCCTCCAAATGCCAGATGTGGTTCAGCCAGACTTGGACTCCGCTTGGGGATTCTGGAGGGGCTTCCGATTCGTTCTTAGAGGTCGATGCCATCCTGCTGGGAAGGATGCTCCTCAGGATGAAGTGGAACGCTATCGACGAGTACGCTGGCTATTTCGCCACAATCGTCGGATACCAGGGCCACGACTGGAACTTTGAATGTCTTGCCGACGAGTTCAGCCTGTTCTCCGGCCCTGGAGAGGAAGAACAGATTGGCAGAGCTGGATGGAGATTCTCCAGAACTTTGAATGACCCAATCCTCCAGATAGGCGATGGGGTCGGCGGATGGGATACGAGACTGTTCAGGGACATGGGCGTCAATGATGGCTGGAAGATTGACGGCAGAGACCTCTCCGAGATAATTGTCGATAGTGCTGGGCAATCGCTGATAAACGAGAAGTTTATGAGGATTTCCAACCTCGTTGCGAGTGCGAACAGCCTGACCGTCTATAACTTCTCAGGGATTTCCAACATCTCAACTATCAAGATGGCTCTGTTGTCCAGGAAGAGCAGCGGAGCTGGGGCAGATTACGAGTGTAGTGCCGTTGACAGCTACTACATCGTTTCGGTGAACGGGCCTTTCTCTGCTGGAATCTTCCAATGCTGGGCTGTGAGTGGGACGACCTGGACTGATTATACGACAGCAATCAACGATGAAACCCCAGATGATGTTGTGCCGTTCGTCGGCAACAAGGCTACCGACGAGTTCTATCTCGGATTCTCTGGACCTGAAACGGAAGTCTGGGGCTCTTATGGCTTCGATTCCACATACAGATTTTCTGCATTGGTATCCACCCCAGGAACGGTCAATAAGACTTATACGGGCTTACTGTACTGGTATTATTCCAAAGGCGGTGGAAATTGGACACTTTGGGCTCCTGGAAATACGGGACTCAAGTTCAAGAGTCTGACGGAACTGGCCTTAGATACTGCACCAAGCGGTTGGGCTTCCGATGTTGTCAGCGGGGTTACTGCCTACTGGCTCAGATGCAGTCTGAATAAGAAATACCTTACTCAGCCACTCCTCGAAAAGATGTGGCTGGAGTACGCATACTCCACCATGTATTACCAACCGCCAGTAGTGAACATAAACAATCTGGACCCTTCAATTAATCTGACCTTCGACGCACTACTGCTGGTGGAATACGATGGAAGAGTCTGGTGAATGTCCGATAGACTGCGGAGAGTGCTGTCTGCTCCTCATCTATATCATTCCCAATGATGAGAAAGAACGCCTGGAGAGGCTGGGGAATATAATCGTCAGACCATCTCATAGAGGGGGCAAGGGATACTGGGACTGGTACGCTCCCTGCCCGTTCTGGGTGGGTGGGGACGGTCGTCATTGTTCAATCTATGCGGACCGCCCTGAACAATGCAAGAATCATACCTGCGAGAAGATGGAGGAAGCAATTAGGCTCTCGAAGTTAACTTTTTAAGTAGCGTCCACCATACCACCTAAGTAGAAGGTGATGGGTAATGTCACAAAAGAGGATGATTTATCAGATTGTTATCCCCGAGCCAGCTATCGACTCGCGTACTGGCCAGATAAAGGGGACGATAGATGGGAGAGGAGCGATGGTTCCGGTCGTGGACTGCCCGAAACCCCAGTTCGGAAAAGGATGCACGCTCGACCATTGCTGCGACTGCAATCAGTGTAAGGACATGAAGGACCACTACATAGTCTGCGGGTATCAGGCTACACCTGATGAAATAAAAGCGATGCAACAGCAACAGCCAGGACAGCCTCCACAACCCGTACCGCAACCGCAATCCCCGACTCAGCAAGGCATCAGACCTCCAGTCCCGCCAGGTGTGTTCGACCCGAGCAAGAAGTGAGGCGGTGTTCTGAAGCCGAAGGGTCGGATATTAGCGATATCCGACATCGCCACCGCCAATACTGGCTACGGAGTTGCGACGAAGGTCGTCATGACCCGCCTTGTCAAGATGGGGTGGGAGGTCTATCAGCTCGGATGCAACCATTTCCCGAACGAGAGCACCCTCATCGAGAAGGATGGGTACATCCACTACGAGGGCATCAAAATCATCCCCAACTTCGAGGCTTACGAGAGCCAGGACAAGATTTATGGCTCGAAGGAATTGATTCTGAAACTGTACCAGCAGCTGAAGCCCGACATCGTCTGGGCCTTCAATGACTTCTACCGGATGGCCGGTCTGGTCGAGCTGCCGCAAGACTTCGTTGACAGGCTCGTAATCTGGCTCCCGATAGACAACGACACGGGGAATCAGGACTGGATGGGATTCATCAACAGGACGAGGACCTTCGTGTTCATGTCCGCCTTCGGCTGGAATGTGCTCCGCCCTCTCTTCGATGAGGGGAAGAAGCAGAGGATATTAGATTGCGTGTACCTCGGGACGCCGTCCGAGATTTTCAAGCCGCTGCCGGACCGGATGGAGCTGAGGAGGAAGCATGGGATATCCGATGATACATTCGTCATCGTCACGGTCGGTCGGAATCAGGCCAGGAAGATGATTTATCAATCCGCCTACGCGGTCTGCGAATGGGGGAAGACGCACAAGAAATGGCTCTGGATATGCAAATCCGACCCGAAGGACGGAGCGATGTGGGGAGAGTCGGAGAATAAGCAGCTCGACTGGATTGTCAAGCAATATGGGCTTGAGGGGAATGTCCTCTTCGAACCGAAGCTCCTGGACGACAACGAGATGTGCGAGATATACAACTGCGGGGACATCTTCCTTCACATCGGAGGAGGGGAGGGTTTTGCCCTATGTTATAGTGAGGCCATGATGTGCCAACTCCCCTGCATACTGAGTGACAACACGACATCGCCCGAGTTGACTGGTGGATGGGAATTTGGTCTGCCAGTCAAAGTCAAACCGAAGGGCATCTTCATCGAGAAATTCTCGATATCGTATGACCAGCCGGACACCGAGGAGGCTGTGAAGCAACTCGATTTCGCCTATCAGGATTGGGCTTCGGGCGGAAAACGGTGGCTTAAGGAAGCTGGGAAGAAAGCCCGAGAGTTCCATGTCAAATACTGCGATGCGGACAAAGTCGCCAGTCATTGGGAAGAAATACTATTGAAGATGATTCGCTCCAATACGAAGGTCCTCTGGCATTCTTTCTTCGGGAGAGGGGTCGGCTTCTCAGCGGTGTCGGAGGCGATAATTCCGGAGCTGGAGAAGCTCGGCTACGATATTTATGTCAACGATTGGGACAGCGGAGCGTCCCCGATTCTCGACGCGCATCTCAAGGAGCTTTACCAGAAATATCTCAGTTCGGAGATTGATTGGAGGAAGTATCCTCAGATTTGCTGCTGGTTGATGGAGTCGTTCGACACAATCAACGGCGACATCAAGTTCGGATGGTCGCTCTGCGAATCGACGAAGCTCAGAAGCTTCTACAAGGACCAGTGCAACAGGATGGACGGCATTATAACCAGCTCCGAGTTCAACAAGGAGGTCCAGCAGAAGAGCGGAGTCATCAGCCCGATACACATCGTGCCGCCCTGCACGGACCTTCCGTACTGCAAGAGATATTCGCATGATGGAGAGAGGACGATTATGGTCAATGGATACGAAGCTCATCCTCCTGAGAGCCCGTTCGTGTTCCTCCATATGGGAGTGCTCCAAGAGCGCAAGAACCCGAACTTCATGCTCGATGGCTATTGCCGTGCATTTCCCCCGGACGGAAAGACGAAATTCGTCCTGAAGTCCAATCATTTCGGCGTAGTTGACGGTATGAGGAGCCTCTACGCCAACCGTCCGGACATCGAGTTCGTCTACACCAACGACAAGCCCCTGGACAGAGCGCAGATGATTGAACTGTTTTTCCGAGCGGACTGCTATGTCAACATGAGCCACGGAGAAGGGATTGGGATGCCGGACCTTGAGGCGATGGCCACTGGCCTGCCCGTGATAGGTCTGAATTGGGATACCCGCGGGCTCTATCTGAATGACGAGACCGGCTGGCCGGTGAAGATTGCGAAGATGAGCCCTGCTTACAGGCTGAATGTCGAGGAGGACTGCGGGGAGTGGGCGGACCCCGACATGGATGACTACATTAGGTGCCTCAAGGAAGCCTACAGGAGCCGCATGCGGACGCAGGAGAAGGGCAAAGCAGCCTCTGACCTGGTCTATTCCAGATTCACGCCGGAGAACGCCGCCAGAGCCCTCGACGAGGCGCTCATGGAAGAATATTTCAGGAAGGTGGTCAGGATGCCGCAGGACGAGTTCGGGAAAGAGTATTACGAGAAAGTCCACATCTACGATGAGGGATTCTACGACGCTGCCGCCGAAGGAATCTTCCAGCTCTGCTACGGCATGAGCGGGAATGTCCTGGAGGTCGGCTGCGGGACCGGCTACCTGATGAAGCATCTCCTCAAGAGAGGCGTCTCGATGACAGGCGTGGACATCTCAGATTATGCCGTCGCCAATCCGCTCCCGGAGTGCGCTGGCAGGATTTTCCATGGCGATGCGATGGAGCTGCCCTATTCGAATCAGACCTTCGATTGGGTCATAACCTGGAGCCTG
>Ga0315284_10010573_pt1 | contig 13139 bp, 17 predicted proteins | sample YL17G09_16_MG_FD_203696 | JGI IMG/M metagenome (GOLD analysis project Ga0315284, IMG submission 203696) | Sediment microbial communities from Yellowstone Lake, YNP, Wyoming, USA - YL17G09_16 | ecosystem: Environmental > Aquatic > Freshwater > Lake > Sediment | place: USA: Wyoming | collected...
CCTATTGCCTATAGAATGGTATCGTAGATGTGTCGATCATCTACTCCATATGGGGAAAAAGGGGGAATATGGAGAACGCGCCCGGGGTGATTCGAACACCCGACCTTTGGATTCGAAGTCCATCGCCCATGATTTTATGAACCTCTCTAATGCGCTAATTTCAAGTGAGATACGCGGTGTACCTCAATGACAGTCTCGGAAGGGGTGTCAACTTTTTGTCGTGTTGAACCCAGGATCTCGCCCAACTTCTCAACCGCAAGGCGCATATTTTCGGGCGTCGGATGAGCGTATCTCATGGTCATTTGGATGGACGCATGCCCCAATATCTTCGAGACCGTGACCAGGTCCGCGCCGGCCTCGATCATCTTGCTGGCCGCGGTATGCCTCAGGTCGTGCAGTCGGACCCCCTTGATCTCGGCCCACCTGCAAGCACCCAAGAAAGCCGCCCTGATGTCCTTGATGTGGGCTTTCGTTTCCGTGTTGAAGAAGACGTAATCGGCGGACGTCCTCGGGAGTGCCTTCAACGTCTCATAGACCGAAGCGTTCATCGGAACCTTCCTGGACCGCCCGCTCTTCGAGTCCGAGATCCGGATGAAACTCTTCCCGAAGTCCACGTCGGCTCATTCGAGGCTCAGGATTTCTCCCCGCCGCATTCCTGTATTGAGAGCGACGATCAGTACCGGCTGGATCCCCGGACCCGCGCATTCGATCAGGCGTCGCGCCTCTTCCGGGCTCAGGATCCGTTCCCTCGCATTGTTCTCCCTGAACTTCTTGACCTTCGCCGCCTCGTAGGTCGGCCCGACGTACCAATTGACCGAGCCTGGAATCTCGGCCGCGCCTTGCGTGAGGTCATCGCATCCCAGAACCGACTTCCCCGACCGCCGGCCGGCGCCGACCACGCGGAAGCGGTGCCGGTCCCGCTTGACCTCCTTCTGCCACGGGAGGAGGTTGTAGGATAGGCGGATTTCAACGGTTTCGATCATGCGCCGCCTCCGTTGCCGTCAGCGTAGTGGATGAGGTACTCCCGAGGCGACGATATCTCTATATTTTCCTTGACCTTGCCCTCCCCCCTCTCGGCGATGAACAGAACCGCCCAGGACTCGCCCTTGAGCGCGGCGTTGTAGGCGACCTTGACCATCCAAATGATTTTCTTTAGCGTCACCTGACTTTTGACATCCGTATGCTTACGCTCGCCCTCGGCGACGATCAGCTCCCGGAGCGACTTATTGAAAGCCAGGCGGCCGCGGCCGATCTGTCCACGCCGATTGATGCGAGGATCCCCCTTCTTGAAGCTCCCTGAAGTCGCAGGGCGCTTGACTGTCTCTTGGGGACGGGAGGCTGCATTACTGTCTAAGTTGCTCATGGTATTTAAAATATATTTTTATATTTTTAATGTTCCTACCTTCACACCGGACACCCCGCGATTTATATTATATTCAGGAGAAAAAAAATGGCTAAAACCTTTGAAATCAGTCGGTTGCGCCTCTATTCCAAGCTCTCCGCCCGGGGCCGATATGCCGGGATCCCGAAGGGCGAGGACCTGTGGCGGGAGATCCTGGACGCGACCGGCGGCCGCGGTGTCCGTCCCTACCGAAATCCCTGCGGAGGCTGGCTGGAACTTGAAGAGTTCCGGCAGTACTTCCCGCCGATCCTTCGCAATTACGTGGACGGCGTGCCTGCGGACTGTGTTGCCGCAAGTCTCGGGTTTGCAGATGACCTGGCCCTTTATGATGCCCTCGAAGACAAGAGGGTTGTCCGGGAATACGATGAACGGCATGACCGGAACCTTGACGCCTTCATGTGATCGAAAGGAGATGAAAATGTATGAAAATCTCGACGCAACCTTTAAGCTGCGCATCGGCGTCGCCGGACATTCCGAGAAAAGGCTGGCCGTCACTTCTGCGCAGGCGGCTTTCGAGGTCACGAAGGAATATGCGAAGGCCGACCGGGAGATGATGCTGCTGGTCATGGTAGACTCAAAGAACTACCTGCTGTCTATCGAAACCCATTCGATAGGCACGGTTGATAGTTCGGCCGTTTATCCTCGTGAAATCTTCCGGTCGCTTCTGCTCAAGAACGCCTCGTCTTTTATAATGGTCCATAATCATCCTTCGGGCGATCCGACTCCATCGCTCATGGATAAGGAGCTCACGAGGGATGTGGCCGCGGGCGCTCGACTCATCGGAATCAAACTGCTCGACCACGTGATCTTGGGCGACGGGAAATTCTATTCGATGGCCGATCATGGCGAAATCATTTAACCTGAAAGGGAGGAAACAAAAAAAATGAAAGCCGAAGCTAAAACCTTGACGCTTTTCTGTAGTTCCTGCCTTCTCGGCAAGCGTTGTCTCTATCACGGCTGGATTGCCACGTTCGCGCTGCCGACCCTGCGAGATCTCGAAACCCGAGGCTTCCGCATCGTCGACGCCTGCCCGGAGATGCTCGGCGGTCTCCCGTGCCCGCGCCGGCCGTCGTATGTCTCTCAGGGCATCGTCACGCAGAGCCGGGGCGCCAAGGGGCGCAAGAACGTCACGGCGGAGTTCACCCTCGGAGCCCGCCTGGCTCTCGAGATCCTCGAGGCGGCCCGCCCGGTAGCGGCCGCGCTGCTCCTCAAGGACTCTCCCTCCTGCGACCCGAAGTTCGGCATCTTCGGCCGCCAGGCGGCCCGGCTGGTCAAGGCCGTGGCCTGTAAAAGGGGCCTCGAGTGGGAGGCGGAACTTCGCCGAATTCTTCAAATCCTTCCTCCTCAACGAAATTTATTCCAATAGCGGCCAAACCGCTTGATCGTCGAATCTCCCGCGTGTCGCGGGTATTTCAGCCTCATCGCCAGGGCCCTCATTTCCTCCCAGAGCAGTGGGTAAAGTTCCCGCATCGCCTCCCATTGTTCGGGCGTCTGGAAAGGGCACATCCAGCAGGCCGTCCGCTTGAACCCCCGGGCATACCCGGGCCAGCGGATCCGCTCGATGGACTTCAGGAGCTCCTGGTACTCGGCAAGCGGCTGGTCGAAATAGGGCGCATAGAGGTGGTAGCCGCCCGAGGTAACGACGTAAGCCGCCTTGGGGGTCTTGGCGACTTTCTGCTCCGGCCGGCCGCCGCGGATCTTGAGCGTCGTCGCCGGCTCGGACTTCGTCCCGGCATCGAGCACGTCGTTAATGAAGGTGTGCTGGCAGTCCCGGAAAATCGGGTCCGGCCATTTCCCCTTCTCGATATAATGGGTCAAGATGCTCTCCTTCGGAGTCAGTACCCGGAGCTTGACCCCCAGGTCGGCGCAGCTACCGCAGCTTTACTGCGGCTTTGAACCTTAGTTTTTCCTAGTAGGCACAGCCAGGGCGTTTTAGCAGGCTTGCTGCCAGCTCCCCGCGCGCATGGAGCGCCCTTTCACGTTTATTCTCGTTATCTAACAACACAAACAGGCCCCCCGCGCGCAAGGTATGAAGCTTTTTTATGCTTTTTTTAACCATAAAGGCTCAATTCTGCACAGTTAAGCACGTATTTATCGCATATTGTGGCACCCTGGCCGCTTTCGCTACCGTTCTGCGAGCGTACACGGCCCGTTTTCGCTGTTATTGACTGAATTATCAGTGAGCGCTGTCCGGGCTAAATGTTCTTTTAATGTTCTGTTTTATCAGCAAACCCGGCCCCTTTTTATGGTGTCGGGAAACCCCCGCCGGCAGGCTTTCAGCGAAATGGCGTTTACGCGGCCCCTGGCGCGGCCAAGCGTCAGCGTTTCAGCCGTTCCTGGACGACGGCGGCGATGTCTTCTTCCGTCCCCAGCCCCGACAGGTCCAGCCCGGACCCCATCAGCCCGGCGATAAGCGCCCGGATGACTTCCGTCCTTCTGATCTTCGTCTTCGTCTTGGCGCGGATTTCAAGACATAGGCGGTCCAGGAAGTCCACCTGGACCGGTGGAAGGATAACCGTCAGCTTGTTTTCGACGGACGGCCCCGCTTCACTTCCAGCCCGGCGGCTTCCTGGTATTTTACCCGGCCCATAAGAATTATTCTCGCTTTCCGAAGCTCTCAGCTATTGAATGGCGCTCCAGATAACCTTGCCGTTTTCGTCCATTAGCGCCAGGCACGGACCATCTTCGACCACGCCCAACGCGGCGAGGGGGTTGCCGTTTTTGTCATACAGCTTCAGGCCCATGCCGTCTTTGTCCACGCTCAGCCCGGCGCCGGGCTTGCCGTTTTCGTCAGATAGCTTCAGGCCCGTGCCGTCTTTGTCCACAGCCAACAAGGCGCGGGTGCCTTTTTCGTCATACAGCGCCAGGGCCGGGCCATCTTCGACAACGCCCAGTGTAGCGCGGGGCTTGCCGTTTTCGTTAAATAGTTCCAGACGCGGGCTATCTTTGCTTACGCTCAACCCGGCGCGCCCCTTGCCGTTTTCATCATACAGCGCCAGGGCCGGGCCATCTTTGCTCATGGACAGTATGACGCGGGGCTTGCCTTTTTCGTCACGCAGGTCCAGGTGCGGGCCATCTTTTAATACGGCTAACCCGGCACGGACCTTGCCGTTTTCGTCAAATAACGCCATTTTCGGGCCATCTTTTAATGCGGATAGCGCGGCGCTGGACTCGCCGTTTTCGTCATATAGCACCAGGCCCGTGCCGTCTTTGTCCACGGTCAGCGCGGCGCGGGGCTTGCCTTTTTCGTCATACAGCGCCAGCGTCGGGCCGTTTTTGTCCACGGTCAGCACGGCGCGGGACTCGCCGTTTTCATCCTCAACAATGAAGGCTTTGGCTTGGATAACCTTGGCCGTTCTCTCCACCTGTGACCGTGCCAGGACCACCTTGACGCGCCCCAGCTCTCTTTCCATGTTCTCCAAGCGTTCTTCAATGGTCATTTTTTCTCCCCCCTTTTTAAGCATATGATCGACGCGACTGCGATAATGATAGTAGCTATGTTTGCAGCTGACCAAATCGCCCGTATAAGATGAACAGGAAATATCGGATTGTAGACCAAGGCTGTAATACCTAAGACCCAAGTCAAGCCCTGCATCTTAAGGGCGAATGCTTGAAATGCGAGAAAGCCGAAGACGCCGCAGCAGACCCAGTGTAGAAGGGTGTAGTATCCGTAGGGATTGGCGGGATTGAACGCCCAGAGAAGCATTACGCAAACGATAACTTGGGGTATCCAGATTCGTTTCATCGCCCCACCTGCCGGCACTGCTTAACTTCCAGCCCAATGGCTTCCTGGTATTTAATCATAGCTATGAGAATTATTCCCGCCTTCCTTCGTCCTTCATCATGAGGCTTGATCCTCGCGTCCTTTTCAGCCTGTTGTTATTCGCCTTGATAAATATTGCCTTGAATCTGCCCCTCCCATTTCACGTTCACATCGGATAAGCGCATGCGAAAATATTCAAAGTGTCTATCCTGAGGTACGAGAAAAAACACGACATGAGTTGTTTTGTATGCATGAATCTCATCCGAACCAAGGTGTTCTATCAATTCTCGGGTTCGTTGCTCGATAAATTGAAACCTTTTAACGCGGGGGAAATGCTGGTAAATCAGCAGTGAGTGCCCTGCGTTGAATGCCTCTTTCAGTTCGTTCCAGTAGACGTATTTGGATGAACCCATCCTGCCCAGTGGAGTCGAACGAACTTCAATCCCGTTATCTGGATCGAAAAAAATCAGATCAAGCCCAATGAATTGATGCATCGCTGTCGAAAAATATCGTCGACGTTCATTGCGATTATCGGAAATCGTTGGCAAGTGAAATATCATTCCCTTGAGAATAGATGGCGAATCCGCCCGCGTCACATCTCGGCACCGGTCAACCTGGACGATCCGAACCAGGGCGTCGTATAAATCATGATCGTGTCGCCGCCACATTATACGATTTTCAAAATTCAAATAGCTGATACGCCCGCCATCATTTCGACCGTCCGACTCGGTGAGCATCCAGCATATTCCGGTGCCGAGCGAGCTGCGGTCCGTTAGAACGCGCAACAGCCCGTACTTTCTATAATCGTTTTCATCGCCGAAATATTGGTTCTTCATTTCTCAAGTGCGTATAACGTCAGCAATCAGCCGCCGGATCTGCCGGTCGATTGCATTTCAATCGGCGCGTCCTTTCGACCAGCCGGCGGCCCTTTTTAGGGCGGTCATAATTCCCCCCGGCACCTCATTTGATCGTTGCAAGGACATATTCCATGCCGCGTTGCTTACACCATATCTCAGCCGCTTTCCTTTTCCGTTGCACGTCGTTTGAGTCCACTCGGCTAGGATCTTTCACTTCCACTATGACCTTCCGGCCGTCCTCATACTCAACAAGGAAGTCCGGTATATATCGGCGCTGATGCTTCTGCCCATCAATCCAGGGGATCGTGATGCCGTGGCGTTTCATCCAGTTGATGACATGCGGATCGCGCTCTAATCGGTCCATCATCCGGCGTTCCAGGTCGCTTTGGTACCGTTCAAAGTTCCAGGGGCTTTTCTTTGGATTTTTAAATTCGCCATGTATGCTAATCGCCATGTTCGATGATCCCCCCTATAAGCCCGGGAACGGCACCGACCTTAGCTTTCATCTGGCGGAGCATTTTCCAGGCGAATTTGACTTCCTCGCGTTCAGCCAATCCAAGCGAAGAACCGTTCAGAAACTTCTTGCGCACATGATGAACCAATGCGCTATAAACTCGGTCCTTGAAGACCGCAGCATAGCCGGCCTCAATAGTTAGCTCCTCTGCTATTTCCAGTATACCCATTTTCACGGTGTCCCGGATCGCTTCATCGGATATTTGAACACCCAACCCTCCGGGCGTGGATGGATCGGGAGCTGATTGGATCGTCTTCCAGCCCTTGCCACCAAGTTCCTGACCGATGACGCTGGAGATGCCAACCTGCGTGATTTCAATCACCGTCGGGTCATACTCTATGGCGTCCAAGACCTCTTGCCAGTTCTTCAAGGATTGCGGGGGCGGGCCGAATTCGCCCAGGTCGAACTCACCGTCATCCGCAAAGGATGGGTCAACCGGGGGCAGATCAATGACCAGGTCCGGACTGATAAGTTCCTGTTTGGGCCGGGGAGGCGGCAGGTCCTCGGTTTCGTCGAACAGGTCTTCAATGAGAACGCCCTCGCGCTTCCGGGCGTTAAAGATATCCCACAGCCATTGATGCTCGAGCTTGGGGTGATCCACCACGGCGCAGATTTGCGGATCGGTCGGCTCGACGCCTTTCACCCGCACGCGCCGCAAGCCACGCCCGATGACTTGCTGACCGTAAACGCGCGAGCCGAACTTGCGCAGCAACAGGATCACACCCACCTCGGGCACGTCCCAGCCCTCGCGCAGCATCAGCACGCTGACCACGGCTTTGTAGGGCTTGGCGGACTTCTGCTGCCTGCCCAATTCCCGTGCCTTCTGGCGGTCGGCCTCGTCGCTGTCTTCGGTGACCAGCAGCGTCTTGACTTTGAAATACTTGTTCAGCGTTTGCTCCGCCTTTTCGGCATCTGCCTTGGACACCGCGACCACGAACAGAATCGGCTGGTACCGCCCCTTTGCCCGACGCTCCTGCTCCTCCAATCGGCGCAGCGCAATCGCCATCTGCTGGCGCATCGGTTCGTCGTCTGTCACCCATTGCGTCGCACTCAGGCCAAGGCGGTCCACCTCGCTCCAGTCAATATTCTCCACCTTGCGTTTCTCGCCCGTCCGGGCGTCGGTGTAGGTGAGCTGCACCGTCTTGATGTCTGGCTGATAGACCACCGGCGTGGAAATGATCCCATCGACCAGCGCATCCGTCACGCCGTACTCATAAATCATATCGCTGTCGGGGGTCTTGCCGTCGGCGCGGTCGGGCGTCGCTGTCGTATCTATACGCAGGACGACCTTCTCGCGCATCCGCAGAAGCGTCGCCTCGTATTCCGGCGCGGGAGAATTATGCGCCTCGTCGTTGAATAACGCGAAGTCCGGTCCGTTCATCAGCGCCGACAGGTTGCTCTGCCCGCTCTTGTTGCTCAGGTAGAATTGATGGATATTGCCCAGGATGACGCTCGCACTGAATAGGCTCGACCAGCCGCCTTCCTTGCCGCTGCCCAGCGTGGTCAGGTCGAAGTCGCTCATCGCGGAAGCCCAACCGGGAATCAAATCACGGTCCTTGAAGACCTTCCCGATCTGGAAATCATCCTCCAGCCGATCGCGGACAATCAGGTTGGGGCACAGGAGGACGAACTTTTGGACGCCATGTGCGATTCGCAGCCAGGCGATAATCGCCGCAATATCCGCCGTCTTGCCGCCGCCCGTCACGATATTGAGCAGCAATCCATCCGCGCCGATCTCGGTCTTGCCCCGAATCTCGTGCGCATAGACCACCCGAAGGAACGCTTCCCACTGGTGCGGCCAGAGCGTGCCCGCCCGAGCCGCCTGGTCGTCATCTGGCGAGGTCAAAAACTCGATATACTTGAACGATTCCGCCTTCAGGCCTGGCATCCCGTCCCGCCGCCAGTCGCGGAACGCGTCCTCGTATCGTGCGAAATGATTGAACATATGCTCAGTTTACCTCGATCTCGGCGGTCCAGAGTCCTTCTCCGCCCATGTCATCCTGCACCTTGCAGGCGATGTGCTTCTTGCCCGCCTTGGGGAACTCGTATTGTGCCTGCAATTCCGGCTCCTTCTTCCCCCCTCGCACGAAGGAAAATCCTGGCGTGCTAGAAAACCGCTTCCCGTAGTCGAAGTCCCACTGCACATTGATAATCTTCGCCCCGGCGTTCATCACCACCGATTCGCTTACGTCGAAGCGGTAGGTGAGCGGCACGATCCGCTTGTAGCCCACCTCGACCTTCGGCGGCTGCACGAAGGTCAGGAAGTTCTCGTAGTCGGCCTTCTGCGTAGAGAGTGCCGCCACGTGCTCGCGGAAGCGCGGCGAGTCTATGCGAACCTGGTCAAGCCGGATGAAATTGAGGTCCGTTTGCTCCAGACGTCGCAACCGCTCAGCCGCGTCCATCGCGTCCTGCCGAAACGCCCAGGCCAGCATAATACCGTCGCGCAGGTTGTCCTGCCGGTAGCGCAGCGTCTTGCGGATTCCGTTGGCGAAGTCCTGCACGTCCTGAGCCGTCACGGCTTTCCTCGGGTTTGACTCGCCCACCCAGACGGGAATCGCTCCCTTCATCCCGTGGATGCCCGGTTGATGTTCTTCCGCCACCGCGCCGAAGCATTTGAAGACAAAGGCCCGGAACTGGTCGGGCGGCATGCCGGAGAGGCGCCGCGTCTCATACACGCCCCAGTGCTCGACGGTGAAGTCTGGCACGGGGAAGAGCTTTCCCGTCTGCTCCTCAACTTGCCGCGTCAGCCGGTCCGCCGTGATGGCCACCGCAACCCGCGACTGGTCGCACGCGATCCACCGGCGTGCCTTCCTGGCTACTTCGTAGTCGAAGTTCGTTTTATCAATGAATCCCCCTTTGCCGTCTGAGACAAGCCTTGATTCGCGTCTAACTCGGAGACCTGCTGCGACAACCACGAATGATCCCCCACCGCAGAAGAAATCCGCGACTACTCCATCATCTGGGCAAGAAGCCTCTATAAGTCGCTGCATCAACTCAATGGGCTTCTGTGTCGGATAGCCTATGTATTCTCGAGATGTATGGTTCACTTGCGGAATTTGCCACCAATCTTCCGGTATTTTCCCCTCAGCCAACGCGTCGTATCGTTTTCCACCCTTAATCTCTCCGCCAACGTTTGCCCATCCGCTGTTTGATGAATGAGGGACTCGAACACGCCCGATATCGAAGTAATAGTCCTTCGTCCTTGAGTAAAGAAGTAAAACATCGTGCTTTTTTGCATAAGCACTCTTGCCTCTGCCACCTCCACTGTAACACCAAACAATTTCATTAACTAAATTGGCACTTCCGAAGATTCTGTCCATCTCCACCTTGATGTAATGACTTGCGTGATAGTCGCAATGAACGATGATGCTACCGGTCTTCTTTAGCAGGCGTTTCATCTCGTAGAGGCGGGCATTAAGCCAGATGAGGTAGCCCGGCATCCCGCCCTCCCAGATGTCCGAGAACGAGCGCAGTTCGTTCTGGTCGCCGAAGATGACGTTGTATTGTCGGCCGGAGAAGAACGGCGGATCGATGTAAATCAGGTCGATACTCTCTGATGGGAGCTGGCGCATAACGTGAAGATTGTCGCCCCAGAAAAGGCGGTTGGGATCCAGAGCAGGATGCCCGAATTGAACACGCTCGACCACCTGGAAGGGCAGGTAGACGGCGGGGAAGAGCTTGCGGAAACCCTTGCGGCGGTCCCAGCCCAGCGGCTCCTTTTCGACCGGCACGCTACCGAAGCGCGTAGGTGGCTTCCAAAACTCCTCCTGCTGCGGCAGTGCGTCCGTCCGCTCGTCGACGTCGACCTCCTCCGGCGGCGAAATGAATTCGCCTTTCTGAGGGCCGACTATCGCGATTTCTGTTTCTTGATGGTTTTTCTTTGAAGACATGCCGTGTCCTCCATCGCGTTTATTTGACCTATCGAGGCTTCGCCGTCAGGAAGCTTTTGATCTTCATGGTTTCCCTTTTGAAAGATTATAAAATTCATTCAAGTCCTTCCCCTTATCCAGGATCAACTGACGCGGCGCTGGAAACCCGGCCCGAATGAAGCGCCCGACGATGTCCCACATCCCTTTCCGCCCGGCTTCGTTGGCGTCCATGACCAGGACGACGTTCTTCCCCGTTCCGCCCTTGTTATTGATGACGGCCAGGATCATGTTTTCATCCTACGGCAAGTTAAGCGGCGGCGCTTTTTGCCGTCCGCTCGAACGACTTGTTAACCTGCGCGTTGCCTTAAACTGTCCTTTACATTTTCCAACACTTTCACGAGTTCTTTGATCTCGTGAATCAGTGGATCACTATCCACGGTACGAAGGTAAGGGCAAAGGTCGACCGTTGTCGATTCCTCAACTGTTTTGCCGAAGAACGAATAAGAGGCCGTGACTACGAACATCAAAGGACTGATATCGGATGCCTCCTTATCAGCAAACAGGGTGGGTCCAGTACCCAAGTAGAAATTCAGTTCCATCCCCGGCGGAAAGGTATCTATCTCATTCTTGAAGACGTTTAGCGTAGCCAAGTTGTATTTGTCGTCCCGCACGGCAAACTGAAAGAAATCGCGGTCGATTCTCAGCCTGACCTTGGTCGCCGCAGTCTTGCCGGTATTTGAGATACGCAGGTAGAGTATCTGATCACCGGGCTTTGCGAACGGAGTTATGCATATGTAGGGTCGATTCGCCTCTATTCCCTGTGATTCCATGGCCCGAACGACCTGTTCGTTGGCTTTTGCGATGCGAAATGTGACGCAAGCGTAAACAGCGGTAATAAGCACGAGAAGACCCATCAAAACCTCTGTCATGGCACCCTCCTTGTGTCGGTGTCGCGCAGGCTAACGTCGAAGTTCAGCGGACCGGCCTGTTGGGCGGATTACCATGGGCCACCTGCTACCTGAACTTCGAATTCGTGAGCTTCAGACTGGACAAAAGTGTTGTTTCTCATGCGAATGTTTGAACCACCAGCAATGTGGATACCGGAACCGGTGGCGCCAACAAGACTGCGGTAGTAGTGCTCAACTATGTTGCGGAAGGCTTCGTAGTTGAATGGCCCTTTGTAGTTGGAGGGGCTGGAGACTTCAAGCGGCGACGATTCAAACGAACTGCCAACGGGCTGCTTGATATTAGCGTACAGCCCTTCTTGTTTGACGCCATCGATCTCAAGGTCGAAGAACACACGAGAGACCATGTGTTCGTCATTGCTGCCATAGTCCTGTGAGTCCTGGATCAGCTTACGCAAGAACAATTTTGCAGTTGCCATGCAAGCCTCCTTTCAAGACGCCCAACAATGTTTATATTGGATCCATATAACAACCAGGATACCGCTTTTCGTGTTGTGGTGAATTCCTCTCCCCCCTATCCATATCGGTAGTATATCTCCGGCCTGTTGGCCCTGTCAATCGCTGCAAAAAGTCGCGAAAAGATTGCCCGATGATCCCGATCGAGATAAGAAACCCCACCGCACCGGCTAAAAGACGATAGACGCCAGCTTCCGATGATACCGAGATGATCAAAAATAGTCCACGTTCTCCTCGGCCGCCATGAGCGCAACCTGCTCGAAGACATGGGAGGGCGGCCAGGGAGTTCTTTTTTCTGGCCCGGCGAGGCCGCGTGAGAAAATCAGAGCTTCGGACCATGGTTTGTATCGGACTGGCCGTGGAAAACGCCGCAAACGGCGTGAGAGGCCGGGATTTGGCTGGGAATCGGGACCGGACCGGGAGATTGTCTTTTCGATAATAAAGAGTTAAAATCCAAGGTAACATTAAGCATTAAAGGGTCGAGAGAGGCCCAGGGGATATATGATGACCTTGGATGATTGGCTTCTATTCGCTACAAGTGTCGTGATTCCACTTTCCATATTCTATCTCAATAAGAGAGTCCCGAAGCGTTACGGAGGGCACATCATCCCCAAGAAAGGGGAGAATCCTATGGACCATTTCGCAAGATGGACAGAGGACGGGAAACCACTGCCATCAAAGTGGTCAGTTCGTCAGAAATGGATAGCGCGTACGATAGATTTCTTTCTGTTGGCTGTCCCAGTTCTTGGCCTCATTCGTTTTGCCTTGAAGGCGTTGAGGCTGTATAGCCCATGATAATTGGCCCGAGCCTCCCGAGGTTGAAAAGGACCGCCTAGAAGCGGGATATGCGCCTCATTGACAGAGACGAGATAGGCCAGGTAGAAAGCGCATGAAGCTGGTGCAATAATTATGGAAATTATTGACGTTCTTACTCATTCGAGGAAAGTTTTTTTTGAATGCGTTGATATATGCAATCAAAAATACCGGCAGGGCGACGACTTAAAATATTATCGGGATATTATCTCCAAACATCGAAAATATGCTGACCTTAATGTTCTCATCGCCTCAGACGACTTTCTTCATAGTGTTAGAGCCACTTTAGAGAAATGGGATATGAATAAGCGAGGCGCAAAACTCGTGGACCTTTCAACTATGTGTTTGTCTATAAGGTCTTTTGAGGAGCATTTAATTAATTCGTATCGATATCGAATTGAGGACCTTGCCGAAAGTGAAATTGAAGAGGTTTCGGAGAAACTAAGAGTACCTTTTTGCGGCTTAAAAATAATGGCAACTAAACGTTGTATTGTGGGAGT
>Ga0315284_10010574_pt1 | contig 13139 bp, 27 predicted proteins | sample YL17G09_16_MG_FD_203696 | JGI IMG/M metagenome (GOLD analysis project Ga0315284, IMG submission 203696) | Sediment microbial communities from Yellowstone Lake, YNP, Wyoming, USA - YL17G09_16 | ecosystem: Environmental > Aquatic > Freshwater > Lake > Sediment | place: USA: Wyoming | collected...
CTTCCTGCAGACAGACCCTTGGAAGCACCGTTCAAAAGGGATGAGCTGCGCTACCTGTATGTGGTGCGTAATGAAAGCGAGCGTTACGGGCGGGAAGTCGAAGCTCGGCCGGTGCAGGCGCCATGCCCCCACGATGAGCGGGTATCCGGCAGTGTTTGAGAACGATTGGTGCGGAGACCATAAGCTCGACGAAAACAAGGTGGGCTGAGAGTGAATATTCAGTCCCTCCTCAACGATGACGCGCTCGCCATCTCCATAGCCAAGGATTGCCACGATACGGCCCATGACGACCGATGGTGCGCCACCTGCGAAGCCAGGAGGGATGGGATAGAGGCGTACAGGGAAGAAATACAAAGGAGGATCTATGGGAGATGAACTTGACAATCTGTTCACGTATCACGCACCGAAGGATAACCAGCAGGAGCGATACGAGCTTCTGCGCGCCAACGCGAAGGTTTTTGCTCGCTGTATTATGGCTTGTTGCCCGGATTCGGCGGATAGGTCTGCTGCCATCCGCAAGGTCCGCGAGGCCGTGATGACGGCAAACGCTTCGATTGCTTGCAACGAATAGGGGGAGCTATGAAATACTCTGAAGGGTACGATTATGTTACGCGCGCCCGAGATAGCCATCAATGCAAATTCGTTATACCGGGCCGCGACATCGAACTTAAAACCCAATCCGGACATCTGCTTGCTACGCTGAGGGCCGATGGCCTGCTGACTTGGGAGGAGTATTACGCCTGGGACGGGGCAAGTTATTCTCCTGACCTTCGCTCGGTGAAGCGCGGCTCCCTGATACACGACATTATCTTCCAGATGATTCGCCTTGGACTTTTGGAGCGCGACAAATTCTATCATCTCGCAAACAAGGAAATCCAGTATTGCATCATCCAGGACAAGGGTTTTCAGATTACGGCTTGGGCTTATTACCGAGGAGTGGAGACCTCGTTTGCGTATAAGGCCACACTCCCGCGGTCTGAGCCTCCTATTTTGGTAGCCCCATGAAAAAGATGATGGCAATTTTAATCGTTTTTACGCTTGAGATTCTATACCTGTGTTATCAGGTTGGTGTTTTGCGCCGAGAGTGCCGGCAGGCCATCAGCGATAACGCCCTCATCAATGCGTCGATGCTGGACAACTCGAACGCGAGCCTCAAGTGCGCGCTCTCGGCCTTGAGCCAGGTCGAGACGGACATCGCCGACCGCGACAGCATGACCGCGGCAGAGAAGAAGCTCATGCGCGCGCGCCTGCTCGTACTCAAGAACAGCAGGGACTCGCTGTTGGGATCGATAATGAAGGAGAAATAATGAACCTTAACAAACTTCCATCCGCCTGTGACCACAGCAGGGATTTTATAGGCGACTGGAATCCTCAGAACGTGAATCCGTGGTGGAATGTCGAGGACGTGGATGTGATTATCCCGGGTAAGATAGGCAGAATTCGGGGGATGATGATAATCAACACTATAGAACCATTGAAGATGCAGCCCATGAACGCCTTTGATAGTATGATTGGAAACGAGGATTCGTGCCGGTACGTCCAAAGAACAATAAGACAAGGGAGGAAAGATGGCTACCAGGTTAGCGTATAACGATATGTTCACGGGTCAGGTCGTGAACGTGAAGGAGCGGAAGAAGAGACAGGACGCGATGGAAAAATTTTGGGAAAATGGCAACTACCGGAAGGCGACGAAAGACGACATCAAGAAGGGCCTGTCCTGTGCCATCTGTAAGAATATCGTGGGCGAAAAGAAATGCACCGTTGTTGGAGTGACCGATTCATCGGCCAGCGACATCGACAGGGGTTTTGTCTGTGACTTTTTCAAATCGAACTTCGCCGAGAAAAAATGAGCAAGGGCAGGGTAAGCGAGTGCTGCGGCGCGTCATTGAGGGCGGGGCGGCCGGAGTCTATTTATTTTTATGCCTGCACGAGCTGTAACAAGCCGTGTGCGGGAATGTCGAAGGAGGATAGGGCAAATGCACTTCACAATACCAGGCAGGCCAGTGTCGGTAAATCATCTGTATTCGACAATCCATGGCAGGCGAATACCCACCAAGAGAGGTAGGGTTTTCAAGACCGAGGTTGGGTGGATAGCGAAGCAGGCGATGAGCGACGGACGGGTCTCGCGTATCTGCAAACCCAGGAAGGTATGCGTAATAGCGGCCGTGTATTTTGAGACGGAGAGAGGGGATCTCGATAACATCGCCAAGGCCATGCTCGATGCCATGACCGGGATCGTGTACGACGACGATCAACAGATAGTGTCCCTGCACCTGCACAAGTACAAGGACAAGGCTATCCCCAGAACGGAAGTGTGTGTTTACGATGTAACAACGGAGGAAGAGAATGAAGAAAGACTTGCTGAAAGAAGTCATGGACAAGAAGAAGGAGAAGGATTCCCCGGCCACGGCATCGGCAGAGCCCGTTTCAGATCCGAAGAAGATAGATTGGAAGAGCGTAAACTGGAAGAACGTCGCAATAAACTTTCCCTTCTGGTTATGGCAAAAGAGTAAGTTTGTAGTTGAGTCCAGGCTGACGCAGCTCAAGGTGCTGGTGTTTGTCTATTACGCCAGGATCAGGCGCGGGTTTTCTGACTACAAGCGCAGGGTGCAGATGTATATTGCCGGATACCGGACCATCACGGGAGAGCAGTTTATCACCATGTTTCCCCCCAAGAAAGGGCACAAGCCCTGCAATGGGCAGGGCTGGAACGTGGTCATGCTTCCGAACAAGATGAAAACGATGCGGTTTTGCGCCTGCGTCACCGACAAGTATAAGGCCAGCGGAAAAAAGTTTCTGATAAAAAACGTATAGGGGGTCTCCGGGTGCCACACTACTTGATATATGATTACAACTACATCACCGAACCCGAGAAGGCGATGCTAATTACGGGTACAAACGATTGGAACGAGGCGGTAGAGATTTGTAACGTGGGCGAGCGCTGCGTGGTCGATACCGAACAGAACCGGATCGCGTATAGTCGCCGGTACCAGGTGGCGCCGGCTCGCCCCCTTCCTTTAGCGTGAATGAATGAAATGGTTGCTTGCGTTGATAGCATATTTGTTAGTTTTAAAGGTATGCTTCAAATTTTTCGATATTACGTTCGATTTTCAGGACAGAATTGAGGGCCTGGATAAGGCGCAAAGGGAGTTCGATAGGTGGAAACAAACGCGCTTGTGACTGTGGGCATGATCTTCTACAACGACGGGCCGAAGATGCTTTCTGAGGCCATCCAGGCCTGCCACAACAGCGGTCTACGCGTTATCGCAGTCGATGGCGCGTTCCAGGAGTTTATGAAGGTCGCCGGCACCGACACACCCTATTCCACCGACGGCTGTATCGACGTAGCCAAGGCCGAGGCCGACCTCTATATTCCATGCCCAGAGCACGGCTGGCCCGACCAAGCACAAAAGCGTAATGAATACGTTAAACCAATAGAAAACGGTAAATACTTCCTGGTCTTGGACGCGGACGAGTTTTTGCGGGAGCACACATTAAGAACCGATTATGATGCCGATTGGTACGTCCTTAACGAAAAGCGCGTAAGGAGACATGGCCTGATCCGCGACCTCCACTTCATCCGTATGCACAAGAAATACGACGATCTCCGGTATCTGTACGTTCACTACCGGCTCTATCGCACGGACACCCACAATCCCAACGACATTATGAGTGGATTATCGCATTTCGAGCACGCTCCCCGAGGTATTGTCTATCCATTCCTTTACGACGTCAACGGCAAGATTGTGACATTCATACACGACACCACGCTCAGGAGCGAGGAGAGGCGAAGACAGAAGGAATCGTATTATTTTACCAGGGGCGAGAAAGCTCTCGCATTCCGATACAGGGGGTAGCATGAATTACGCCGGCGTGCTGTTTTACAATGACGGACCCGAACTCCTGCAGCGCTGCATCCGCGCTCTGAAGGCGTGCAAGATTAAGGTCATCGCTGTGGACGGGCCGTGGCTCGAATTTGTGACGGCCGCTCGTCAATGCGGCGTTGAACTTACTCCTCACTCCACGGACGGCTGCCTGGATGTGGCGAGGGCGGAGGCCGATCTCGTCATCGAGGCGCCGATCACTGTCGAACTCGAGAAGCGCAATACCTATATCCGCGAAGTTCCAGTGGGCGACTACGTGTGGTACGTGGACGCGGACGAGATCATTCGCCCCTTTGTCCTGCCAGAAGGTGAGCCCTCCCAGGACGTCTACATTCTCGACAACTACTGGCGCGAGCGCAGAGCCAAGAACGTGCAGACCATACGCGTGTACAAGAAGTATCCCGACCTCGGACACAGGTATCAGCACGCGCGTCTGTACAGGCTCGACCAGCACGACCCCATGGACCTTAACAGCGGCCTCATCTTCTGCGGCCGCGACCCCGGGAACGCACGCTTTCCCGTGCTCAAGGACGTGAACGGCGCAAACGTGGCTATGGACCACTATCTTCTCGAACGTCCGAAGCAGCGCATGGACATCAAGAACGTCTACCTCAAAATCAGGGCTGAGAATAAATACCCGTGGACGCGAACATGATCCATGCTTGTGTTGTCTTCTATAACGACGGACCAGAAATGCTGCAGAAAAGCCTGATGGCGCTGAAAGAGAACGGGCTTAATATCATCGCCGTCGATGGCGCCTTCCGCGAGTTCATCGAACACGAGCGCGATCTCCCCGCATACAGCGACGATGGGTGCGTGGATGTGGCCAGAAAGTATGCGCACACTTACGTCCCCGCGCCCGAAGGCGGGTGGCCGTATCAGCAGACGAAGAGAAACGCGTACGTGTCCCTGATTCCTGACGGCGAATACTTCTTCGTCATCGACTCAGACGAGATCCTGCACCCGTTCCGGCTTGGTCCGGACTCTCTCGTTGAAGATTCGTACAAGCTCATGGAGAACCGGCACAACGAGCGCGGTCCCGTGCAGAGGATGAATTGCACCAGGGTATTCAAGAAATACCCCGACCTCGTGTACCTGTACCAGCATTGCCGTATCTACCGCGGCAATCAGCACCAGCCCCACGACCTCGAAACGGGATTGGTATCGCGCGCGAGCTTGAACAATATCCGAGCACCCTTTCTCCTTGATGCCGAAGGCGAGAGGATATGGTTCGACCATAGGTGCGACCTCCGGCCCCTGGACCGCAAGCGCCAGAAACAGAATTACTACCGGATGCGGGAAGAAAGGAAGATGGTGTACTGATGGAAAGAATTTACGCGTTCATGCCTACGATGCCATCGCGTTACGACTGCGTGGGCGCGGCCATTGAAAGCATCTTGCCCCAGGTAGACGTCTTGTACGTGTTCGGCTTCGGATGCGATCTAAGCAGTCTGCCTTCTCATCGCAGTTTCGTATTCTCAAAGGACGTAAACCGCGGGAGCGCGAGCAGGTTCGCTCTCGCCAAGGGCTTGGATGGATACCTGTTTTTCTGCGACGACGACCTTGCCTATCCCCCCTACTATGTTGACGGGCTGTGCGACAAGATAGAAGAGAAGAAGAGGAAGGCGGTGGTGGGCTGGCACGGCAAGACCATAAACCCTCCCCTGACATCCATGTTCGGAACCGGCCCCGGCCGAGTAGACAAGAACTACCCGTGCCTTGGCACGGTCTTGGAAGACGTCGAAGTGGACATCATCGGCACCGGCGCCATGGCCTATCATAGTCAGACGCTGCAGATTGACGCCGCCGACTTCCGGAACGACAACCTCGACGATGCCGAGTTTTCCATCCTCTGTGAAAACAGGGCCGTGCCGAGGATTGTGATAGCCCATGAGAAGGGCGATCTCAAGTACCTGAATCCGACGGGCGAAACGATATGGGATGAAACCGTCCGCAATCCCAACCCCCTGTTCAAGCTCATTAACTCTCACAAATGGAAACGACATGGATGAGGCGGTGCTAAGGTTCGACCATTGGCGCATAAAGCTCGCGACTGATTATTGCGATAAAGTGGGTATGGGCGAAAACGAAAAGAAGATCCTTCTCGGAGATCCCGAGAGGGTGCTCTTGCTCTCTCGAGCGTACCTGGACTATCTTAATAACATGGAGGAGATGTATTTATGACCAATATGGGCTACAATATCGCCGACAACGCCTTCGGTCTTACGGACAGGAAGCTATCTTTTGTCGTAGAATACATCATAGACTTCAATGCCGCGAGGGCGGCACGCGTCCTCAATATCGAAATCAACACCGTGAAGAAATGGATGCGTGAAGATCCTAATATTCACAAAGCCGTGTCCGCGTACCTGGAAAAGCGCAGGCTCGAGAACGAAGAGTTGGTAAAGAAGACCCTCGAAGAGTTGTTGTCGGTGATGACCTCGGACATTCGCGACTTCGTGAAATGGACGGATGGGAACAAGATAAACCTCCTCGCCTCCAAAGAGCTCAAGAACAGCAAGGCCGTGAAGGGCATAGAGAAGACGAAGACGGGCGTGAAGCTGATATTGCACGACAAAGTCAAGGCCATCGACCTGATGATGCAGGGCCTGGGAATGATGAAGCGCCCTATCGACCCGGACAAGAAGACTGACCGTGAAGACGGACAGTTGCAGGAGTCTCTGTTTGAAGCCTTGCATCGGGCCCACGAAGAGCGTCGGGTTCTGCCGCAGATGAAGGGCATGATCGAGATCGATGCCGGAAAGGACGAAGAAAAGAAGGGTGGCAATGGGTAAGATAAAGATTGATCCCAGCCTTCTCGTCCCCTATATTGACCGTCCCCGCGAATTCGTGGAGGACGTAATCTTTCGTTACTATCCCACAGATCCCAAGCCTGTTCTCAACCGCAACCAGATAAAACTGTTCGACGCCGTGACCAAAGGCCAATTCATCAGCGTCAGGTCGGGCCGCGGCCGTGGCAAGACTACGGGCGTGGCATTGTTATGCCTGTGGTTTCTGGCCACAAGGCCGCGTGCGCGTGTTGTGTGTACGGCGCCCAAGGCCGATCAGTTGAGTGACGTGTTGTGGACGGAGATAGCGAAGTGGCTCCACTTCAGCCCTCTCAAGGAGATGCTGGCGTGGGGAAAGGAAAAAATCGAGTGCGTTGAAATGCCCGAGGGCTGGTTCGCGGTAGCACGTACGGCCAAGAACAAGGAGAACTTCTCGGGATTCCACGAAGAACATCAGATGTTTATCGTCGATGAGAGTTCGGGCGTGCCCGACGAAATCAGCGAAACTATCGAAGCAACGCAGACATCGAACAAGGCTTCCGACAGCAAGAAAGAGATAATAACAATACATATCAGCAACCCTACGAAGATAACGGGCTACTTTTACAAAACGCAAACGCTTGCTTCCTGGCGTGATATGTGGGTTCCAATTCACTTCGATGTGACCGAAGACGAAATCAAGTCCGACATGGGCGCGCTGCGCCTGATCCGCCTTTACGGACGCGACCACGACATAGTGCAGGTGAGCGTGTTCGGCAACTTCCCGAGTGGAAACCCGCGTGCCGTCCTCTCCCTTTCCGATGTCTGGGACGCCGTGAACAGGGAGGTGACTGCCGAAGGCGCAATAGAGATTGGAGTGGACGTTGCAAGGTTCGGAGACGACCAGACCATCATCTGCTACCGACACGGGTACAAGGTCTTCCCCGTACGGGCATACAAAAAGCAGGACACGTTCGAGACCGAGCAGAATATCCTCTCGCTCGTGCGCGAGCTCCGGGCCAAGTACAACCACAAGAGAGTGATAAGGATTAAGATAGACGATAGCACTATGGGAGGCGGAGTCGTCGATCACCTGCGCCGGAATACGTCAGACGGTATAGATGTCATCCCCTGTCTTTTCGGAGGCGTCGGCAACGATTACTATTCCAATTCGGCCTCGGTGATGTGGGCGGAGCTGAGGGATATGATGGGCAAGCTCGGGTTGCCGCAGGACGACGCCTTGATTGAGGAGCTGTGTGGACGTAATTGGGAAACCAGCCTCGACAACAGGAGCAGACAGAAGATTGAGCCCAAGGAGAGTTTCAAGGAAAGGATAAAGCGCAGTCCCGACCGTGCCGATGCCCTCGTACTCTGCTGTTCCAATAGCCAGGACAAGCCCAGGATCCTGCCTAAGCTCATCAATCTCCGGGAGAGCGTGTTCCGAAACGTCGTCGTCCCCTTCAACTTTCTCAACATCAAGCGTGCGGAAATCATTGGTTCGGTGTGGCATGAGCGCGATATGAAAGAGAGCTGCCTCGTGGGTATATGGGACAAGGAGACGGGGCATCTGACGCTGTTCTATGAGGGCGTGGCGAACGTGGGCGGCCCCGACGCTATCATTACCAGCCTCACAAATGTCGTGAATATGTACAACGAACAGCACAAAACCTGGGTCCGCCCCCGAAGATTTATATGGTACGCGAACCGGGCCATGTTCGGAATATCAGACCAGGCTTTTGAGATGACCAATATCAAGGATGGCCCGTACCTGGCATGGCAGAATAAGCACATGGTTGCGCTCCTGCCGAACTTCCACTTCGACCTTAACGGCGCGATCCTGTACCTTAACCGGATGCTGGACGAGTACAGAATAACGATTTTGCCCGACCTTATCGGACTCAAAACACAGCTCGAGACGTGGGTGATAGATAACGAAAGGCCTGCGGTGGAAGGCTACGGACTGTGCATGGCCCTCGGCAACATCATCTCCATGCTCCACCAGACCAAGCGCATGGACAGGAAGCCGATACCTCTTATTCCTTACGGTGTCACGATAACGAAAGAGGGGCAGATTATCCAACGCGGAAGCAAGGAGAAGTTTCTGAACAAGACAGAGAAGATATTTGCGGAAGGGCACCAGAGCAAAATCAAGTACATTATCCCAAAAAGGATTGACGGCAGGGTTCTATAGCCTGGACGTAGACCCGGCCCATCCCATCATGGGCGCGCCACATCGGGAAGTACCATTTCATAAACTCATCCCTTGGGTCACGAAGATGAATGGACGCAAACATGAGTGCAATCGCGATGACAACTGTTTTCATAATTCCTCCTATGGATGATGTTTTACCCAAACGGTCAGGCCGTACATCCATGACGCCCAACCCAAGACTCCCCAGAACCAATACCATAATATCTTTTTCATTTTCCCCTCCTCAGTAGTTTGACGTTCTCGGTCTCGCGCAGTTCTTGTTTTCGAGCGTGAAATCGTGCGTAAGCGTTGAAGCGATAATGTCGTGGCTGTCGTTCTCCTCAGCCCATATTACGAAATGGACCAAGGCCCGAAGCGCATTCTTGCCCCAGGTACAGTAGAATCGGTAAAGGTAGAAGTCCACGACTTCGGGATCGGCATTCAAGTAATATCCGATTTTTTGTATGGTCACGAATTGTGCCGGCGTCTTTTTTTTCTCAGTCTTGGCCATAGGCTTACTCCTTTTTGAATTCTACGATGCGGCCTTCGAGTGCGGCGTTGAGAAGGATACAGTACGTTGTCGCTTCCGTAGGCATGGTAAAGTCCGCAATCGCGTCTTCGACTTCGACTTCGCCAACAAAGTTGACAACAACCGCCTTTTTTCCGTACACTGAATAGTACAGGACCGGGCTCTTATCGTCTTTGTCCGTGATTGCTACCACGCAGTCATCGCCCGCATCCTTCACCGGATACCAGACGAAGTCGTGGTAGGCGGTGAGGTCTACAATACGCAGATACGTCAGCATTATTCACCTTCCTTTGGAGCGGCCGGCGGGCCGTTAATGTCCGCCATCTTTTCAAGAAGGGTCATAATCCTGATTTTGTCCGGGACGAGTTTGCGGTCAAAAGAAGAACACATTATGGCTTTCGCCAGGTGATGCGACGCCATGTTCTTTTCCTCGTCCGTGCCTTCACCTGGATACCTCATCCTGCCCATGCTCGCGCCTTGTCCGCCGTCTTTAAGTTTGTCCACGTAGATGAGCACGAAGGGCTGGCGCTGTTCAATTATGTGTTGAGCGTTGAACAAAAGCTCTTGCTCCGTGCAATCGACATCTCTACTTTTTCCGTCCACGCTTCCTCCTGTTAAAATGGGTCGATGGGTGGGGCTCGAACCCACAACCGCCGGCATCACAAGCCGGAACTCTGCCGATTGAGCTACCATCAACACGGTTTCAGTATTGCCTGTCCTCTTTGTCACAGTTAATCATAGCAAATCCATCCGCACTATAGCAAGACGGAAAGAGTTTTGGCTTCCACGTCCAGGGCGGCCGGTCCCATACGCCAACCTTCTTCCGGAGCATCATCCTGGCGTCCTCGAAATGCCAGCACTCTTTGACTCCGAGGCCGTTATTGCCGTTGTAGAAATTGTCACGGCAGCCGATACAGTTTTTTTTGTCCATGGTTTATATCAGCTTCAGCGCTGCGGTCAGGGCTGCGTTCTTCAGGTCGTTTGACGTGCCGAACATGGACGACTTGAACCTGCGCTCTGGAGTGTCCGTGACCGATGGCGCCATGTGATCGGCGTACTCGGTCGTGGCGTTCAACAGCGCCCAGGCCGTCCCCGCTATCCCGGGGATGCGATTGAGCTCGCCGTTCTCGAACTTGTTGAGCACGGTGTTGATTGCCTGCTGCTTCTGCGTGCTCGTCTCCTCCGCATTCTCTGGCACCTCGAACACTTCGCGGATGAACTTCTCCACCTCCTGCGCTTTGACCACGACTGAGGCCAGGGCCTCGGCCTGCTCCTTGAACTTGAGCATGGACTTGCTGTACAGGCCCACCAGCTCTGCCCCGTTCACAATCTTCTCGCTCGCGTTCCGGGTGTGCCTGGCGTACAAGCCCGACCCGCCGGCGGCCAGGGCCATGTTCAGCGTGTTCTGGCATACCACCCTCACGGCTGTCCGCATGAACCTGATTGCCGCCGTCCCATCGTGGGCATGGGTCAGGAGAAGGTAGAGTCTAAGCTGATCCACCTTCTTGATGATGAGGTCGTCCTTGAGTTCGGCCAAGAGGAAGATGCGCTTGCCTCCGTCGATGCTGCCGCAGCTCACATACTTGCCTCCGAGGTCTCCGACCGCTCCGTCGAAACTCGCGAAAGCCTGGTGGTTCTGGAATACTGCGTAGGCAGGGCCGACCATGCCCAAGGGCAGGTTGTTATCATCCCTGACTGTGGCGAAAAACTCGGGGCAGTCGATCCCGTCGAGCGTCATTAACTGACGCTTACTCACGGTCCACGCCAGGTTCGCCAACCTGATCGCTTCCTCTGCAGTCATCGCGCCCAGGACGGCCGTGCCGAGCTTGTGCCATGGGGTCTCCCCGGCATAAGCGTACTCGACGTTGCCGTCTTTGCGCTGCGTTAAATTGTGGGCCATACGATCCTTTCATTAAAGTTTACGAATCTGTATCTTGTCGCCGCGTTTCTCGATTACTGCGCCGACGGGAAAGACGTTGGCAATACGGAGTAGTTCTATGCACTCTTCTTTGATGTCCGCAGCTTTCTGGTTCCATCCCGCCGCCTTGTCCGAGGCCGTACGCTTCTTGATGAACTCCGCTATTGTCATAGGGGAATCCACAATCTTCGCCGTCGTCCCCGCCTTGCCGCTGTCCATCCCGCAGAACGAGCGCTCGCATCCGCACCCACCATCGAGCTTCTCGCCATCGCAGGTGAACCCGAAGTAGGCGAGCTCGCCCTCCTCCGTCCACGAGAAGTCGCTCTTACGCTTGCCCTGCCCCTGTTTCGTGCAGACCATCATCTTCATTTGTTTTCCGTGGTCTGCGACACATGGAACAGGCTGTAGTAGATGGGCTTCTTCTTGCCGTTGCCCTGGTCTTTGAACGTGACGAGCTTGCATCCGTGCTGCCCCTTCTTCACGATACGGCCCTGCACCAACCACCCGTCGAACGTGAGCACGTTGACCCGTGGAATGATCTCGCTGGACCTGATGCCGAGCGCCTCGAAGTACGAGCGTACCCTGGCCTCGCCCTTCGTCTCTTCCGTTTCCCTGACCTCTGCTTCTGCCACGGCGACCTGCGCCGCAGCCTTCGACCTCTTGCCAAACAGCGAACTGAAATTCATCAGCCCTCCTTTATTTGTTAAAGAAACTTTCAAGGTTTTGGAGTACAGTTATTGAGCCGTATATGAGCAATAAAATACCAATGCACAAAAGGAAGTCGAGAAGAAATTTCTTCATTCGACAATCTCCCCGCTGTCTGCCTCGACCACGATGCCGCCCTGGTCGTGCGCCGCTTCCCTTGCTTCTTCGAGCGTGTCCGCGGTGTCCATGCAGACGGCCGCGTCCTCGTCGAATCTGTACCGCTCGTCCATGATAAGATATTTCATTCCTTTCCCTCCAGTATGTTTTGAATGGCGGTCAGGGCATTGAATAGCCCCTCTCGTTTGAAATCTTCGATGGCTGAAAATCCAGGGGTAGGGCGGTATTGTCCTTTGAGATTCTCCAGTTCCACGCACGCTACCTTGATGCGGCCCTCCATCTTCGATGCCTCGATGGTTCCGGTGAGCACGGCGATCACCTGCTCGGATATGCTCTTGGGTTTGCTCATTTTTTGAATCCCTCCAGAAAGTCTGCTGCCGTGCAGACGCTTGAGTGTTCGCTGTAATCAACGACCTCGCCTAAGAAGCAGCATACGATAATGTAATTGGCAAAGTCCATGTCGGGGTTGTAGCGACGCCTATGGAGCTCTACCGCTTTCTTTACGGCTCGGTCCCATGTGGCCGCTGTCGCGTACTCCACCCACGGCTGCCCATTGTCCTCGAAGTAACCGCACACCGTCCATTCTTTTGCTTTGGGATTACGCTTTTGCTTCATAGTATCTTGGGTTCTCCTTCTCGAATTGGTTAAGAATGAGGTCGCATTCGCGACCGATGAGGGCCCTGGTCTCGCGCGTCTTTGCAAGTTCCTTGCGCTGCCGCTTCGTGATGAAATGTTTTGCGATATAATACTGGTGTGGCGTAAGCAGGTATTCTTTAATGCGGCTCTTCTGTTTCTGCGTGAGCTTAATCATCCGCTCCTTCCCCGCCTCCGTCGTGTCCGGCGAAGGGTTGGTCTTTCGACTCCCCCCTTAGTTTGTAAGACACATCGAGGACGATGAATGGTTTGTTATAGATCCTCTTCTTCCGGAACACGTTAGGGTAGATGGGGTAGATACACCCCTTGTATTTGCAGGAGAAGATGACGCCCCGGTAGCAGCAGGCTCGGGTGATGGTATCGACAACCTTAC
>Ga0315284_10010577_pt1 | contig 13138 bp, 22 predicted proteins | sample YL17G09_16_MG_FD_203696 | JGI IMG/M metagenome (GOLD analysis project Ga0315284, IMG submission 203696) | Sediment microbial communities from Yellowstone Lake, YNP, Wyoming, USA - YL17G09_16 | ecosystem: Environmental > Aquatic > Freshwater > Lake > Sediment | place: USA: Wyoming | collected...
TGGATGACGAGGGCCAGCTCGGCCAGCCGGCCCCACGCCTCCTGGGACTCCGGCTCCTCATCAACCTCGTCGATGAGCCGGTCCAGCATGGCGCTGCGCCGGCGGACGTGCTCGCGATCTACGAGGTACGGGGTGGCCATCTCAGTCGACCTCAAACCACTTCATCGTGACCGCCAGGAGGTGGTTGTAGTCGCCGGCCATCGCCTCGGCCTGGTAGGCGCGGACGTCGTCTCCGCGGCCGGCCTTGCGGAGCGCCCGGGCGGCCGCTCCCATAATCGCGAACGCGTTGCCGTCCGTCCCCACCAGCTTCAGGTGCGGCTTGGGCTGGACCGGCTCCTGCTCGTTGAGCGTCATCGGGTTGCCTCTCTCTCTGCCCGGCGATGGTCCCGCACGTAGCGGTCAAGGTCGCGCCGGGTCACGACCCACGTCTTGCCGATCAGGCGCGCCCGGAGCGTCCCGCGCTGCGCCTGGTGACGGAGGGTTGAGGGCGACCGCCCGATGAGGACGGCCGCCTCAGCCAGCGTGAACTGGTCCATCGCTGCTCCTCTCAGTAGTGGGCGCCCCGACGAACGACGCGGTCGCACGGCGGGACGTCGTAGGGGTGGAGTCCGGTCGGGTCGCCGCGGTCCCAGCAGGGAGTCAGAAGTATCCGCCCGGGAGGAGGTCGCCCCACTCGTGGGGACGATCCTTGCCGCGCCGCTCCTCGGCCCGGCGGTCATCCGCGTCCAGCTCCCGGAGGTGCGCCTCGTAGGCGGGCTCCGGGTACTTGGCGCAGTACCAGCAGAGCGTCTCGGTCCGGCCCTCGCGCCGGTCCTGGTTGCCGCACCGCTGACACTTCCACTGACTCTCGACCCAGCGCGCCTCCGCCTCCGCCACCCAGCGGTCGAAGTCCGCGCGCCACGCCGGCGAGTACTGCGGGTCGAGCTCGAGGCGCGGGTCCTCGAGTAGCTCCTTGTCCGTGATCAGGCCGCGCTCGAACTGCTCGATCGGCCAGCGCTCGGTTGTCATCTCATTCCTCTCTCTGCCCTGCCTCATCAGCGCCGGGTGGGCCCTCCGGCGGACCGCCCGAAGGCGGTTTCGGCTACTTGACGATCCGGTCCGCACGCATGTAGTTGACCGGCGCGTTGGACGCCGGATGCGGCGCGGCCGCGGTCCCGTCGCAGAACGGCCGGCGGATGCGGAGCCCGCACGTCGGGCACTTCCACGCGTAGTTGGCTGTCTGGTGGGCGGCCAGGGTGCCGTCCCGGTTGACGATGGTCCGGTAGGTGACGCCATCGATCGTGATCGGGGCGCCCAGCGTGAGCTCCCCGGGCGTCCGCCCGGAGGCCGGCTTGGACGCCTTCGGCTTGGCGGCCTTGGCGCGCTCGACGGTCACGGTCCGCGCCTCAGCGGCCGCCTTGCGGGCCGAGGTCTTGGCGAGTGCCTTCTCTGCGGCCGGCGTGGCCGGGACGATCTCGACGCCCGCGGCGCGGGCGGCCTTGGTGGGCTTGCCGTTCACGGGCGGCTGGACGATCTCGACCGGGCCAGGCTGGCGGGCCGCGTCCGCGGCGGCCTTGCGGTCCGCGGCTGCCTGTGCCTTCGCCTTCTCGGTGTCCTTCTTGGCGGCTCGGCGCGCCTCGTCGGCGGCCTTGGCTGCGGCTGCGAGGGCGGCCTGGCCCTCGTCCGTGGCGACGTCGACCGGGTTGTCCGGCAGGGAGTCGAACGGGTTGGCGGTTGCGTTCATGGGGTCCTCTCTCGTACTGTTGACGGCGAGCGTGCCGTCGTCATTGGGCGTGATCGTCGCGTCTGAGAACCAGATCGCGTCCGGCACGTCGTCCGGTGAGGCGTAGGCGGTAGGCGTCTCCTTCATGGACTGGACGTGGGCGAGGATTGCGTCGGCTTCGGCAACCAGCTCGGCGCCGGCCGCGTCGTTCCACGGCTCCGCGGCCGCGTTGCGGGCGTAGACCGCGTTGTCGATGGCGTCAGCGACGGCGGAGGAGTCCGGCGTGTCCCAGCCGTACCCTTCTCCGTTCTGGTCCCGGCCGTGGAGCGCCATGTCGGTCGCGGCTGCGGCGCGCTCGGCGCTGATCGTAGCGGCTTGGTTGAACAGGTAGATCTCGTTGGCCACCGCGTCGTCCACGGAGTACACGTACTCGCTGGAGCCGATCTGCGTGCCCTTCTCGTCGGAGTAGCTGACGACCCAGGACCGCTCATCCCGGTTGTACCAGCGGTTGATGTGGGTGGCGGGCTCGGACTCGCCGCAGTCGAACGGCGCCGGGAGCGGCGTCGTCCAGTTGAGGGACCGGAGGCCGAGGTCGACCTTGGTCCACTTCAGGGTGACGGGCGTCTCCGTCTCGGTGTCGTCCGGCGTCGTCCCGAACGAGGCCGCCTGCTCGAGCTCCTCAGCGTCTGCCCGGTAGTCGCCGTGATCCGGGTCCTGCATCCGCTCGTACGTGAGCTCGACCGGCTCGTCGTACTCCGCCGGGACGGAGGCGATGCGCTGGTACTCGGCTTCGTACATCCCGTCGAGCCGAAGCTCGGCGTCCTTGACGGTGAACTTGGGGCCGTCGCCCGGCTCCCAGCACTCCTCGTTGAGCTCATCCCGGACGGCCCGGAGGAGCGCCGCCTTGGTGGTGACCTGGTAGCGCGCCATGACGTTCGTGACCTGCTGGCTCTGCGTCATCTCGGTTCCTCTCTCTCGACCTGTCTCATCGGGCCCGGGCGGTCAGTCCCGGACGACGCCCCGGAGGGCGTTTCGACTACTTGACGTCGTCCCAGCAGCGCTTGCACTGAAGCGCCCCGCCGGACAACCACTCGTGAAGGTCGTCGGCCTCGGCCGTGACCGCCTGGCCGCAGCGGGTGAAACGCGGGTTGAGCGGGCTGGTCTGGTGCCAACGCCCGGAGCCGTTCACCTGGACCCAGAATGCGCGGAACTTGCGAGCCATCGTAGGTGCCTCTCTCTCTCGTCTGTCGTGCTAGCGGAGGTCGGCGTCGGCGATCCCGTCGGCGAGGACTCCGCCGGAGGTGACCGCGTTCAGGACCGCGTACTTGACGTCGTGCTTGATCGTTGCGATGTCGTCTCGACCGTAGGCTGCCTGGTACTCGGGGACGTTGATGGTGATCTGGATGATGACGCTCACCTTGATCGTCTCCGGAGGAACCTCGCCGCAGCCCTTGCAGGGGTCCGCGTAGCCGTGGGTGTGACAGTAGGACCCGCCCTCAGCCGGGAGGGAGCAGCGCCGGCCGGCCATCTTGCCGGTCACGTGATAGTGAACGCAGCGGGTCTTGTCGCTCGTGCTGTACTTCTGAGCCATCGTAGTTGCCTCTCTCTCGACCTGTCTCATCAGCGGCGGGTAGTCATCCCCGCCGGACCGGCGCTGTGCCGGTTTCGACTACCGGGTGAGGAACTCGACCTGCGCGAGCGTCGCGCTCCCCTCGAGGTCGGCGTAGGTGTTGTGGACCGTGCACCAGCTTCGAGCGGACTGGCCGCCGACCGGGACGATCTCGTGGAGCGGAGCGCCCGCGTAGGCGCGTCCCGCGTCCGTGAACGCTACGAACATGTCGCCGTCGGAGTTGAACGTCTCAACGAGCTTGGCCCGCTTGAGCTGGGTCAGGTTGCCGCGCTCCTCCGCGGTGAGGTCAACCAGGGGTGTGCCGTTCCAGTTCGGCGCGTCATTCCAGAGAGCCTGGAAGAGCTTCACGGATGCCGGAGTGAGCTGCGTTGCGTTCATCGTGGACCTCTCTCGTGCCCTGTCTCATCAGCTCCGGGAGGGCGGTCCCGGAGGACGGCGCCGCGCGGGCGCCGTTTCGACTTCATCTCCTGTCCGGAGGTCTCGACCGGTTTGCGTGACTCCTCCCGTTCCCGTAGGTCCGTGGCCTCTTCACCTTGCCTCCCGCCCCGTCCCCGTCTCCTGCCGCCCCTTCGGACGGTGTCGTTACTGGTTTCAGATGGGCTGGTGCCGGTGTGAACTTGACCCTGACCCGCCCCGGTTAGGGGAGGGAGCCTTGCCGGTCCGTCTTCAGTTGGTAAGGTGCTGGCCGGCCGTCCGTGTTTCGTGCTGGCCTGCGGCCAGCATAGCCGGTATCGCGCACAATCTGTCCCCTGCCAAACGGCACATAGATGGCCCATATCGGCCACGCGCGCCCGCGGGAGCCGCTCAGGGGTGGAGGCGCAGGTAGTCCCGGAGGGCCGGACGGTGGGAGGTCGCCCAGCCGTCGAGGTGGTGGTGCCAGCACAGGGTCGCGAGGTGGGCCCGGTCCGAGGGCGCCCGGCGTCCCATCATCGGCTGGTCCTTGACGTGGTCGAGCGTCAGCCTACCGGCGCAGGGGTCAGAAGCTCCGAGCCCGGGCGCGACGCAGCCTCCGTCCCGGGAGAGGACGGAGGCTCGGAGGTCGGAGGTGACCGGGTCACGCCTCACGGACGAGCCGGGCGATCAGCGGGGTGTGAGGGCCGACGTAGGCGTCGGCGATGTTGAACCCGTAGTGATCCCAGGCGTCCTCCTCGGACAGCCCGGAGGCCACCAGCGCTTCGATGATCAGCTCCTCGTCGTAGACCGCGAGGACCGGGCCAGGGTACTGGGACGCCCAGCCCACGAGCGCCGCGTCGAGCCCGTTCATGAACAGCGCATCAGGGTTGAGCTCAGCCAGCGCCTCGCGTACCCTCTCAGCGGTCACCGGTCCCACTCCTCCGGGTCGTCCCGGGAGCCCACGTGAACCAGCGCCCAGACGAAGGCGGCCAGGGCCGCCCAGATGGCGAGCGCGAGGATGACGAGGACGTTCATCAGATCCCTCCGATCATGAACCACGCGTTGGTTGCGAACCCGACGGCGCCCAGCGCCGCGGTCCACGCCAGCAGGAGGCGCGAGCCCCGGAGCCGGCGCCGGCAGATCAGGAACACGGCCAACATCACGGCGGCCTTGGCGAGCAGCGTCCCGCCCACGCCGAGGACCGGGAGCGCCGGGCTGAGCTCACCGGAGGCTACGAGCCCCGGGAGCGCGCCGGCGATGAGGGCGAACGTCACCGCGTCCGCCCACTGGAGCGTGATGGCGAGAGCGATCACAAGACCTCCCTGCCTTCCGGCGGGACGCCACCGTAGAGGTCGTCGACGTCCTCGCGTGTGATCGGTCCAAGATAAGCCGACGACTTACGAACGGCAGGCGCCGTCACGGGCGTAGCTCGCGCCCCGATGTAGGTGAACACGTCGGTGACCCAGTAGCGCCGGTCGCCGCGTCGAGCCACCCGGAAGTACGGGAGGTCGGCCGGGTCGATCCGCTTGACGGTGTTCGGGTGAACGTCAAGCAGCTCGGCCACGCGTCGAACGGATATGGCGAGCTGGTCCATCACTTCAGCGCCCTCCGTGCCTTCCGCTGCTGGATACCGCGCGCGACGTTGACGCCCTGCCGAACTGCCTCGAGATGGTCCGGACGAACGCAGTGGCGGTGGAGACACGTCTTGCCGCCGTCGCAGGTAGGGTCAGCGTTGTGACATAGATGGTCGATCGAGAGCCCGTCGGGGATCGCTCCGAACGCGGCCTCGTAGACCGCTCGATGGACGTACTCGTTACGACCGAGGATGCGCGCCACCCCGTATCCACCGCTGATGGTAGCGCCCTCCCATATCCAGCAGCCTGTCCTTCGATCTGTTCGGGCCCAAACGGTGGCGAGTCGGAACCCACGCTCGATCACGGCGAGAGCTCGTCCGTCATCGATCATCCCGGGCGTAACACGGAGGACCATCCACCCTTCGATAGCCGCCTCCGCATACTTCTCACAGTCGGCCTCGAACCCGGGACCGCGGGAGTGGCGTCCCGCGACCCAGATGCCGCCCTCCACCTCGACCGCTACCCGGAGGTCCGGCCAGGCCAGGTCGAGGCGCCAGCGGCGCGTGACGTGGAACCGATACTCGGGGACGGGCGGAGGGAGGCCGGCCCATCCGATCATCCGGATGAGCCCGACCGTGGCGTCACTCATCGGTACGACTCCACCGTCCGCCCGAGCCCCTCGTCCAGGTCGATCCGCGGGACCCAGCCGTACCTTCGGATCATCAGCCCGATGTCCGGGCACCGCTGGCGCGGGTCGCCGGGCCGGCCGGCCGCCGGGACGATCCCGGACTCGGAGCCCGTCACGAGAATGATCCGTCGGGCCAGGGAGAGGACCGAGACCTCACCCGGGTTCCCGATGTTCACGACCAGCCCGTCGAGCTCAGGATCGGAGGCGACCCGGAGGAGCCCGGCCACCAGGTCGGAGACGTACATATACGAGCGGGTCTGGCGCCCATCGCCCTGGACCTCGAGGCTGGCGCCGCTCAGGGCCGCGGAGAGGAACGCCGGGACGACCCGCCCGTCGTCCAGCCGCATGTCCGGACCGTAGGTGTTGAAGATGCGGACGATGGCCGCCTTCACGCCCCACGATGAACGGTAGGCGGTCACTAACGATTCGCCGAACCGCTTGCCCTCGTCGTACATCGAGCGCGGCCCAACCGGGTCTACGTTCCCGAAGTACGACTCGGGCTGGGGATGGACCAACGGGTCGCCGTAGACCTCCGAGGTGGAGGCGTAGATGAACCGGGCGCCGGAGGTCCGGGCCAGGTCCAGGAGGCGCCACGTCCCGACGGAGTTGGCCGCCAGCGTCTCGAGCGGCCGGGCCGCGTAGTCGACCGGGCTCGCCGGAGAGGCGAGGTGGAGAACGACGTCGGGTGGCTGGGCCCAGTGATCCCCGATCCGCGTCGGGTAGCCGGGAGCGCCGGCCGGCTCGATCTCGGTGATGTCCGCCAGCGCGAACGAGAACCCCGGCGCGTCCATCAGGTCCCCGATGTTCTCCGCCTGGCCGGAGGAGAGGTTGTCGACGCATACGACCTGGTGCCCGGCCAGGATGAGGGTGCGGCAGAGGTGGGAGCCGATGAACCCGGCTCCGCCGGCGACGAGAGCCTTCACCAGTCCTCTCCAGTCGGGCGCCGGCCGACCCCGATGTAGTCCAGCCCGGCCTCCTCCACCGCCTCCGGGTCGAGGAGGTTCCGCCCGTCGAAGATGAGGCACCCGCGCATGAGCTCATAGACGGTCCCCAGGTTCACCTCCCCGAACTCGGGCCAGTCGGTCAGGATCGCGAGGGCGTCCGCGCCCTCCACCGCGTCGAGCGCGGTCCGGAACCCGCCGATCAGCTCGGTGGCCGCCGGGTCATAGGCGCGGACGACGGCGCCCTCGTTCCGGAGGAGCGAGACCACCTCCATCGCCGGCGACTCGCGGGTGTCCTCCGTGCCGGCCTTGAACGTCAGCCCCCAGACCGCGATCACCCGGCCCTCGAGTGAACCGAAGCGCCGGCGGAGCCGCCTGATGGCTCCCGTCTTGGCCATCGCGTTCGTCTCCTGGACGGCGCCCAGGAGCGGCGTGGGGACGCCGGCCGCCTCCCCGAGATAGCGGAGGGCGGCCACGTCCTTGGGGAAGCAGCTGCCGCCATACCCGATCCCTGGCCGGAGGAAGTGGGGACCGATCCGCGGGTCCGCCGCGATCCCGGCCACCACGTCGTCGATGTTGGTGTCCATGCTCTCGCACAGCCGGGCGACCTCGTTGATGAACGAGATGCGGGCGGCCAGGAACGCGTTGGCCACGTACTTGGTCATCTCGGCCGTCCGGAGGTCGGTCACGATGAGCTCACCGGGCAGCCCGTCGTAGAGCCGGGCCACCGCCATCGCGGCTATCCCCGAGGACGAGCCCACGATGATCCGGTCCGGCGCCATGAAGTCCCGCATCGCCGAGCCCTGACGGAGGAACTCGGGATTGGCCACGACGCGGGCTCCGTCCCCGAGGATGGTCTCGAGGAGGGCGCCGGTCCCGACCGGGCTCGTGCACTTATTGATGACGATCGGGCCGGAGCCGTTGAGGTGGGCGGCCACGGAGCGGGCCGCCGAGCGGAGCTTGCGGAGGTCCGCGGCCCCGCCCACGGTCGGAGGCGTGTCGACGGCCAGGAAGATGAACTCGGCGTCGGGCACGGCCACGTCGTAGCCCGTCGTGAACCGGAGGAGGCCGGAGCCGATGCCGGCGGCCATCGCCTCCTCGAGTCCCTCCTCCCAGATGTGGGGCCGGCCCTCGTTCAGCTGGTCCACGAGTAGTTGGTCGAGGTCCACGCCGATAACCTTGTGACCCAGGGACGCGAGCCCGGTCGCCATGACCAGGCCGACGTGGCCGCATCCGATGACCGCGATGCGCGCTACCATGTGATCGTCACCTCTCTCAGGACGCCTCGGCCCAGCGGAGCGAGGCGCGCGAACACGTTGTCGTCCAGGTCGATGAGGGTAGGTCCGTCCGGCCGAGGACCGCACGCGCACCAGTCCCCCAGGACGGTGAGCGCGCAACGGTCCCCGGCGCAGACGCGAACCGTCATCCCCCGCCACCCGGGACCGAGGGTCGCCCTCAGGTTCGGGCCGGCGGCAGAGACTCCGGCGGGTGATCGGAACCAGGTGGCCACTCCACGGAGGGAGTGCCTCGGAGGTGATGCGGTCCGAGGCCTCGTCGTCGTCGCGGGCCGCGTCCCGGTCGGCGTCGGCGAGGGCGTGATCCGGCGGGCCGTACCGGGGTCCGCCGCTGAGGGCCGGGTGACTGTCGGCCGCTCAGGTCCAGCATACCCGAGCAGGTGAGCTACCAGGCAGATGAGGAGGACGATGATGCGGGCGATCTCGCTCACGGCCGTCGTACTCCGTGGTCTGCGAGCGAACGACGATCGCCTCCCGCGCCCGCGGGCGCGCGCCCGGGAGAGGCGTGGCTAGGAGAGGAGAGGAGAGGCGTGGCCCGGCTGGTACCAGCTTCGTCAGCTCGCTGGTTTGGCTGGTTCGGATTGGGGGCGAAACGGCCTCCCACGCGGAGCGCGGAGGCGGCCCGCGCCTTGCCGGCTAGGCTCTGCCGGAGGTGCCCGTCGAGCTGCCAGTCGGCCCAGTCGTGGATGAGGTACTCGGCCGGTCCGGACACCTCCTCGTCGACGAGCCCGACCGTATGGAGGAGCAGGAACACCTCGGCCATGTGAGCCGGGTCCGTGTTCCAGTCGAGCGCCACGTCCGCGACGCAGATCTTGCCCGTCGTCGGAGCGTAGGCGCGGCACCAGCTGAGGCACCACGTCCAGATCCCCAACGCCTCCGCGCCGGCGAAGGGCACGCGCTGGAGCTTCCGGACCTTGGGGTGGGAGTGGAGCCGGTCGTCCAGGTTCGCCCAGCTCATGCCGTCACCCGCCGGTTCCGGCCCCACTCGCGCCAGCGGGCCCGACGCATCGCCGTCCGGAGCTTGACCGGAGCAGCCGTCCGGCGTCCGACGTAGCCGGCCGCCTCGTACATGGCGCGCAGCTCCGCGTAGGTCATCCCGGCCAACTGATCGGCCGACGGGAGCGGGCGCCGGCCGGGTCTCGGCATAGGCGTGCCGTTGCAGGCGCCGATCACCCGCATCGCGCTCGCGAACTCGAGCGTGCAGTCGGAGCACGGACGAGACGACCTGATCCGGACCAGGCGGTTGACCTCGGCCCACGACGCCCACTCCTCCGCGGTCATGCAGTTGACGGGCGGATCACCCGGGCTCATTGGTCATCCTCCGTCCCGTAGGTGGCGCGCATGAACCGACGCGCCGCGCTCCGGTTCGTCGCCTCGCTCCACCAGGGACCGTTCGGGTCGGGCAGGATCGCGACGGCCGTCTGATGCCCGTCGATGAGGTACATCCACTTGAGCGGAGCCCAGCGGAGGCCGAGTGCGACCCCGACGCGCGGCCCGAGTAGGATCGAGTGGCGCCCCACCAGTGACGGCCAGATGTCCTCGGCCGCTCCGACGGAGCAGCTGTGGTACTCGGTGCGCGCCCAGAACGCCTCGGCGCTCAGGCCGGCCAGCTCAGCCAGACGGAGGCTCACCGCCTCGAGTCCGAGCGGGTCCTCTCCCACGATCAGGATGCTCACGGCATCTCCTTGCGCTTGTGGAACCCGTACCGGATCGGCGGAGCCGTCCCGCCCCACAGCGGTTCCGGGTTGGCGCGGTCCCGCGCCCGCTGGCGCCGCTTGGCCAGCCGGTCACGGATGCGCTTGGCGAGTCGGCGGTCCACAGCTGGAGCATCGTCTACGCCCAGCGTCAACCGGTCGGGAGGGTTAGGAGACTGCCCAACAGGGTTCCGAGGCTCTGCGTCAGTCCATGAGCCCCTGGCGGCCTCCGACAGCCAGGGCGGAGCCGGGGTCAGGTGGCGCCGGAGGACGACCCACGCAACCTGAGGGTTGGGGAGCGGCGGGAGGCTCCGGATGAACTGGTCCGGCTCCGCCACGCCGGCGACCCTGAACCCGCCGGGCGCGTCCTCGACAACGACGACGGTGACGACCGGCTTGGGGTCGGTGGCCACGCACCGGAACCTGCTGGGCACGCTCTTGACGTTGATCGTCCCGACCCCGGGTACGTCGAGGTCCCCGATCCGGTCCATCTCCGGCCGGAGCGTCCCGCCGGTGAGCTCGGCCACGAACCGCTCGGCGGCCCGGGCTCGCGCCTCGACCATCCAGGCGTCCCAGCTCTCTCCTCCGGCGTCTCTCATGTGCTTCGTCATCCCGCGTCCTCCCACGGGTACCAGGGCGTATCGACCTCGCCCCACTCACCCGTCTGACTGTTCAGCCGTTCGAGGACCATCCCGAACTCGTTCGGTTCCTCCGGGACGACGACGCCCTCCCGGAGCTTCAGGCGGTTGGCCCGGAACGGCCGATAGTCGACCTGGTGCTGCCAGCGCGGCTTGCCGTCGGAGCCGGAGAACTTGCGGGTGATCTTGGTCACGTCCGGGTGCTTGGCGGCCAGCTCGACCGCCATCCTCCACCGGCCGTCGAACGTCCTGGCCTCGTCGAACACGGCGTCCGCCGGGTCCAGGTACCAGCCCCGCTCGACGGCCTCCCGCTCGAGAGCCACCCACTTCGGGTCGGCCTCCCGCTGCGTCTCGTAGTGGACGGTCATCCCGCCCTTGACGTGCATCGTCGTCATCTTCTGGATGAGGAACGCGTTGACGAGGACGGTGCAGTTGCCGTCCTTGAGGACCCGGAGGCAGAGGTCCGTGTCGTCGTTGTACCAGCCCTCGTTCCGGTAGGGCCGGCCGGCCGGGTCTCGGAAGTCGGTCTCGATGAGCATGTTCGAGTAGACCCGGGCGTTGATGTGGATCGGGCCGGCCTCGTGCTTGTCCTTCCGGGGCGCGAACATGTAGTACTGCATGCCGCTGATCGGGAGGTTGGCGTAGCGCATCGCGAACTCCTCGATCGCGTAGAGCGGGGTGCCGTCCGCGACCGGTATCTTCAGGTTGTGGTTGAGGCGGTACGACTTCCAGATGTTGTCGTCGAACGTCCAGAAGTACCGGTGGCCCTCCTCGAGCGCCCGGTCCCAGATCCAGTTGCGGGCGGCCACCAGGCCGGCGCCGGAGAACGGGAGCACCAGCATCTGGTCCTCCCGCACGCCGGCCGCCGCGTACAGGTCGTACTCCGCGGCCTCGACCACGGCCCGGTACGGGACGCCCATACCGTCGAACATCTTGATCGTGAGGAGGCTGTCGTACCGGCCCTTGGTGGGGATGAACACCGGCCAGCGCGGGTTCATCCTCCGGCTCCGTCCCGGTACCGCTTGGTCGCGGCGGAGCCGATCTCGATCTTCGGGTACCAGATCGACTGGGTTTTGCGCTGGGCGCCGGAGAGGCGCTGGCCGACCAGCTTCTCGAACGCCTTCATGTCGTCCCGGTTGGCGAAGTGGACGAGGACGGAGGAGAACGGCGCCAAGTCCTCGTGGGAGAACTCGGGCATCCCTCTCCACTCTTGCCACGCGAGCCGGAAGTCCTCGTCGTCTCCGAGCAGGGTCGGCTGCTCCGACCGGTCCCGGAACCGCTCGTCGGTCACGCCGGCTGCGCTCCCAGCATCCCCATGTCGTAGGCCAGCGTGTGGCGCTCGAGGTCCGTCATCGCCTCGATGCGCTTCCCGACGTCGGCCGGGACACACTCGAGCGCGGAGGCGAACGCCAGCTTGCCCTTGCCCGCGATCCGGGCCAGGTCGGCCAGCTCAGTGATGGTGAGGCCGGCGGGAGGCGCCGCGACGACGATCTCGGCGATGAGCTCCTCCTCCGTCTCCTCCTCCTCCTCCGTCTCGATGGCCGCGGACGCCTCCGGGGTCATGGGCTCGAGGACGATCGCCAGAGGCTCGTCCGCAGCCGTGGCAGACTGTTCCGCCGGGAGCTGGTCTGGAACCCGGAGCGGGCTCGGAGCGACGTAGGCGGCCTCGGAGATGCCGCCCACCATCGTGGCCGTCTGCTGCTGGACCGCCTCGAGGAGCGAGGCCGGCCGGGAGGCGGCGATGATCTCGCCCGTCGTGTGGTCGACGACCACCGGCTCCCCGATGCCCTCGACCTCGGACTCGTCGAGGAACCCCAGCCCCACGAGGGAGAGGGTGAGCCGGCGCTTGGCCTTGGTCTCCGCCTTCATCTTCGCGTTGGCCAGCGCCTGGCCGGACAGACCCTTGATGAACACGATGCCGGTCGAGGTGTCCTCCCGCCCGTCCGGGAGGCGTCCGAACGCGGTGACGGTGAACGTCCCGTCGGCGTCCTCCTCCTTGGTCAGGTTGAACACCGAGACCCGGTTGACCCGGCGCAGCTGCTCCGTCGCGTCCTTGCGGGCGTAGAGCACGATCTTGCCGTCGAGGTTGAGGTAGCTGAACGGCTGGGTGAGCGGGTTGAGCCCCAGGCTGGTACAGACGTGCCAGTAGTACGAAACCCGGGCCTGCGGGTCCATCTTCGCCAGGTCACCGGAGGAGACCACGCGCTCGATTGCCTCATAGGCGGTCATCTCCGGCTCGGTCGGCCGGATCGCGATATCGTTCTGCTCAGTCATCACTGTGTTCCTCTCTCTAGTCGTTCAGCGCGCGGAGCGCCGGTGGGTTGGCGATGTAGTCACGAAGTCGTTCGATGTAATCCCACCCCTTCATCTCGATCTGGCCGAGGAGCCGGTTGCATAGCAGGCAGAGGAGTCCCCGGACCTCCCCGGTCGCGTGGTCATGATCGAGTCTCAGGCCGCCCAGTCCGTCCAACGGCAATGCGGACGTACAGAGCTAGCATCGACCATTCTGGAACTCGTAGAGCCCCCGAAGTGCTTCGGGTGTCAGCCCCGCTCCTCCTCCGCGAGACCTGACCCGCCAGCAGC
>Ga0315284_10010578_pt1 | contig 13138 bp, 17 predicted proteins | sample YL17G09_16_MG_FD_203696 | JGI IMG/M metagenome (GOLD analysis project Ga0315284, IMG submission 203696) | Sediment microbial communities from Yellowstone Lake, YNP, Wyoming, USA - YL17G09_16 | ecosystem: Environmental > Aquatic > Freshwater > Lake > Sediment | place: USA: Wyoming | collected...
AATATTGGATATAATATATGTAATTTAAGCACATTGCATTTTTTTCACATTATTAAAAATACAAATTATGATGAAGCTAAATATTATATTATTCCAGATAAAAATTTTGCTAATTTGAAAGAAAAAAATAAAAATATTTTAAATGAAGCAGATTATGAAATAAATTTGTTAAAACTAATACCATTTGTGAGGTAAAATATGAAAAAACCAAAATATGATGATCTTAAAAAAGAAATAGAAAAATTAAGCATACTTGTTTCAGAAAACATGGAATTTATTAGATTATGTAGTATTGTTTTTGAAAAGAAAGGTATTGCAACAAGAAAAGAATTAAATGATGTATATATTGAAGAGAAGAAAAAATTTGATGAATTAGTTGAAAAAAGTAAACAATCTGGTTTTATATTTGATGGGAAAGATTTTTATAAAGATAATAACAAAATTTTATATGAAGATGTGATAAAGATAGTTGGAGCAAATAATGGATAATATGGAAAGAGTATATGCTGCTATTGATGCACAGAATTTATTTTTTTCCGCTAGAAAATTATGTACTACTGAGACATGGAAAGTTGATTATAAAAAATTATATAATTTAATATTAAGTAATAGATTAAGAAGAAAAATAGTAAAAGCAAAAGTTTTTATTGCTGATGCAAGAATGAGTTCAAATTTTGAATCTTATGTTAAATCGAATGGATTTGAAGCATATGTTAGTTATTCTTATGAAATTAGTTCTAATCTTAGAAAGTCAATTCCATGGAATATAGGTATAGCTGTAGATGCACTTGTAAATATTGAAGCATATGATACTTATGTTTTATGTGGTGGTGATGGAGAATTCATTTATTTATTTGATGAATTAAAAAGGAATAATAAAAAAATAGAATTGATTTGTTTTGACCATTCAGTTAATAAAGAACTTTTTCAATTAATAGATGAAATAAAATTTCTAGATAAGTCTCATTTAATAATAGAAAAAGGGGAATTACATGATGGAAGAAATTAAAAAATATATTATAAGAAGATTAATTAAACCAGAAGATTTTGAAAATTTATTTATAAAATTAATAGATAAATATGAAAACAAGTTATCATTGATAAATTCACTTACTAATCTTATTATTAAGAAAAATCCAAAATTAGAAAGTAAAAGATTGACAATTTATGGGCAATGTGCATTAAGATTAGATGAAGTATTGAAACAAGGAAAAACATTAGATAATGTAGCAAAATTTTTTAGAGATACAGTTATTGAAATAAATAAAATTTTTAATAAAAGTGATAATTTAGAAATAGAAAATGAAGATGATGAACCAGAGATAGAAATAATTGAAAATACAACTGAAGATAAAATTGAAAATAAAAAAATTAGAAGAAGACGTTTTAAAAAAGAAGATAAAAAGCATATAATAATAACTGATGAAAAAGAACTTGCCAAAGAAGGAATAATTATTAAAAAAGAAGGAGAAACACCAGAGGAAAGATGTAAAAGAATGGGAATATCTATCAATGATTCACTTGGCACATTTCCTACTATAATAAAAAAAGAAGATAAAGATAATAAATCTAAAAGTAGAGATTTGTCAAAAATAGCTAGAGATGCAGTTAATAAAGTTAAAGATTCTAATTTGATAGAAGATAGAAATAAAATAATTTAAAGAAAATGAACATGAAAGTATTTTATTCCGTACAAGTTTCTAATACGACAATAATAGATAATGAACCAAAGTGGATGTTAAGAAATGATGCATGTGTGAATATAGCAATTGGTATAATTTCTGCTATTTTAGATATAAAAAAAGATATAGAATTTTTAATTAAGCTTCCAAATATTGATGATGTAATTGATATTGATAATTATGAAGAATTATTTGAAAGTAAATATAAATCAAATGTTTCTTTTTATACTGAACAAATTCCAATTAGCCCAATTGAATCTAGATTTTCTTTTAATTTTGATTATCATAAATCATGTATTGATATTTTTAAAGATATCGATGTCATGATAAATGATGAAAATACTTTGACAAAAAATTGGAATGTTCTTTTTAATAGTTTAAAATTAAATATTCCAATTGTAAGCACAAATTATTTTTTAGATAGCCCAATAGCAAAAAAAGTTCCAGAGAAAATAAGATATTATGAAAGACAAATGGAAAGTTTTATTAATAGTGATATAGCAGCATTTCAATGTAAAGTAGGTATGGATGAAGCTTTAGAAGCTTTTGATATTCTTTACAAAGATAGAAATTTTATTAAAAAAACTTCTGTTTGGGGAGTAGGAGCAAGTTATAAAGAAATAAGTAAATATCATAATATAGAAAAATTTGATGTTCCAACTATATATTTTGGTAATAGAATTACTGATACCGCTAATAGATATACGAATTGGCATGTTTTTGCTGAAACAATAGGAAAATTAGAAACAAATATTAAATATAAAGCAATCATGTTAAATCCAACTCATAAAATATCACAACAACAATTTAAAGAAATTATAGATTTGTCAAAAGGAAGAGTTGAAGTAATTCCAAATGAAACGAAATTTACTAGAGATGAATATTTAAAATTTATTAATAAATCACATATAAGTTGCAATTTATTTGTAAATGAAGTTCACGGCGGTGTTACTTCTGTAGAAGCTGGTTTAGCCAAAAATATTGTTATTATGCCAAATGTTAATAATTATAAATACAAAGTTGAAAAATATTCTCCAAATTATGTGTTTGCTTTTGATATTGAAAATAATAAAATTGATACTAAAAAATTAGCTGAAATTATTGAATATGCATTTTCTAAAATTGGAACAAAAGAATATAATTACTGGTCTGAAGAAAGTTTTAAAATACATTATTCTGAATCATATGAAATGGCAAGTGAAAGAATAATAGATGATTTAGATTATTTAATGAAATTAAGGAAATCAAATCATGATTAATTTAATGTTTGGTATGATATTTGATAAAGAATATCCATCAAAAATAGATGAATTAAATAATAGATATAATGATAAATGTAGGATAACTGAAACATATTCTTCTATGAGGTATGGTGATACAAAACTCCCAACTGCAAGACCAGATTTTAGATTAAAGCAAATAACATGGGATGAATTAGAATGGTATATTAAAGAGTTAAATAAATATAATATCGAATTTAATTATACAATGAATGGGGTTGATATTGGGGATTTAAAGACATTTGATAATAATCTTCCTGATTTTATAAATTCAGTTAAACGATTAGAATCAATCGGGGTTAAAAGATTTACTATTGCTCATCCACTAATTGTTGAAATAGCGACAAAACATACGAATGTTCCAATAGAATTATCTACAATAATGCATATTGATTCATTACAAATTATTAAAGTTTGGAGAGATATTTCCAAAAATATAGATAAAATTTGTTTAAATCTTTACAAAAATAGAGATATTGGTTTTGTAAAAAGAATGAATGAAGTGTGCGATAAATATAATATGAAATTAGAAGTAATGGCAAATGAATTTTGTAATATTTCTGGTGCACCATGTGAAGGAATATATAGAGATTCATGTTATTTATTACACTGTAAAAATCAAGAAGAAAATGATGCAAAAAAATTTGGTAATTATCCATGGGGAAGATGTATTGTAAGTCGAGGATATGATTCTGTTGCTTGGTTAAATGCAAAAACAATACCACCAAATGATATAATTAAATATAAACAAAATACAAATGTTAATAATTTTAAAATAACATGTAGAACAGCTCCAATGGAATTTGCTTTATTTTTAGCAGAAAATTATTTATCATGTAAATATGATGGATTATTAGCTGGTTTATGGTTACATTTGCAAGGTTCTACAATAGCATCAAGAAAGAATTTTGAAAGATTACAAAAAATGTATGATGTTGTTCCAATATCATGTCAAAAAATGAGTGAACTGAATGAAATAATTTATAAAAATTCTAATGGTGAATTTGTAAAAGAAAAAATGACATTTTTTGATAGATATTTTAATGATCAAGCGTATGTGTGTGATGAATATGAAGATGTAGATAAAAAAGATGAAGATTTAAGAGAATGGGAAGATAATTATGTTTATAAGTGGAGTAAAATAGCAAATTTAATGAATGATTAAATGCGATGAAATGGAGAATTGAAAATGAATGTCTGTTTGATAACTGGTGCAGCGGGTTTAATTGGATCAGAAGCAGTTTATTTTTTCAAAGAAAAAGGATTCAAGATTATTGGTATTGATAATGATATGCGTTCTTATTTCTTTGGTAAAGAAGCATCAACTAATTGGAATTTAGAGAAAATAAAAAATGATTTGCAAGATTCATATTCGCATTTTAATATTGATATTAGAGATGAAGAAGCGATAAATAATATTTTTAAAGTTTATTCTTCTGATATAAAATGCATTATTCATACAGCTGCTCAACCGAGTCATGATTATCCAGCAAAAGCCGAAAGAGGAGCTATTACTGATTTTACTATAAATGCTTTAGGAACTCTTTATTTATTAGAAGCAACTAAAAAATATTGTCCAGAATCTGTATTTATTTTTACATCTACAAATAAAGTTTATGGAGATTCTCCAAATTATTTGCCATTAATAGAAAAAGATACAAGATGGGAAGTAAGTGAAAGTCATAAATGGTATGATGGTATAGATGAGACAATGTCAATTGATAATACAAAACATTCGATTTTTGGTGCTTCTAAAGCTGCAGCGGATTTGATGACACAAGAATATGGTAAGTATTTTGGAATGAAAACTGGAATTTTTAGAGGTGGGTGTTTAACAAGTCATAGACATTCAGGATGTCAATTACATGGTTTTTTGTCATATCTTGTTAAATGTATTGTAAATGAAGAAAAATATAAAATATTTGGTTATAAAAAGAAACAAGTTAGAGATAATATTCATAGCTATGATGTCATATCTGCTTTTTGGGAATTTTATCAAAATCCAAAATGCGGAGAAGTTTATAATTTGGGTGGAACAAGATATAGTAATTGTAGTATGATAGAAGCAATTTCTTATATAGAAAGTAAAACAAATAAAAAGGCAATGATAGAATATGTAGGAGACCCAAGAATTGGGGATCATATTTGGTATATTTCTTTAATGAAGAAGTTTAAAAAAGATTTTCCAAATTGGAAACATACATATAATATATATAAAATAATAGATGAAATTATTAGTTGTGAAAAAGAGAGTAAAATATGAATATATGTATAGAAGGTACTGATTGCGTAGGCAAAAGTTTTATAATTGAAAAACTTATTGAATGGAAAAAACTTAATTTTGCTATAATTCCAGAGAAAGAATGGAAGCATCTAATAAAGTTTGATGAACAAAAAGATTTATGGACATATTTTGTAGCAGGTTATAATTTAATGGTTGTTTCAATTTTATTATCATGTGATAATTGGATAAAACATAGATTACATTTATCAGAATATGCTTATTGTAAATTATTAGATAGAAAAACAATTTTTGGTTTTGAACAAATAGATAAAGTATTATTCGAATCAAAAAATAAAACTTTACTTATTCTTTTAGAAGTTGATTATGATACTTATTGTAAAAGAATGATAAGCAAAAATGCAAAAGAAAGAATGTGGGTTAAAGATGAATTTGAAAAAACAACCAATTTATTTAAAGAAGCTTATAATTTAAGTAAATTAGATAAAATATTAATTGATGCAACTAAGCCAATAGAAAACATAATGGAAGAAATTAAACATTTTTATGAAAGTAAGCTTTAATAATTGTTTTGATTTAAATAGTGAAATTGTTAAATGTAATAAATGTAATATATCTCCAAATCGTGGTTTTGGATTTGGTAATATAAATAGTAAAATTATGTTTATAGCTCAATCACCAGGTTGGCAACCACAAAATAAAACAGAAGATATTATTCCTTTTGGTTTAGAAGGAAGTTATGGAAATTCCGGAAAATATTTTATAAAACTTTTAAATGATTTTAAAATAAATAAAAAGAATATTTATGTTACAAATGTTGTAAAATGTCCAACTCCAAATAATAGACCTCCGTTAGAACAAGAAGAAAATAATTGCATTCAAATGATGATAAAAGAGTTTTCTATTCAAAAACCAAAAATTATAATTTTGCTTGGTGGAACTGCTAAAAAATATTTTTTTAATAATAATGATAAATTTATAAAATATATTAATGATTCATGTATTTTTGATATTTGGCATCCTGCTTTTATTTTAAGGGATCCAAATAAATATAAACAATGGATATATAATTTAAAGATGCAAATTAAAAAGAGGAAAAAAGATGAAAAAGATCAAAAATCCAGAGAATAAATGTGCTCATTTAAAAATTTTAAATAAAGACCCAAATAATAAATTTGAAGTAATGCTTAAAAAACAAAAAGAATTGCAAGATGCTTTGGGTAACTCAATAGATGATTTAAATGATAAACAAAAAGTTCAAATGTTTAAAGAGATGTTAATTTGTCTTATGGCAGAAAATATTGAAGCATTAGATAGATTACCATGGAAAATATGGAGAAACTATGATACTTATAAATTATCAAAAGAAGAATTTTTAGAATTTGAATTTGAAATATGCGATTGTTTTTTCTTTTTTATGAATATGCTATTGATTTTTAAAATAGATGCAAAAAGATTATATAATTTATATATTTCAAAACAAAAAGAAAATTTAGATAGAATTAAAAGGGGTTATTCTAAAGGAAAATGAGTGAAAAAGATAGATTAGATACAATTTATAAGATTTGTTGTGATAAAGGCATATTTTTTAAATATAGTAATTATACTAAAAATGTAAATAGATATAAAAGAGAAAAGAACAAAAAACAACAATTATTAGAAGATAGAAAAGTAAAATTAGAAAAGAAAAAAATATTAGCTAATATTTTAAATATAATTCAAAATTCAGAACATATTAAACCAGTAGAACAAATAGCTATCAATATGTATTTTTTAGAATATCCTAGAAGAACACAAAGACAAATAGCCAATATTTTAAAAGTTCAACAACCTTATATTTCTAAATTAATTAGAAGAATTTTAGATAAAATTGCTGTTTTATATTATAGAACTCAATTAAAAGATAAATATATGAAATCAATTTTGAATTTTTTAGATGAAAAGCATTTTAATACTTTATTGATATACATAAAAGAAATAAATCAAGAAAAAGTAGCAAAAATAATAAACAAAAAACAAACAACCGTATCTGTAAGATTAAATAAGATAAAAAACAAAATATTAGAATATTCTAAACATGAAAAAAATATTAATAAAATATATAAAGTTAAAAAATTTCTTGAATTTTTTGAAAATATAAGACAATATAATTTTTATCCAAATTTTTGTGTTAAATCATCAGACAAACATATTAAACCAATAGCATAATTATGAAAGAAATAAATTTTAAAAATTTTTTAAAAAAGAAACCAAGTTGTCAAATTTGTAATTTAAGTGAAATATCAGTTGGAATTCTTCATTCTATGTTTGTAGATAAAATTGATATTGATTCAATTATTGAAAAATATGGAGTTGATTTTTATAATGCTACTAATTTAAAAATTGAAAAGAAAATGATAGAAAATCATATTAATAAGCATGTAATGATAAATGAATTAAGAGTTGCTATTTCAAATGCAAATAAAGAAGAATTGACATTTTTAAAACCAATTGTAGTTAGTGAAATGAATACAGAAATAACAGTTGTTGCACCAGAGAATAAAACATTTATACAAGTTATTAAAAGTTTAGATACTGTTGATGAAAAAGTTAAATATTCAACTAAATTTTTAGAAGAAAAGATAAATAAAATTATAGAACAAGATGATGAGCAATTTAAACATATAGCAGATAAAGTAGCTTTAAATAAAATACAATGTGAAACTATTGCTAATTATATTAAATCTTTAAGAGAAGGACAATTGCATGATTTAAAAGTTTCTAAATTATCTAATATTGATAGAGAATTAGAACTTAAATCAATATTTATGGCTTTGAAACAGTGTTTTGTTTTAGCATTAAGCGATATACCATTAAGTGAGGAATTGAAACAAAAATTTAATAATGTTTTTCAATTAAAAGTAGCAGAAAATTTTAAAGATTTAAAAATTGAATTTTTTAATGAATTAATGAAAGATAGAAAACAGAGATTTTTTTAATGTTTAAATTTTTATTTTTATTTGATAAAATATAAAGAGAGGTAAATATGAGATATTCAGTTAAAATTTCAAAAGATGGATCCAAAATTGAAACAGAAGTTTTAGATAGAGGAGATCATGATTGTAAAGAAATAGTAAATGTATGTACTGGATTTGGAAAAGTAATAGAAATTTCTGACAAAGATGATGAAAATCCTGTTCATGAAATTTCACATATAAATAGAAAATAAGGAGTAATATATGAGCACAAAAGTTAATGTTAACACCGAAATTAGAAATTCAAAGATTCTTAAAGATACTTTAGAACAACTTAAGATAAAGTGTAATGAAGACAAACAAAATGAAATAATAACAATTCAAATGGCATATAACAATATGATTTTTGATTTAAAAAATGGTCATGTTTCTTATGATTCGGGTCATAAAGGACAAATTGACAATATTAATAGAAATTATCAAAAAAATTTGGTGTTAATGAATGCTAATAAAAATAATCATGTTGTTGAAAGTGTAAATGAATCTAATGATGGAATAATAATAACATTGAGTTATTAAAAACAGAAAGAAAAAAATGTTAGAATTTAAAACAAAATTATCAGAAACTAACTTGGAAATTTTTAATAAAATAAAAGGGTTTACTCCATTAATATATGTAGTATGTGAAGAAGAATATAAATTTGTGCAAGAAATTCATAATGAATTTAAAAATTCTAATACTACACGATTTCATTATTATTCTTCTACTACTGGTATGATTGAAATTGAAGATTATGTAAAAACGTATTGTACATCAAAATTAAAAATAGATAAAGATACATTACAAATTATAGATGCATTACAAAGATTTGCAGAAAGTGATGTTACAAAATATGTTAATTGGTTGATTATTAGCGAAGCTGATATTTATGGTAATGGTAGTGTTTCTGAAATGTTTTGTAGAAAAATAAAAGATATTATAAATCAATCATATATTGATAATGAAGAAATTTCTAAATACATTATATTTTTATCAAGTAAATATTCTATTAATTCAAAAATAGTTAATTATACTGATGTATGCTATTACAAATATCCAAATGAAAATGAAGTTAAAAATACTATTCAAGAAATAGCAGATAAATGTTCAAAATATTATTCTGATAATGCTAAAGACAATAAAGTGAAATATAAAGATTTGATTAGTAATGAAAATCAAATTATTAGGTCATGTTCAGGAATGTCATTATTTTCTGTACAGAAGATATTATTAAATAGTTATTCAAATAAAAGAGCTTTTGAAGTTGAACAAATAATAAATTTTAAAAAGGAAATATTAAAGAAAACGAATTTATTAGAATTTATTGAATCTGATGTTTCTTTTGATGATATTGGTGGCTTAGATAAATTAAAACAATGGCTTAAGAAAATGGCTGGTGGTTGGACAGAACAAGGTATAAATTTTGGTCTTCAACCTCTTAAAGGATTATTATTAGTAGGAGTACCAGGTACTGGAAAATCGTTAATTTGTAAAAGTTTAGCAAATGAATATAAAATACCATTGATTAAATTTGATCCATCAAAATTATTTTCTTCAAGAGTTGGTGATTCAGAAGCTAATATGCATATGGCTTTAAATTTAATAGAAACACAAGCTCCTTGCGTATTGTTTATTGATGAAATTGAAAAAGCTTTTGCTGGTATTCATTCAAGTACTTTTAGTGATGCAGGTACCACAGCAAGAGTAATAGGAGTATATTTAACATGGATGCAAGAATGTAAAAAATCAATTTTTACTGTTGCAACATCAAACATGATTCAATATTTGCCTCCTGAATTGATATCGAGATTTGATGAAACATTTTTTGTTAATATTCCAAGCGAAGAAGAAAGAACGATGATTTTTAAAATTCATCTTAAAAGAGCCCTTAGTAATATAAAAGATGAAAAATATTATTTTGATATCGATAAAGATTGCACTCCACTTGCTTTAGCTATTAATAGTAAAGATTTGACAGGAAGAGAAATAGAACAAGTAGTAAAAGAATCAATGTATGAAGCATTTAATTCCAAAAGTGGGCCAACAAAATTAAATGATATAATAATAACTGAAGTTTTAAAAAAGAAAATACCAATTATAAAAACTATGGATAAAGTATTGGAATATCTAATTAATTGGGTTGGTTATGATGAATCAAAAAAAGATGGAATCAGAGCAAGATTCGCTAGTGGTGGTGAAAAAGAGTGGAATAATTTGAAAGAATTTTTAAATATTTTAAAATCTAATAACATAGATCTTAAAAATGATAATGATGATTGGAACAAAAAATTATGATAGACGTAATTTTTAATGATATATGTAAATTTTCAAAAAATATCAAATCACAACGTCTTCTTTTTTATAATGATAAAATTACACCAAATACAATATGTTCTGGTAGTTATGATAACCAACCATTTTTTATTGATAAAAATAATAAATCAATTATTTTGTTTATGAATACTGAAGTTGAAGAATACATAGAATATTTTACAGAAGCTATATCAAATAAAATCAATAAAGGGCCATGTTTTTCATATTTATTAAATCTACAGAAATTAAAATGCATTGAATGGACAAATGATGAATCTGAAAGGTATAGAAAATTGTCTACTTCTAATATAATTGAAAATTTAAAGCTTATATGAGCGATAGATTACTTATCATTGATGGTTCAAATCTTGCTTTTAGAGCTTATGCTGTTCAGCAAATAAATAATAAATTAACTAATGGTTGCATTTATGGCACATTTAGTATGGTTAGAAATTTAATAAAACAATTTCCATCATATTCTTATGGTATATGCTGGGATATAGGAGGAGAAACCAGTAGACATAAAATGGCAAAGAAATATATAAATAAAGGTATAATCAAATCTAAATATAAAGATAGAGATCATTCTAATTTAGAAGAATATTTTAGACAATTAGAAGTAATTAGAAATAATATTAATTTAATTGGTATAAATTCATATGAAAAAACTTGTATAGAATGTGATGATTTAATTGGTTCCTTTTCGCATAAATTTGAAAATGAATATAATGTTTTAATAATAAGTAATGATAAAGATTTTCAACAATTAATTAATGACAAGATAAATTTATATCGTCCAGTTACAAATGAAATATTTGATGTTAAAAATTTTATTGATAAATATGGAATAGAACCATATTTAATGTTACATGTTGGGGCTTTAACTGGAGATGGTGGGGATAATATTGAGGGAATAAATGGTATTGGTGAAAAAACAGCAATATCAATTATTAAAAAATATGGATCATTGCATAATCTGTTAAAAAGCGAAGAAGCTAAATTAGATAAAAGTAAAAAAATGCAATCTATATTTCAAAATGAAGAAAAATTAAAATTAGCATATTATTTAAAAAAGATAAATAGAAATGTAGATTATGAATTCAAATTGAATAAATTTAATGGAATAAAAAGTGATTTAAAAACTTTTTTTGAAAAAATGAATTTTAATTCATTTTTAGAAAAATTTAATAATTGGGAAGAATTGAAATGAAAAATGTAAGAATAGTACCATTTACAGATACATATTTTAATAATAAAACTGGTTTTAACATAAATATGGTATTTGAAGCACAAGTGACATGTGAATGCGATAAATTTTATAGATTGCCATTGGATGGGAGCGGAGTAGAATGTGAAAAATGCAATAAAATTTATTTTGTAAAATCAGAACAGAAAACTTTTTCTATCGTAGAAGAAGAAAGAAAAATCAAAATTTAAATCGTCTAAATAGAAGTGGAATAGCATGCCTAATCTAAAATTAAATGTAAGGGGTGCGATGATGAAAGACCAAGATTTAAAATTGCTTCTAAATGTTATAGATGATCAAGCAGTTTGTCCAACTAATTCAGAAAATATTATTGATATTATTACTTTTTCCCAATCTATTAATTTTCTTGGATTAAAATTATATCCAGTTCAAATATTTATATTGAAGTTATTTTATAGCATGGAACTTGATAATAAAAAGAAAGACATTGTTTTTAAAGATTTTTATTCTAAAAAAATATATCATTTTACAGAAGTTGAATATTTAAAATATTTAGATGAATCTTATTTTGATACCAGAAATAGATGCAATATGAAATTAGAAAATTTACCAAAGAAACATAATGAACTTCAATTAGTTTGTGGTAGAAGAGGTGGAAAAAATTTTATTTCTTCGATAATTGTTCCATATGAATCATATAAATTAATAAAATTGTGGAACCCACAAGCACATTATGGATTAGCAGATGGTGATATAATTAGAATCAACAATGTAGCTTCTACTGGTGGCCAATCAAATATATTATTTGAATCTATTAAATCAAGATTTTTATCTTGTGATTTTTTTAGAAAATATTTAGTTGGTGAACCAACTCAAGATATAATAAGAATTGCAACTCCTTATGATTTAGAAAAAAGAAAAAGTTCCGGGCTAAATCAATCAACTATTCATATTACATGCTTATCTTCATCTGCTAGAGGAGTTCGTGGTCCAACCTCAATTGTTGTTTTATTTGATGAGCTTGCTCATTTTATAGAGGAGTCACAAAATTCATCTGGTAAAGCTTTATATGAAGCATTAACTCCATCAGTTGCTACTTTTGGTTTAGATGGTAAAATAATAACTTTTTCATCTCCATCCAATAAAGCTGGACATTTTTATAATTTATATGAAAAATCATTTTCTATAAATGATACGATGGTTATGGTTCAAATTCCAACTTGGGAAATGAATATTTCAGTTGGTGAACAATTTTTAGAAAATGAATATAGAAAAGATAAAGATGCATTTATGAGAGAATATGGAGCAAGATTTAGTAATACAGTAGCGGGATATCTTAAATATCCAGAATTTTTAGATGCTTGTATTTATGATAGAAAAGAAGCAGAATTTGGTAATTATAATTTTTCATATTATTTAG